>ERZ778018.1199-NODE-1199-length-24035-cov-4.800626_pt1 | contig 24035 bp, 20 predicted proteins | sample MGYA00375748_ERZ778018 | MGnify/ENA primary metagenome ERZ778018 (study PRJEB29350, sample SAMN05509839) | bioreactor metagenome | biome: bioreactor; material: wastewater | place: South Africa: University of Cape Town | collected 2014-04-22 ... | reverse complement strand
CTGCGGGCAAACATGACGGCACACGACCAGGGCAACCACGGGGGGTTGCCCCTACCGGGGTCAGTGGGTCACCGTATCTGCAAATTACTCTAGATCTCTACGTCTCCGCGCGAGCGTTTCGTCAACTCCCGTGCTCGCCCGCCCCGACCAGTTCGGCTTCGGCTTGCGCCCGCTTGCGCGCGGCACGGAGCGCTTTGCGCTCGCCACGGCCGGCGATCAGCTCGAAAAGGACCGGCACCACGATCAACGTCAGGAAAGTCGAGGTGAAGAGGCCGCCGATGACGACGACCGCCAGATCGGCCGCGATAATCACGCCGCCGCTGCTGGTCAATGCCAGCGGCAGCAGCGCCAGGATCGTCGCCAGCGCCGTCATGAGGATCGGGCGTAGGCGCGTCTTGCCGCCTTCGATGAGCGCATCGACCACCGAGCGACCCTGTCGCTGCAAGTCGAGCACCAGTTCAAGCAGCACGATGGCGTTCGTTACGACGATACCGACCAGCATCAGCACGCCGATCAGCGCCGGTAGGCCGAGCGCCTTGCCGGTCACGAAGAGCGCCACCAGCACGCCGATGACCGCCAGCGGCAGCGTGAAGAGAATGACGAACGGCGTCGTGAGCGAACCGAAGCTGGCGACCATGACGATGTAGACGAGCGCGACGGCGATCAGCAGTGCGATCCCCATATTGGCGAACGCTTCATTCTGCTGCTGCGTGACGCCTCCGAGTTCGACCGTCACGCCATCGGGCGCGTTGTAATCGTTGATGATCTTGGTCACAGCAGAACTGACCTTGCCGGTCTCATCCGATTCGATCGTGCCGCTGATCGTCGCCGCCCGATCGCCATCGATGCGCACCACCTGGGCCGGCCCACTGCCGCGCGTCACCGTCGCCACCGTGCCGAGCGGCGCCGGGTTGGTCGTGCCGACCGGCAGCTGGCGCAGAGCATCGACATCGGTCGCGGCGTCCTTTGTCACGACAGCCACCGAGTACGGCACGTTCTCGAGGGTCACCGTACCAGCCGGCACGCCGCTCAGCGCGCCCCGCACCTGACCGCTGATCTGCGTCGTGCTGGAGCCGATTGCGGCCGCTTTGCTCGGATCAACCTGTACGCTGATCTCCGGCTGCGCCGCGACGACATCGTTCTTGACATTGACCAGGTTTTGCACCTTGGCGATCTGCTCGGTCAGCGCGGTGGCCGCCGTGCTCACGGCGCCATAATCGGCGCCCTTGACAATCACCTGCACCGAATTGCCGTTGCCGAAGCCGCCCGATTGATCCGAGACCGTGATGGCGGCGTTTCCGGCAACATCGCCGAGCTTCTGCCGCAGCGTCTCCATCGTGTCGTTCAGGTTGGCGTCCTGGTTGAGGTTCACAGTGATCGTGGCGCGATCGTTGGCCGCGCCGGTGAAGGCCGCTTCCAGACTGTCGCCGCCGATCTGCGTCTGCAGCAGGTCGACATCGGCGTTGTCGCGGATCACCTGTTCGAATTGCTCGGCGCGCTGCTCGGTCACATCGCGTGAGGTACCGCTCGGCATATCGGCCGTCACCGAGACAATCTTCTCGCCACCGGACGAGATGAACGAGGTGCCGATGAACGGGATCAGCCCGAGCGAGGCGACGAAGAGCACGCCGACGAGCACCAGCGTGATGACCGGATGCGCCAGCGAGCGCCGCAGCAACGGCTCGTAGCCACGCTGCAACCAGGTCCCGCCCTCTTTCGGCGGACGAAGCTTGTCCTTGCGAATCAAGTACGAAGCGAGCACCGGCACGACGGTGAGCGCCACCAGTAACGAGGCGAGCAAAGCGAAGGTGACGGTGAGCGCGAACGGCCGGAAAAGCTCACCGATCAGGCCACCGACGAAGCCGAGCGGCAGGAAGACGGCCACCGTTGTAAGCGTCGAGGCGGTAATCGCCAGCGCCACCTCTTTCGTCCCTGCGAGCGTCGCCTCCCACGGCTCATCGCCACGCTGGACATAGCGGTAGATGCTCTCCAGTACCACGATCGCGTCGTCGATGACGCGGCCGACAGCGACCGCCAGCGCGCCGAGCGTCATGATGTTGAGCGAAATTCCTTGTGACCAGAGGATGATGAAGGCGACCAGCATCGAAAGCGGAATTGAGATCGCCGTCACCAGCGTCGAGCGGATGCTGAGCAGGAAGACGAAGATGACGATGACGGCGAAGACGGCACCGCGAATCGCCTCTTGTTCCAGGCTATCGATCGAATCCTGAATGAAGGTCGATTGGTCGAGCACCGTCGTCGTCTTAATCTGCTCGTTGGTCGTGGCGACGTCGGCGTTGACATCCTTGAGCGCGTTGCGCACGCCGCGCGCCGTGTCGACCGTGTTCGCGTCCTGATTCATATAGACGGCGATCGAGATGCTCGGCTCGCCGTTGGTACGGGCCAGGCCGGTCGAACCGGTTGGCTGAATCGAAACGTCAGCGACGTCACCGAGTGTGATCGGCGTCGGCGCGGTGCCATTCATGCCGCCCGTCGCGCCGACCGGCAACGCCTTCAGCGCGTCGAGTGAGTTGATTTCGCTGCCGACGCGCACCGGCAACGTTTCGCCGTTCGCTTGCACTGCTCCGGCGGCCGAGGATCCGCTGTTCGCCTGCAACGCCTGCGCCACCTGATCGGAGGTGATATGCGCGTCGCCCATCTTGGCGGGATCGAGCGCGATAACGACGCCGTTGGTCGAGCCGCCGGTCACGTCAACCCGACTGACGCCATCGACCGCCGACAGCGCCGGCAAATAACGCTCTTCCGCCACCTGACGCAGCGACGCCAGATCTCCATTGGCGCCGGTCAGGCTGAGCTGGTAGACCGGAAACTGATCGAGGCTGATCCGCTGGATATTCGGCGTACCGGCGCCCTGCGGCAGTTGCAGTCCGGCGAGCAGTTGCGTCAACTGCCGTTGGGCGGCCTCCATGTCGGTGCCGTAGTTGAAGTTGGCGACGATGACCGACAGGTTACTCGATGAGGTCGACTGGACCGTATCGAGATTGGCGAGTCCGCGTACGGCGTTATCGACCTTACTCCCGACCTGGCTATCGACGACCGCGGGCGAGGCGCCCGGGTAGGGCGTGATGACCGTCAAGACCGGAATATCGAGATTCGGAATCAATTCGCTTTGCAGGCGGGTGATGCCGAACGAGCCGACCAGCACGACGAGCACAACGGCGAGCAGGACGACTGAGCGACGCTTGAGCGCCAGTCCAGTAAGCCAGTTCATTAAAGGTCTACTCCCTGTGACGTATTCGGGGGTTCAGATGGCGTTGGATCGATCGCCTGTTCGTGTCGCACGATCGCGGCGACCAGAATCTCCATCGCTTCGACGACCTTCGCCAGCTCATCATGACTCAGGAGATCGGCGACGGCCTGCATTTTCGAGGCCTGCACACGCCAAAAGCGTTCCAGTTCGGCGGTGCCTTGATCGGAAAGCTGGCAACGAACGACTCGCCGGTCGTGTGGATCATGGATGCGCTGCACGAGCCCCTTGCTCTCCAGCCGCTCGATCATGCTGGTGGCCGACGAGAGACCGATGCCGAGCATCGCTGCTACATCACTCATCCGTCGGGGAGACCCTCGCAGGAAGACGAGTGTGCGCAATTGCGGCATCGTCAATTCGATCTGCGGCCACTCCAGTTGATCGGCGCCGCGCAGTTCAAACGACGAGCGGCTCATCATGTCAATCAGCCGCTGCATCAGCTCGGCCCGTGTTCGATTCATCCGATTTACTCCAATTATTCGATTCAACCGAAGTATTTTAGCGAGCGGAAGGAACGGAGTCAAGGGAAAGGAGGCGGTAATCGATATACGTCATCGCTGGTCCGCGCCGCCCTGAGTTCAAAACCCGGGGATCCATAGACGAAGTCCACTAAAGGGACTAAATGTGTGTACGTTCGCAGCAACAGGGCTGCATTCATGAGCACAGTAGCCCTGTCAAAACCCCTTCAGTGGGTTTTGTCCCTTTAATCCGTCGGTTTGGCGCCGGTCGGGAGTCGAGCGGCGCATCGTTCATCGATCGATACCCGATCGTCCTCGTGTTGCGCCCATCATCCATTGCGTGCATGATGGGCAAACCGGCATCGCTCAGACATTCAGAGGACTTGGTGATGGCAAAGAAGAAAAAGAAGGCCAAGCAGCAGGCAGAACACGCCGATGCCGCCCGTCCCCAGATTCCGGAAGAGTGGCAACAGGCACACCGGCAGGCGATGAGTGTACCCCTGGCAGAGCTGGTCGGCTCGCTGTCCGGTCTTCTCACACGCCGGATGACCGCGCGAATCGCCGGGGTGAAGGACGGCAAGACGATTACCCGCTGGGCAACCGGTGAGGTTACCGATGTACGTGATTTCGAGGTCGAACAGCGCCTGCGTACCAGCTACGAGATCGCCCAGATCCTCCGAGCCTCTGAGCCGGACCCCACCGTCCGCGCCTGGTTCCTCGGCCTCAACCCACACCTACACGACGTCTCCCCAGTCGAGGCCCTCGCCTCGGGCCAACTCAAGGAAGCCATCAGCGCGGCACGGGCGTTTGGAGAGACGAACGCGGCCCTCCTCACCTCCGGCCCGACGATCCAAACCCCGTCGTAGGGGCGATTCATGAATCGCCTGGCCGATGTGCGTGCAGCGCACGAGTCGTGCTCTCTTAATGGGCGGTCGGCTCTGACGTCAGCATCACGAATGGGGCGAGGACCTAGGAGTGGGGAGCGTTCGCGTTCCGTTCTTCCTGGATACCGAGCGGGCCATCGAAATGGAAGAAATTGCTCAGATCGCCATCGGTTTTGTGCTCTTGATAGACGAAGACGAGATCCTGTGAATCGAAGGTCGCGAACCATTCGGGCCAGTCGATATGCCGCAGGTCTTCTTCACCATAACCAGGGAAATCGAGATCGAGGAGCGTATGCACATCGTCCGGCTCGCCCCGGGTGATGGTGGCGGGGATACCGTTGCGCTCATCGGTCCAGGCGCGGATGACCTCGTGGCTCCGCGTCGCCAGCGTCTGCCCCAATCGATCCTCGTGCTCATCGAGCGAGATGATCCACTTGGCACGCAACGTCGATTCCGACAGTTTGTCGCGGTATTGCGCGATAAAATGCGCGTCATCCAGTCGGGTTGATTCAGCGGCTTCGTCCGACTTCTGTTGCTCAGACATCGTCTACGCAGCGCCCTCTCTGACGTCGCCGATTAGATTCGACGGCTGCTCGAGCCAGAACGACACCCGAATCGAACTCATATCAAACCACAGGAATGTTTCCTCGGGTAGGGAGACATTTGGGTCAGGCACTCCGGCGGCTTGCCTCGATACAGCTCTGCCGTTATCTTGCCGGTAACGACTTCGTTCGACCATCCACTGACAGGCGACACCCATCAGAGGGGGGATTATGGCAGAAAACCAGGATGAACGGCATGCGCCGCTAGCCGGTGTCCGCGTGCTCGATCTCGGACGGCATCTGGCGGGACCGACCTGCGCCATGCTGCTCGGCGACATGGGCGCCGACGTCATCAAGGTCGAGAACCCCGAAGGGGGTGACCACGGACGCGAATCGGGGCCACCATTTTTCAATGGCGAAAGCGCCTTTTTCCTCTCGGCCAACCGCAACAAGCGCTCGCTTACCCTCGATATCAAGCGTCCGGAGGGGCAGGAAATCTTTCGCACGCTGGCCGACACCGCCGATGTTGTCGTCGAAAATTATCGCCCCGGTGTCATGGAGGCGCTGAACATCGGCTACGACACGATGTCGGCCCGCAACCCTGGCATCATCTACTGCTCGATCTCCGGTTTCGGTGTCGACGGCCCCTTCGCCGACCGGCCGGGACTCGATCAGATCGTGCAGGGCTTTTCCGGTCTGATGAGCGTCACCGGCTTCGAGGGAAACGATCCGGTGCGGGTCGGCATCCCGATCGCCGATCTGCTGACCGGCATCTACGGCTCCTACGGTGTGCTCGCCGCCCTCTACGCCCGGCAGGAGACCGGTCACGGTCAGGTCGTGAACACCTCGCTCCTGGAGAGCATGGTTGGGACGCTCGCCTTTCAAGCGACGCGCTACCTCAACGGAGCTGGTGTACCGCCGCCGGCCGGCAATCACCACCCGATCAACGCCCCCTATGGGGTCTTCCGCACCAAGGACGGCTACATCACGATCGGTGCGACCGGCGACAAGCGCTGGCCGAAGCTGTGCGAGCTGCTCGGCATGCCCGATCTGCCGAACGACCCGCGCTTCAACACCAACGGCGGGCGACATGCGAACCGCTTCGAATTGGCTGAAACGCTCGAAAAGAAACTGCGCGAGAAGAATTCGGATGAGTGGGAAGTGCTGCTGAACAAGAACAGCATCCCCTGCGGCCCGATCTACAATGTTGGCCAGGCGCTCGATCATCCGCAGGTACTGCATCGCCAGATGGTCGTCGAGCGGCCGCACCCAACGATGGGCAACGTCCGCCTGCTCGGCCTGCCGGTCAAGCTGCGCGACACGCCGGGCGACGTCTTCCGTGTGCCGCCGCTCCTCGGTGAGCAAAACGATGAGATTCTGAGCGAACTCGGCATCGACGCGGGCGAGATCGAACGCTTACGTGAGAGCGGCATTGTCGGCGCGCGACCAGAAACGGAGCAGGCATGAGCGACGGAGGAACCGAAGCGATGGAAACGGTAAACCAGGATCTGCTGTTCGAGCGACGCGGCGCCATCGCCTGGGTGACGTTCAATCGCCCCGGCCAGCGCAACGCCATGACGTTCGCCATGTACGACCGGCTCGCCCAGATTTGCGACGAGATCGAGCAGGATCCGGATATTCGCGTGCTGGTGCTGACCGGCGCCGGTGACCGCGCCTTCGTCTCCGGCACCGATATCAGCCAGTTCCAGACCTTCACCGATCCCCAGCACGCCATCGACTACGAAGCGCGGGTCGACGGCGTCATCGGCCGGCTCGAATCGGTGCAGCGACCGACGATCGCGGCGATTCAGGGCTATGCCGTCGGCGGCGGCGCCAGCATCGCGCTCGCCAGCGACCTGCGCCTCTGCACACCAAACGCCCGCTTCGGCGTGCCGATCGCTCGTACGCTCGGCAACTGCCTCTCGACCAACAACTATTCACGGCTCGTCGATCTGATCGGTCCGGCCCGCACTAAGGAGCTGATCTTCACGGCCCGCATGGTCGAGGCGGACGAAGCCAAAGCAATCGGGTTAGCGAACGAAATCGTCGAGCCGGACAAGCTGCTCGACCGCACCCAGGAGCTGGCCGAGCAGATCGCGGCCAACGCCCCGCTCACCATCCAGGTGACCAAGGAATCCGTCCGTCGCGTACTGCTCCATCGTCGCCCGCCGAAGGACGAAGAACTGATCCTCAAGTGCTACATGAGCGCCGACTTCAAAGAAGGCGTCAACGCCTTCCTGGAAAAGCGCAAACCGCAATGGCAGGGGAGATAGTCGAGGGAGATTGTTCTCGCGCAGAGGCGCACTCCTCGTCATCCTGAACCGCAGTGAAGGATCCCTTTTGACGCTCCCGGCACCAGAGAGTCAGAGACAGGAGACTCTTCGCTGCGGCTGAGAATGACGGGAGAGAGGCGTCTCTGCGCGAGAGATTCGTTCCTTCCCGAACGACATCTGTGGTGATATATTTGACTGCGTTAGTTAATTGTTTCCGTACGACTGAACGGAGGATGGATGATGACCGGTGGGCAGCCGGGCGGGGTGCATGATGCGGGTGCGATGGCGATCGCGCGGGCACTCGAACGCTGGGTCTCTGAACTCGGGCGGCAGTTCGGGCCATTGTCGCGTCGACAGCGGCACACGCTGCGAGCGCTGAACGAGCTCGGCCGCGACGGCGCCGTGCGCGCCGGTGATCTGGCCGAGTTCCTCGGTATCACCTCGGCCGGGGCAACCCGCATGCTCAACCGGCTGGAAGACGACGGCTATATCCGTCGCTTTCGCGATCCGGAGGCCGATCAACGCGAGATCTTTCTCGCGCCGACCGCCGCCGGCAACGAAGCGCTGCGCGCCGCGAATGAGGTCTATTTCGAACGTGTCGAACGCTATCTTGATCGACTCAACGCTGAAGAACGGGCAACGCTGGCCGGTCTGCTCGAAAAGCTGACTGAAGCCGGCTGATCGGAACACACATGATGAAGAGAGAATCAAACGATGTCCGTCGGTAGAGGCGGCGGTGGCGGTGGCGGCGGCATGCACGGCATGCCCGGCCTCGGCAGCATCATGCAGCAGCAGCGCGCGCTGCGCTATCTCAAAACGGGTCAGGCGCGCAGCACCCGCGAAACGTTCGGCCGTGTCTGGCAATATGTGCGCGTCTATCGCGGGCCGTTCGCGATCGGCTCGGCGCTGATGCTGGCCGGGGTCGCCATCGGCATCATTCCGCCGCTCCTCATTCGCCAGATGATCGATGTCGCCATTCCGCGCGGCGATTTCGATCTGGCGCTCGTGCTCGGCGCCGGGCTGCTGCTCGTGCCGCTGAGCGGCGCGGTACTGACGCTCGGACAGAATTATCTCGCCTCGGTCGTCGCGCAGGGAATCATCGCCGATCTGCGACGCAAGCTTTATGACCACACGCAGTCGCTCGGACTCGATTTCTTCACCTGGACGCCGGCCGGCGAGATCCAGACGCGCTTTCTCAACGATGCCGGGAATCTTCAGGCGGTGCTGACCCAGACCTTTTTCGGCACGCTCGCCAATCTTGTCACGGTCATCGGCACGCTGGTGGTGATGGCGTTGATCAGTTGGCAATTGACGCTGGCCGCCGCGCTGGCGCTGCCCGCCTTCGCCTTTCCGGTGCTGCACTTCGGCCGCCGCCGCTACGCCGCGGTCGAGATCGCGCAGGAGGCGCTCGGGGATCTGACGAACGTGCTCAGCGAAACGCTCAGCCTCTCCGGTGCGATCGTCGTCAAGAGCTTCGGCACGGAAGATCGCGAGTCGGCCCGCTTTGCCGAGGTCAACGATAACGCGCGCAAAGCACAGGTGGCGCAGATTCTCGAAGGCCAATGGCTGATCGTCATCGTGCAGGTGCTGGCCGCGCTCGGCCCAGCGCTGCTCTACACCTACGGCGCCTACCTGGTGATCCACGGCCAGATCCAGCTCGGCACGATCGTCGCTTTTGCCACCTACATGGCACAGCTCTATTCGCCCGCCTCATCGCTGGCCGGAGCGAACGCCTCGCTCCTCGGCGGGCTGGCGATGTTCGACCGCGTTTTTCAGATGCTCGACATCCCACCGACCGTGCCTGCAGCGGTTCGACCAACGCCGCTCCCGACGGTTCCGACCAGCGGCATTCAGTTCGAGCAGGTCGATTTCCGCTATCCGAGCGGCGTGGGGCGCGAGAATCTGGGCGCCGAAGTGCTGCACGACATCTCCTTCACCGCAGCGCCCGGACGGCTGGTGGCACTGGTTGGGCCGAGCGGCGCCGGTAAATCGACGATCCTGTCGCTGGCGGCGCGCTTCTATGACCCAATGAATGGGCGCGTTTTGCTCGATGGCGTGCCGCTGGCTGAGGTCGAACGCCATGAACTGCGCGAGCGGCTGGCAGTCGTGACGCAGGATGTCTTCCTTTTTCACGCGACGCTGCGCGAGAACATCGCCTATGGCGCGCCGGAGGCACGCGAGGCCGAGATCGAGGCGGTGGTCGAGGCAGCGCAATTGCACGATCTGGTCACGCGGCTGCCCGATGGCCTCGAAACGGTCGTCGGTGAGCGCGGCTTCCGGCTCTCGGGCGGCGAAAAGCAGCGCGTCGCGATCGCACGGGCGCTCCTGCGTCAGTCACCGTATCTGCTCCTCGACGAGGCGACGAGTTCGCTCGATTCGCAGGCCGAACGCCGCATTCAACTGGCGCTGGAGCGGCTGATTCAGGGCCGCACCGTGCTCGCCATCGCTCACCGCCTTTCGACGATCCAGCGCGCCGACCTGATTCTCGTCGTGCAGGACGGCCGGATCGTCGAACGCGGCACGCATCAGGAGTTGCTGCAACACTCGGGACTGTACGAAGAGCTGTATTATGCGCAGTTCGCACCGGATATCGATGGGCGCGACACGAAGGCGGATGTCGCCATGTCGTACCATGACGGGGTGAACGACGAACGACAGGCTTGAGACGATGGGAGAGCATGGCATGTGGCGAGCGAAACGACCATCCGCACGCAGGACACAACTAACCAGTGGCACGCTCGGCTTCGTCGCCGGTCTCCGCTCACAACTCCCACTGACGCTGCTGGCGGTGGCCGCCAACGGCGGACGCTTCGCCCGAACAGCGGACGGACCGCTCTCGCTCCTGCGTTCGCGCGGCACGCTGGCGGTCCTGGCACTGGCAAGCAACGGCGAGATGATCGGCGATAAGCTGCCGTTTACGCCGAGCCGGATTTCCAGACCGTCGATCTACGGCCGTCTGCTCGTGGGCGGAATCGCCGGAGCGATCGTCGCCCGTGAGGCGCGGCAATCAACCGCACTCGGTGCGTTGATCGGCATCGCGGGCGCCGTCGCCGGCTCCTACGCCGGCTACTCTGCACGGCACACCTTGGTGAACGTTACCGGCTTCCCCGACTTCGTCTGGGCCGTCAGCGAAGATGCGCTCGCGCTCGGCCTCGGGCTGGCGCTCATCCGGCCGTATTTCAAGAAATAGCACGGGCGCACATGCATTCCCAGCCATGCGCCGCGAGCGTTCCTTGATCCTTTCGTGACATTTCGCCGAACAACTCCGTGATCATTCGTCGCTAGAGTAGGAGCAGGATCGATTCGCGATCCGCTCGACGATCGCGAATGAAAGGAGTGCAGATGGCGATCTTCAACCGCAACGACGAACGCATCGCACGATTGTTTGGCACTTTCCTCATCGCGGAGGCGATCGCCTGTGTTTTCTTCGCCTTCGCCCATCTCAACCCGCACATTCCGCTCGGCTTCGCGACCCTGCAGGAGCCGCTGAACATCCCGGCCGCCATTGTCGAGACGCTGTGCGGCATCGCGCTCACCATCGGCGCGGTGGCGCTGATTGCTCGGCATCCACGCGCCTGGCTGCGGGCGCTCGGCGGCCAACTCTTCACGCTCGGCGGCTTTATCCTCGGCATCATCGCGGTCGCCCGGGGCGGTGGCGGAGGCGACGATCCGGTCAACAACGTCTTTCACCGCGTCATGCTCGTTCTCGGACTGCTCGGCTCGTACGCCATGCTTCGTCGTGGCCGACGTGACACACATCCAATTGAGCATGGCGCTGCGTAGCGTGACTGACAAAGGGATCAACGATGGCAGCAGCGCAGTCCATGCACGTGGAGCATTTCGACGCGGTGGTGGTTGGTTCGGGATTTGGTGGCGCGGTGAGCGCCTACCGGCTGGCCGAGGCGGGGCTGTCGGTCTGCCTGCTCGAACGCGGCCAGGCGTACCCGCCCGGCAGCTTCCCGCGGACGCCCTATGAGATGGGGCGGAACGTCTGGCAGCCGGACGGCGGGCTGTTTGGTCTATTCGATGTACGGGCCTTCCGGCGCAAGCTCTGGTGCTTGCTGAGCAGCGGACTCGGCGGCGGCTCGCTGATCGATGCCAATACCCTGCTGCGCAAGGATGAGCGGTGGTTCGTTGAGGAGGATGCGCAGGGTGGTTATACGCCGTGGCCGGTGACACGCGCCGAGCTGGACCCACATTACGACCGCGTGGAACGGATGCTCGGCGCCCAGCGCTTTCCGTATGATGTACGGAAGACCCGGCAGATGCGACAGGCCGCCGAGCAACTCGGGCTCGAGTGGCAGCCGCTCACGCTGGCCGTCACCTTTGCCAACGAGGGCGATGAGCCGAAGGTTGGCGCGCCGATCGTTGGGTGGTCAAACCTGCACGGCACACCGCGCTTCACCTGCCGGCTTTGCGGCGAATGCAATTTGGGCTGCAACTTCGGCAGCAAGAACAGTCTCGACCTGAACTACCTCACTCACGCCCAGCAATATGGCGCAGAAATCCACACGCTCTGCGACGTGCGCGAGATCGGTCCACGCGAGGACGGTGGCTATTGGGTGCGCTACATTCAACACCAGCCGGATGAATCGCCGGGAGCAAACCGGGAGATCGAGGCGGATCAGCTCATTCTGGCGGCCGGCACGCTCGGGACGACCGAACTGCTGCTCCGCAATCGCTCACGCTTTGCGCTGCTCAGCTCGATGCTCGGGCAACGCTTCTCCGGCAACGGCAACCTGCTCACCTTCGTCTTTAATGCACGGGAGAACACCGATGGCGTAGCACAGCCGCGCCTGCTGGAACCGTCACGCGGGCCGGTCATCACCAGCGCGATCCGTCTTCCCGATCAGCGTGACGGCGGTGATGGGCCGGGCGGCTATATCGAGGACGCCGGCTATCCGCTCTTCCTCGACTGGGCGTTGGAACTGACGCAACCACGCGCGCTTGGGCGGCTGGCCGCGTTTGCCGGACGGCGGCTCTGGATGCTGCTCTCCGGCACTGCGGCGAGCAACCTCGGTCGCGAACTGGCGGCGGTTATCGACTCCGGCACGCATTCGGCCACCTCCCTGCCGCTGGCGGCTATGGGACGCGACCGGGCTAACGGCGTCATCCGGCTCCGGCACGGACGGCTTGATATCGACTACGACATCAACGACTCACGCGAGACGTTCGACCAGCTGCGCGCGACAGCGGCCGAAATCGCCCATGTCTGGCAGGGCGACTTTCAGCCGAACCCGATCAAGACCTTCGGCCGCGCGGTCACCGTGCATCCGCTCGGCGGCTGCGCCATGGGCCGGCATCGCGGAGAAGGAGTCGTTGATGCCTATGGCGAGGTCTACGGCTATCCCGGCCTCTTCATCGCCGATGGCTCCGTGCTGCCCGGCTCGGTCGGCGCCAATCCGGCGCTCACCATCGCCGCCCTCGCCGATCGCTTCGCCGACCGCATCATTGACATTCGGAGTACGAAGAACCATCTCGTGCGCCCCGCTCGCGGGTACCCCGGCAGAGAGCGTAGAGTTCTTAACATTTGAAAACCTCGGGGCCTCTGCGTATCTGCGCGAGAAATCCGCTGTCTTCGTCGCATGCTATATGTATACATTGACACCCACCAAACCTTACGTATAGTAAGGCTACGTTCCCGCCGCACGGGGAAATGGCGCGGGGACGCGGAGAATCAGCCTCGAACGCACGCCCGACGGCAAGGAATCCAGGGTGAGAACAGTGGCGGCACGACCGGAGAACGACCAGCAAGTCCTCGACGCCGAGCAGATCGGTCGGCTTCTTGACGAACTGGCGGACAAGATCGTCCAACAGTACGGCGAGGCGCCGGAGCCGTGTCTGATCGGTATTCAGCGACGGGGCGACCAGCTCGCCGCGCGCGTACAGGAGCGTCTGGCCAGCAGGATGAGCCCGCTGCCGCCACTCGGCAGGCTCGACATTACCCTCTATCGCGACGACTTCGATAGCCTGAGCCAGGATCCGATTGTCGGCGACACCGATATCCCGTTCGAGCTCGATGGGCGCACGGTCATCTTAATCGATGATGTGCTTTTCACCGGCCGCACCATTCGCGCGGCGCTCGGTCAGATCCTCGATCTAGGTCGACCGGCCCGCGTCGTGCTCGCCGTCCTGATCGATCGCGGTGGGCGCGAACTGCCAATCGCCGCTGATCTGGTCGGCCGCACGCTCGACATCGAACCGGCTGACGAGGTGCAGGTACTGCTCGCCGGAAGCGACGGCGTCGACGCGGTGATCCTGCGCCGCGCCGAACCATGACGCGCCGATGAACGACAATCTGACCGTCAAGCCGCGTCGCATCGAGACGAATCTGCGCCATTTCGCCCGGATCGGCTATAGCGCCGACGGCGGTATGAACCGGCTCGCCTTCTCGCGCACCGATCTGCGCGTCCGGCAACTTCTGCTGCACGTCATGCACAACCTCGGACTGACGACGCGCATCGACGGCTTCGGCAATGTCTTTGGGCGCATGGAAGGTCGCGAGCCAGGACTGCCGCCGCTGCTGATCGGCTCACACCTCGACGCCGTGCCGGGCGGCGGCCGCTTCGACGGCTCGATCGGCGTCACCGCCGCGCTCGAGGTCGTCGCGTGCTTTCGCGATAGCCGGCTCACACCGCGCTATCCGCTGGAGGTCGTCTCCTTCGCCAGCGAGGAATCGAGCCGTTTCGGGCGAGGCACGCTCGGCAGCGGCATCGTGGCCGGAACCTGGGAACCGGACGAGATTCTCGATCTCACCGATTCGCGCGGCTTCACCCTGCGTCGCGTTCTGCAACGCGCCGGGCTCGATCCCACCAGAGTCGGACAGGCGCGACGCCGCCCGGGCGATTTTCTCGCCTATCTGGAGATGCATATCGAGCAGGGACGCGTGCTGGAAGACCGGCAGGCGCAGATCGGCGTTGTCGAAGGAATCGCCGCACCGACCCGCCTGCGGGTGCGGGTCGATGGGCAGGCCGATCACTCGGGCGCGACGCCGATGGGCCTGCGCCGCGACGCGCTGACCGGCGCGTCCGAGATCATCCTGACGGTTGAACGGCTGGCTCAGGAGGCGGGCAATGTCGTCGGCACGGTCGGGGCGGCGCGCGTCGACCCCGGTGCGATCAACGTCGTGCCGGGTCGGGTCGATCTGCTGGTTGATATCCGGTCGATCGCGGGTGAAGCCAAAGCCTCCGTTGTCGCGCAGTTGCGTGCGGAGATTGACCGGATCGCCTTGCGACGCGACCTGCGCACGTCAATCCAGATCCTGACCGATGAGGAGCCGGTGCTCCTCGACCGGCGAGTCATCGCCGCCTTCGAGCAGCGCTGTGAAGCGCGTGGCACGCCCTGGCTGCGCATGATGTCCGGCGCCGGTCACGACGCGATGCACATCGCCCAACTCTGTCCGGCCGGCATGATCCTGGCGCCGAGCCACAACGGCATCAGTCATCACCGTACCGAGTGGACCGACCTCAAGGACATCGTGGCAGGTGCGCAGATCTTCGCCGATACTGCGCTGGAACTGGTAACAAACGGCGTGGTAGGCGACTGATTCGAACCCCGGCATGGCCGTATCATGTATGCTACGAACCACAGGCACAAAAAGCGTGAGCATTCGCGTCCTCCATTCGTGATCGAATGTTCGCTACGCCACGGAGGGATTGTTATGGACGAACTGTTGAATCAGCTCAAGGAAAAAGCCGGATTATCGGACGAGCAGGCGCAGAAGGCGATTGGCGTCTTCACCCATTTCCTGAGCAATAACCTCTCGGACGATCAGATCCAGTCGTTCGCCCAGCAGGTGCCCGGCCTTGGCCAATACGCCGACAAGATCCCCGGCGGCCTCGGCGAAAAGCTCGGCGGCATGCTCGGTGGCTTCGGCAAGAAGGACTGAACCTCCGCAGCTCACGCGGACAGGATCGGCGCGCCGATCAACATCTCCTCGCTCCACGTCCGCCCTGGGTCCAAAACCCAGGGCTTCATAGACGACGTCCCTCCGGGACTGAGAAGGAACGCACACCGAAGCTCCATCCCCTTCAGTGGGCTTCGGCTTCATAACTCGGCCAGGTATCGCCGGTCGTCGGTCGGGCGCCCACGAGATTCATCAGGACGTCACATCATCGTTCGACAGAGGTTACGTCATGCATCTGTTGAGATGAAGCTCGCACAACTCTCTTCATGGTTCCCCTCTCACCCGCAATCGACTATGCTAGGCGGAACCTGGGCGATATGTTCGGTGTGTGGCGACCAATGGCGTATGTATGCAATGTGTTCACATATATGAGCGAGGCGTAAGCAAGAGAGGAAGGGGAATGGGCTATGGCGAATGAACAAGGCTTTTCGTTGCTCTTGAGTGGCGACAGTATGATTACGCGCGGAGCGCTGAGAACCGCGGACGAGCCGACACAGGCCTTGCGCGAACTGGTGAAGAACGCCGATCTGGCGTACACCAATCTCGAAGTCCTGCCGAACGACTTTCGCGGCTACCCCGGTGCCGATACCGGCGGCACACACCTGGCGGCGCGCTCGGGTGTTGTGGATGAACTGATCGACATCGGTTTCGATATGGTTTCGGCGGCCACGAACCACGCGCTCGACTATCACATCGAGGGCTTGTTGGCGACGATGGAGGTGCTCGAGCAGAAGGGACTCGCCTACGCCGGGCTGGGCCGCAATCTGGACGAAGCACGGATGCCGGTCTATCTCGATCATTCGGCCGGCGTCCTGGCGCTCCTCTCCTGCTGCGCGACCTTCTCTTCCGGTCAGCAGGCGGGCGATCAGAATACGCAGATGCAGGGGCGGCCGGGACTCAACCCGCTCCGCTACGATCGCGTGTACGAGATCACCGAAGAAGAGATGGCCGTCCTACGCCGGATCGCCGAGGAGACCGGGATCGACGCCACCCGCCGTGAGTCGCTTCAGCTCGGCTTCGGCTTCCCGCCCGATGATCCGGAGATCTTCCCTTTCCTCGGCAACAATTTCCGCGTCGCCGAGACGGCCGGCGTGCAGACAACGCCGCGCACCATCGACAGCGATGCGATCGCCAAGTGGCTGCATGAAGCGCGCGCCCGTGCCGATTTCGTGCTCATGAGCTTCCACGCGCACGAAGCGGGCGACAACGTCGAAGATCCGGCCGGCTTCATCCCCGCCTTCGCCCATCGCATGATCGACGAAGGCGCCGATCTGGTCGTCGGAACCGGCCCGCACCTGCTCCGTGGCATGGAGATGTATCAGGGCAAGCCGATCTTCTACAGCCTCGGCAACTTCATCGCTCTGAATCACCTCGTCCACAAGCTGCCGGCCGACGCCTACAATCGCTTCCGTGTCGAGCAGGGCAAGACGCCGGGCGAACTCTTCGCCGCACGCGAGCAGAACGGCAAGATCGGTTTTTCGGCCGACCCACGCTACTGGGAAAGCGTCGTCCCGCTCTGTCACTACGACGGCACAACGTTGCAGCGCCTCGAGCTCATTCCGATCGCGCTCGGCTACGGCGAACCGGCCTTCCGGCGCGGGCTGCCGCATCTCGCCCAGGGTGAGCACGGCAACGCCATTCTCCATCGCTTCGCCCCCCTCTCCGAGCCCTACGGCACCCGTCTCCGCATTGATGGCGACCGAGCCGAGGTGGAGTTGGGCTGAAGCAGACCAAGGAGAAAGAGTGCGATATGAGCGACGTAACAGCCCTCAAGACGGCGGTCGAAAAACTCTTCCCGGAAGTCTCGGCCGAGCGCCTGATGGAATACACCGGCACGATCGCGCAATGGGAGCGGCTTTCCGGCTCCGGTGACGAGCGACGTGCCTTCGATTACGCCGAGGAGACACTACGAGGCTTCGGCTTTGAGACGGCTCGTCACAATCCGCTCTGCTACGTCAGCCTGCCGATCGCGGCCTCGCTGACGATCGACGGGAACGCGACAGGCGGACATACGATTACGCATTCGTTCTCGACGAGCACTGGTCCGGACGGCGTGACCGGCGAACTCGTCTATGTCGGACGCGGAACCGATGCCGAGTATGCCGGTAAGGATGTCCGCGGCAAGATCGCCGTCACCGACGGACTGGCCGGGCCAGCGAAGGTCGGGCCAGCCGAACGTGCCGGTGTCATTGGCATGATCAACGTCAACGCGTTTGAAGTTCACGACATGATCGTCTCGCCCGTCTGGGGGAATCCGAACCCGCAAAACATCGACAACCTACCAACCATCCCGCACATCTCGGTCGATGGCGAGACGGGCCAGCGCATCAAGGAGCAGATCGAGCAGGGCGCAACCGAAGCCCGCGTCGTGACGGAGGTCGACACCGGCTGGCGGCCGTTGCCGGTACTGGTGGCGAAGCTCGACGCACCGACCGGCGCTGACGACTATGTGCTGCTGAGCGGCCATATCGATTCCTGGTATTACGGCGCGATGGATAACGGCAGCGCGAACGCGGCTATGATCGAAAGCGCGCGTGTACTGGCCGCGCACCGCGATCTGTTGCGGCGCGGCGTGCATGTCGCCTTCTGGTCCGGACACTCGCATGGGCGCTACGCTACCTCGGCCTGGTACGCCGACGCCTTCTGGCAGGAACTGCACGATCAGTGCGTGGCGCACGTCAATATCGATTCACCGGGTGCGGTTGGCGCGACGAAGCTGATGCCGATCGGCGGCATGGCCGAGACGTATCCAGCCAGTCGCGATCTCTTCCAGCAGCTCTATGGCGAGGCCCTGCCATACCAGCGGATCGGTCGCGGCGGCGATCAGTCGTTCTGGGGGGTCGGTATCCCGTCAGTCGGCGGCGATATCTTTCGTCAGGCCGACGTCGACGAACGGCGAAAAGATCTGAGCGGCGTCTTCGGCTGGTGGTGGCACACGCCGGACGACACGATGGACAAACTCGACCCGGACAATCTCCAGCGCGACGCCTGTGTACTGCTCGCCGCCGTCTATCAGTACGCCACCGCGACGCTGCTACCGATTACGCAGTCGGCCGCCGTTGACGAGATTCGCACGGCGCTCAACGATATCGCTACGGCAGCCAGCAATACGTTCGACCTCTCATCCGCACAGCGTGACGTCGACGCGTTACGCCGGGCGACGGAAGCGTTGGACGCGCGTGCGCAGCAACCGGTTACGGCCGAGCAAGCCGAGCAGATCAACCGCTGTCAGATGCACATCAGCCGGCTGCTCATCCCGGTCAACTACACGCAAAACGGTCAGTTTGTTCAGGATCCGGCGCTCGGCTCACCAGCGCTCCCCGGCCTGCGACCAGCAGCGACGCTGTCGAACCTGCCGGAGCAGAGCGATGAACGGCAGTTGGCACTGACGTCGTTACGGCGCGAGCTGAATCGCTTGCGCTTTTCGCTGAACGAAGCGCGCCGAACGATCGAAGCAACGCTGGCCATCATCTCGTAGCGGGTTGCATAACGCGACGGCAGTGATGTCGTTGCTTTGTGCTTGACGTATATGCAGGAGGTGTGTATTCTGGATCCAGAGTACTGGATTCATCAAATTCGTCAGCGACGTTGTGGGGGACAAAACGCGTGGCTGAAATAGCTCCAGTACCGCGTTCGCGGTCGCTGGCAGATCGCACCTATCGCCATATCAAAGATCTCGTCCTGAGTAACCGCCTGCTGCCTGGCCAGACAATTACCGAAACCTGGCTGGCCGAGGCGCTGGTGGTTTCACGTACACCGATTCGACACGCCATCTCACGCCTCTCCGGTGAGGGGCTGGTGGTGGTCAGTCGCGGACGGATTCAGATTCGGCAGATTCTTGCCGATGAGGCGCGGCAACTCGCCGAGTTTCGGATCGCGGTCGAAGGACACGTTGCGCGAACACTGGCGTCCTGCGGCATGCCCGAGGGTGGGTTTGCGACGCTGGAAGAACTCTCGCAGACACTCAGCGCGCTGGTGACCGCGCAGGGGAACTGCCACGATTTCGGCGCGTTCATGGGCCTCAATCGCGCATTCCATCTCGAGATGGCGAGGCAGGCGGGGAATCCGATGATCCTCGACGCCGTCTCACGCGCTCACGACCTTCTCACCATCACGCGACAGACGCTCGATAACATTCCCGGTCGACCGGGCGCGATCTTATGCGAGCACGCCGCAATTCTGACCGCGGTCCGGGATCGCGATGTCGCCGCCGCCGAAGCAGCCGTCGCACACCATATTCTTGCGCCGCTCGGCGCCACGAATGAGGAGGTAGCGCAACCGGCGACGTTTGGCAAATAAATCCACACAGCAGTTGATGTTTGGCGAAAAGGGAGGAGAACCATCAATGGAGATGGCGATTAGCCAGATCATCGAGGAGCTACGTTGCTCCGGAGTACATGTCTCGCGTCGCGAATTCTTGCGCTACGCAGCGTTTGGCGGTGTTGCCGCAGCCGGCGCGAGCTTACTCGCCGCGTGCGGAAGCAGCGGATCAGAGACCGCGACCAGCGCCAGTACGAGTTCAAGCAGCGGCTCAGCCTCCACAACAACATCCGGAAGCGGAAACAGCGGGGCGACACCGGCAACCAGCGCCGCCGCAGCAACCGGCACAACGAGCACCGCGAGCGGCGGCACGCCGCAAAAGGGCGGCACCTGGCGCATGGCGATCCAGTCCGACCCGGTTCCCTATCCGGTCACCTTCCCCAACGCCTTGCCCGACATCCTCGTTTGCAAGACGATGTACAACAACCTGACCCGCTATGAGGTCAAAGACAACGCGATTCAGGTCGTTCCCGACCTGGCCGAGTCCTGGACCGCGAACGACGACGTGACCGAATACACCTTCACGTTGAAGAGCGGCGTCACATGGCACGATGGCACACCACTCACCGCCGACGACGTCAAGTTCACGTACGACACCGCCCTTGATCCCAACGTGAATGTCTGGAGCCGTGGGCCGATCAGCACGATCAGCGAAGTGCAGGTAGTCGACGAGAAGACGGTGAAGTTCGTGCTGAAGTCACCGTACGCCCCGCTGCCGGTCATGCTCGGCTACAACCGCTGTATCGTGCCGAAGCATCTGCTCGAAGGAAAAGACCTCAATCAGCCAAGCGATTTCCTGAAGAATCCGGTCGGGTCCGGGCCGTTCAAGTTCAAGCAGGCATCGGCCGGAACCTTCCTTGAGGTCGAAGCCAACACCGACTATTTTGATGGCGCGCCCAACCTGGACGGCATCGTCTTCAAGGTGATTCCGGACGGCAATACACGGGTCGCCCAGATCCTCTCCGGCGAACTCGATTTCACGCCGATCGACACCAGCCAGGTCGATTCGCTCAAGGGCAAAGACAATGTGGTGGTGCGGCAGGCGCCGCAGGTCTATTACGACTATATCGCCTTCAACTGGAAGCAGGAGCGCTTTCACGATATCCGCGTCCGGCAGGCATTCGCCATGGCGCTGGACAAGCCGGCAATGCTCAAGAGCTTCCTGAAGGGGTATGGCGAAGTCGCCAACGGTCCGATCAATCCGTTGCTCGGCGACTACTACAAGGAGATTCCGGAGCCGTATCCCCAGGACCTCGACAAGGCCAATTCCCTGCTCGACGAGGCCGGCTGGAAAAAGGGATCAGACGGTATTCGCGTCAACGACAAGGGCGAGAAATTCACGGTCTCGTTCCTTGGTGCCAATATCTTCCCGGTTTTCAAAGCCGATATGGTCTACGCTCAGCAGCAGTTCCAGAAGATCGGTATTGATTGCAAGCTCGACATCGTCAGCTGGACCGAGAACAACACGAAGGAACTTGCGTTCCAATGGGACCTCCTTCGTTCCTACTGGATCACGCCGCCGGATCCTGATCAATACGATCACTACCAGAGCCAGTCAAAGGCGAATGACTGGGCCTACAGCAATCCGGATGTCGATGACCTGGTGGAGAAGGCGCGATCCGAGGGAGATCACGCCAAGCGGGTCGAGCTGTACCAACAGCTCCAGGAGCTGCTCGCGACGGATCTGCCGCTCATCTTTCTCTACTACGAGCAAGAAGTGCAGGCGGTCAGCACTAAGACCCAGAATCTGCCATTGATGGGCTACCGCGACGCGCTGACCTGGATGAGCAAGGTCTGGATCGGAAAGGCCTAATGCGCGAGACCACTCGGCCGCGGCGACGATCGCCTCAATGGGGATCGGACTAACATGATTTCGTACGTGATACGCCGCTTACTGCAAGGCGTGCTCGTCCTTTTCATCGTGAGCCTGGTCACGTTCTTCCTAATCCACGCCGCGCCGGGCGGTCCAGCGTTGTTGACGAGCCCGGAACTGAATCGCGATGAAGTCGCGCAGATCAAGGAGAACCTTGGCCTGAACGATTCAATCCCTGTGCAATACGTTCGCTGGATGCGAAACGTATTGCAGGGGAATCTCGGCACGAGCTACAGCACGCTGACGCCGGTCTCCACGCTCCTGCGTGATCGCTTGCCCAATACCCTTCTCCTTGGCGGGTTATCGCTGCTGCTCTCCGTGATCGTCTCCATTCCCCTCGGCATCGCCAGCGCCATTCGCCGCAATTCCGTGCTCGATCGGGCGCTCACCGGCTTTGCCTTTCTCGGGGTATCGGTGCCGGTCTTCTGGCTCGCCATCATTCTCATCATCATCTTCTCGGTCGAGCTGCATGTTCTGCCCTCCGGCAACATGTTTACCGTCGGCGAGTCGTTCTCACTGGTCGACCGGATCAAGCATCTCGTCCTGCCGGTCGTGACGCTCCTCGTGCTCAACCTCGCCACGCTCACGCGCTACACCCGCTCGGCCATGATCGATGTGCTCGGGCAAGACTATATCCGAACCGCCCGCGCCAAAGGACTGGAATCACGAACGGTCATCTACCGGCACGCGCTGCGTAACGCCATGATCCCGGTCATCACGATTATCGGGGTCTTTCTCCCGAACGCGGTCGCTGGGGCAGCGATCACCGAGACGGTTTTTGCCTGGCCCGGTATGGGTTTGCTCGCGGTAAACGCCGCCGATACTCGTGACTACCCGGTTGTCCTCGGAGCTACGCTGACCGTCGCGGTCATCGTCGTTTTCAGCAATCTGTTGACCGACTTGCTGTATGGGGTTCTCGACCCACGAATACGATTGGATTAGGCAGGCAACGATGGCAACAGAAGCCACGCAGTGGGAGGCGACGATAACCAAAGAGCGAACCTCACGCTCCTGGAAATCGCTCGCCTGGCGACAGTTTCGCTCGAATCGGGTGGCCGTTATCTCCGCCATCTTCCTCATTGCTATGTACCTGGTGGCGATCTTCGCGACGGCGATCGCGCCCTATAACCCGAATGAGGTCGACATCTCGGCCACCAATGCGCGACCTTCCGCGCGGCATCTGCTCGGTACCGATGAGGATGGCCGCGATGTCCTCTCGCGCGTTATTGTCGGGTCGCGCGTCTCGATGACGGTGGGGTTAATCGCCATGGCGATCGCGGTCGCCATCGGATCGCTAATTGGCGGCGTAAGCGGTTACTTCAGCGGCATCCCCGACAGCATTCTGATGCGATTTACCGACGGCATGATGGCGATACCGTACTTTTTCCTCGTCTTGATCGTCGTCGCCGTCTTCGGTTCAAGCTTTCAAAATATCGTGATCGTCATCGGCGTCTCGACCTGGATGGGTGTCGCGCGGCTCGTGCGCGCCGAGGTCATCCGCTTTCGCGATCAGGATTTCGTCCTGGCCGCCCGCTCGATCGGCGTACCGAATGTCCGCATCCTGATCCGGCACATCATGCCGCATGCGCTGTCATCGATCATCGTGGCGGCGACGCTCGGCGTGGCCGGTGCCATCTTGCTCGAATCGGCGCTCAGCTATCTGGGGCTCGGCATCCGCCCGCCGACATCTGACTGGGGCGCGATGCTGAGCAACTCGCAGGCGTATGTCTTCGCCGATCCACTGATGGCCGTCTACCCGGGCATCTGCATTCTGCTCACCGTGCTAGCGTACAACTTCATCGGCGACGCGCTGCGCGACGCGCTCGACCCGCAGTTGCTGCGCGGATAGGACAATCGGCAGCGCGAAGAGGGGCGATCAATGCGGGTTCTGACCGGCGGTATCAGCCACGAAACCAACACGTTTCGCAGCGGCTTCACGGAGGTCTCAGACTTCAAGGGTCGCGAGTGGAGCATTGGTGACGAGATCATCGAACGGCATCGCGGTGTGCACGACAATTTCGGCGCGCTGATTGAGAACGTCGAGCGCATGGGGATCGAGCTTGTCCCGACCTTCTACACGACCGCACCGCCCTCGGCAACAATATCGCGCGCTGCATACGAAGAAACACGAGCTCTCCTGCTCAGCGGCATCCGCGAGGCGGGTGACATCGACGCCCTCTGTCTCCGCCTGCATGGTGCAGGGGTCGCTGAGGGGATCGATGACATCGAGGGCGCGCTCCTGAAAGATATTCGTGAACTCATCGGTCCAGATATCCCGATCGTCGTCACGCTTGACCTGCATGGCAACATGGCGCAGCAGATGCTCGATTACTCCGATGCACTCTTCGGAGTGCATCAGTACCCGCATACCGATTTCTACGATCGGGGCCAGGAGGCGATCGAGATCATTCCACGGCTGTTGCGCGGCGACGTGAAGCCGGCCATGCACTTGACCAGGCTGCCGCTGATCATTCCACTGACGACTGCGAACCTGAGCCCGATCAAAGAGAT
>ERZ778018.1181-NODE-1181-length-24517-cov-4.755784_pt1 | contig 24517 bp, 31 predicted proteins | sample MGYA00375748_ERZ778018 | MGnify/ENA primary metagenome ERZ778018 (study PRJEB29350, sample SAMN05509839) | bioreactor metagenome | biome: bioreactor; material: wastewater | place: South Africa: University of Cape Town | collected 2014-04-22 ... | reverse complement strand
AGGGTATCGCAAGGACCTGGAGATCCAGGGGGTCGGCTATCGCGCGTCGCTCGATGGTCAGACGCTGGTCCTGTTGGTCGGATATTCACATCCGGTGCGCATTGCGCCGCCGCCGGGAATCAGTTTCGCGGTCGACACCCCGACGCGACTCGGCGTCATCGGGATCGACAAGCAGCTGGTTGGCGAGCAGGCGGCCCAGATTCGCCGGGTCCGACCACCGGAACCATACAAGGGCAAGGGCATTCGATACGCCGGCGAGCGCGTGCGGCGTAAGGCAGGAAAAGCGGGTAAGGTCGGGAAATAATCCGACTAGGACGTGCGAAGCCAGCATGGTATCGTTGCCGTTCGGTCTTGCGCGAACGTGGACCACGGTGAACGGCACCCAGGCTGATGGTCGCCGTGAAAGGGATAGCAAGCGCGATGCGCTACCAGTACAAGCGATCACTCTCGCCGCGGCAACGCCGCCACCTGCGCGTTCGTGCGCGAGTGTCCGGTACGCCGGAGCGACCTCGGTTGAACGTCTTTCGCAGCAATGCGCATATCTACGCCCAGGTGATCGACGATTCGATCGGGCATACGTTGGTCACAGCTTCCACGCTCGAAGCAACTGTGCGCGAGCGATTCGAGGATGAACACCCGAAGACGGCACAGGCGAAGCTGGTCGGTCAGGTGGTCGCCGAGCGCGCGCTGGCGGCCGGCATCAAGCAAGTCGTCTTCGATCGTGGTGGATTCAAGTACCATGGGCGCGTTAAGGCGGTCGCCGATGGTGCCCGCGAGACAGGTCTCGAGTTTTAGCCGACGCGTTTGATGAAGATTCAATCGAGAACGGACGGGCAAGGCGAATGGTAAACAGGAATCAGTCACGGCGCGGTAGGGATGGGGACGGCCCGCAGCTCGATGAGCGGGTTGTTCAGATCAACCGCGTCTCCAAGGTCGTCAAGGGCGGTCGTCGCTTTAGTTTCAGCTCGATCGTCGTCGTCGGCGATGGCAACGGCCAGGTCGGTGTCGGACTGGGCAAAGCTGGTGAGGTGCCGGATTCGATCCGGAAGGCGGTCGACACCGCCAAAAAGGGCATGATCCGGGTTCCGCTTTCCGGCCGGACGATCCCGCATCCGATCGAAGTCAAATTCGGCTCGGCGCGCGTGCTGATGAAGCCGGCCGCGCCTGGAACGGGCGTGATCGCTGGTGCCGGTGTGCGCGCGGTCGTAGAAGCAGCGGGCATCCACGATATTCTGACCAAGTCGTTCGGCAGCAATAACCCGGTCAACGTCACGCAGGCCGCGTTGCTCGCGCTGAGCGAACTCGAGACGCCGGAAGATGTTGCCCGGCGCCGTGGGTTGCCGGCCGAGCGCTTCCGCCGTCGCGAGAAGGTAGAGCAGGCATGAGCGAGAAGACGATTCGCATTACCTATCATCGGAGCAAGATCGGATTTCCGAAAGATCAGCGTGATACCTTGCGCTCGCTCGGCTTCCGGCGACTGAATCAGACGCTGGAAAAGACGGACAATCCGTCGGTGCGCGGCATGATTTACAAGGTTCGTCATCTCGTGCGGATCGAAGACGCGGAATCTGAGTAGAGCGGTGCGCGACTGGCGCGGCGCCGTGTGGGAGTGACCAGCATGGAATTGCACGATTTGAAGCCGAGTCCAGGTGCGCACCGCGCGAAGAAGCGCGTCGGTCGCGGCATCTCGGCCGGCCAGGGCAAAACGGCCGGGCGTGGCACCAAGGGCCAGCGCGCGCGCGGACGGGTTCGCCCCGGATTCGAAGGCGGCCAGCATCCGCTCTACACGCGGATGTCATATAAGCGCGGCTTCACCAACATCTTCAAGAAGGTGTACGAGGTCGTGAACCTCAATCAGTTGACGCGGTTCGATGAGGCGCAGGGAGCGATCACGCCGGAGCTTCTGTACGATGCCGGCGTCACACGTGGTCCCGAGTACATGGTGAAAATCCTCGGCGTCGGCAGCGTCATGCGGCCGATGACGGTTCGCGCGCATAAGTTCTCACGGTCGGCCCAGGAGAAGATTGAAGCCGCGGGCGGAACCGTGGAGGTCATCGACTAATGCTGGAAGCAGCCATCAACGCCTTCAAGATCCCGGACATTCGGAAGAAAATCTTCTTCACGATCGGGATCCTCATCATCTTCCGTTTCCTGGCGACCATTCCGGTGCCAGGCGTTGATCGTGCGGCGCTCGACCAACTGATGGAGCAGAATCAGCTCCTCGGTATGCTGAACCTCTTCTCGGGGAGTACGCTGAAGAACTTCTCGATTCTGGCGATGGGCGTCTACCCGTACATTACCGCCTCCATCATCATGCAGTTGCTGACACCGACGATCCCGGCCCTTGATGAGCTGTCGAAGGAAGGGCAATCGGGCCAGCAAAAGATCAACCAGTACACGCACTGGATTACGGTTCCGATCGCCCTGTTGCAAGGCTACGGCCAGGCAATTCTGATGGCGCGTAATGGCGTTCTCGAGCACTTCAGCATCTTCAATCCGCACTACGCGCTCAAGAGCCTTGGCATCCTGCTGATGATGACGGCCGGAACGATCTTGCTCGTCTGGCTCGGTGAGTTGATTACCGAGAACGGGATCGGCAACGGAGTCTCGATCATCATCTTTGGCGGTATCGTCGCGAGCCTGCCGACGGCCGTTGGGAACCTGATCACCGGCGGCACGTTGACGCAAAACGTCATCGGGACGGTCGCCTTCCTGGTCATCGGTCTTTTCACCATCGTCGGCATGGTCCTGTTGAACGAAGGGATGCGCCGCATTCCGGTGCAGCATGCCAAACGGGTACGGCGCGGCCGCGTCTATGGCGGCGGCAGCACGTTCATCCCGCTAAAGGTGAACTCGGCCGGCATGATCCCGCTGATCTTCGCCGTGAGTATCATGGTCTTCCCCGGGATGATCGCGAACTTCTTGCAGACCTCGAATACTGGTTGGGTCACGAGCCTGGCAACGAACATCGCCAGCTTCTTTAACCCGAACTCGGGGACGTATCAGGCGATCTACTTTGTCATGGTGGTGCTCTTCACCTACTTCTACACGATGGTGCTCTTCCAGCAGCAGAACATCGCCGAGAACTTGCAGAAGCAGGGGGCATTCATACCCGGCGTGCGTCCAGGTAAGAACACCAATGGCTACCTGACGCGCGTGCTGGTGCGCATCACGCTCGTCGGCGCGCTCTTCCTCGGATTCGTCTCGATCTTGCCGTACTTCGCCACGCTCTTGACCGGCGTTACGACGTTGCTGCTGAGTGCGACAGCGTTGCTGATCGTTGTCGGTGTGGCAATCGATACGATGCGGCAGTTGGAAGCGCAGCTGATGATGCGTAACTACGAAGGATTCATACGCTAAGAGCTGGAGATTCGGTGGCAAAGAAATCCGCGGCCCATGTCATCATCATGGGCCCACAGGGAGCGGGAAAGGGAACGCAGGCGGCGCTCGTCGCGCCGCGCCTGCGCTTGGAGCACGTTTCAACCGGTGATCTCTTCCGGCAAGTGATGGCCGGTGACTCGGAACTTTCGACCGAGATCCGGGGCTACGTAGATCGCGGCGCACTCGTGCCCGATGCGCTCACGATTCGCATGCTCATGGAGTATGTCGATGAGGTTCTGGGCGGCGAGTCGGAGATGCGCGGCATGTTGCTCGACGGCTTTCCGCGAAACCAGGCACAGGCCGAGGCATTGGATGTCGCGCTGCGCGAACGGGGCGATCGGCTGGTCTCGGTGGTGCACGTCGACGTCCCGCGCGAGCGGCTGATGGAGCGCCTGACGGGACGCCTCGTCTGCTCAAATTGCGGCGCGACCTACCATCGTCGCTTCAATCCGCCAAAGGTCGACGGCGTCTGCGATGTGTGTGGGGCGACACTGACACAGCGGAGCGATGATACGCCAGAAGCGGTTGAGCGGCGGCTCTCGATCTATTACGAGCAGACGGCACCGGTGCTTGACTACTACCGGGCGGCCGGACTCCTGCTCGACGTCGATGGCGATCGACCGATCGCGGAGATCTCGGACGGGATCGTCGAAGCGCTGCAGTCGAAATTTGACGCTGACTAATGGCGATCACGATCAAGTCGTCCCGCGAAATCGAGATCATGCGGCGGAGTGGCGCGATTCTGGCGGAGGTTCATGCTCTACTGGCAAGCGCGGTGCGCCCGGGGATTATAACCGACGATCTGGATCAACTGGCACACGATCTGATCACGGAGCGGGGCGCAAAGCCGTCGTTCCTTGGACATCAGGGATTTCCGAAGAGCATTTGCACCTCGGTTGATAGCGAGGTCGTCCACGGAATCCCGAACGGCCAACATCTCTTGCCGGGTCAGATCGCATCGATCGATGTCGGCGTCTTGCTGGACGGCTACCACACAGATGGCGCCTTCACGCTGGCCGTCGGTGAGATTGATGATGATGTGCGGGCGCTGATCGAGGTCACCGAACGGGCGTTCGATGCCGGCCGCGAGAAGGCGGTCGCCGGCAATCGGGTCGGCGATATTTCGGCGGCGATCCAGGCGCAGGCCGAGAGCGCCGGCTACGGCATCGTACGAGACCTGACCGGTCATGGCGTCGGCCGGCAGCTGTGGGAGGATCCGCAGGTTCCGAATTACGGCGTGGCGGGCACGGGGCCGGTGTTACGGGCGGGAATGACGATCGCGATCGAACCGATGTTGACGCTGGGCGGCGAGGAAACCTATGTCTACCCGGATGGCTGGACGATCGCCACAGTCGACGAAAGCCTGGCCGCCCATTACGAGCATACGTTGCTGATCACCAACGGGGATCCGGAAATACTGACCAAACCGGGGTTGATCGTGGTATAATGCGATGTTGTGGCGCATGCGTTCGACGTGCGAGCTTAGGTGTGCGCCGGCCCGAGGTGACGGATGGCGAAAAAGGACGTCATTGAGGTCGAGGGGAAAGTAACGGAGCCATTACCGAACGCGATGTTTCGCGTCGAGTTGGACAGTGGGCACGAGGTGCTCGCGCATATCTCCGGCAAGCTCCGCCTCAATTTCATCCGGATTCTACCCGGCGATCGCGTTCGGGTCGAATTGTCGCCGTACGATCTGTCACGCGGACGGATCACCTATCGCCTGCGAACATAAGCGCGGAATTGGGGAAGAAGCATGAAAGTAGCGGCATCAGTCAAGCGACGTTGCGACAACTGTCGCATCATCAAACGGCGCGGAGTCGTGCGCGTGATTTGCACGAATCCGAAGCACAAGCAGCGGCAGGGCTAGAGAGGGTAGCTGATGGCACGAATCGCTGGCGTCGATCTCCCGCGTGACAAGCGTGTCGAGATCGGTCTGACCTATATCTATGGCATCGGTCTGACGACGAGCCAGCGGCTCTTGCAGCAGACCAATATTAACGTCGACACCCGTGTTCGTGATCTGACTGACGATGAAGTGCAGCGACTGCGCGACATCGTTGAAAAGGAGATGCTGGTCGAAGGCGATCTGCGTCGCGAAGTCAGCATGAACATCAAGCGGCTGATGGATATTGGCAGCTACCGCGGCCTGCGGCATCGCCGTGGCCTGCCGGTGCACGGCCAGCGCACCAAGACGAACGCACGCACCCGCAAGGGGCCGAAGAAGGCGATCGGCGTGCGGCGCAAGGGGCGCTAGTTCAGAGTTATTGCATGTCTACCGCGGGCCAGGCGGCCCGCACCAACATGCTGGCAGCGTGAGAGAAGGGACCAAGAGCGCATGGCGGACCGCCGACGAGCAGCCCGTGGCAAAACCCGCGTCAGGCGTCGTGATCGCAAGAATATCCCCCGCGGACGTGCGTACATTCAGTCGACGTTCAACAACACGATGGTGACGCTGACCGATCAGACGGGTGGCGTCGTCGCATGGTCAAGCGCCGGAGCGTCCGGCTTCAAAGGCTCTCGCAAGAGCACGCCGTATGCCGCGCAGGTTGCCGCTGAGACAGCCGCGCGCAAAGCGATGGAACACGGCATGCGGCAGGTGGACGTCTTCATCAAGGGTCCGGGGTCGGGTCGTGAGATGGCGATCCGCTCATTGCAAACGACAGGGATTCAAGTGACGTCGATTACTGACGTTACACCGGTGCCGCACAACGGCTGCCGGCCGCCAAAGCGACGTCGCGTTTAGCTCTGACTTCGTATACAGCTACTGGCTCGTGGGTGGAGGGAACCGGCGAGTCGAGGAGGATGAATGGCCAGGTACACCGGTCCAGTTTGCAGGATTTGCCGGCGAGAAGGGCTCAAGCTCTATCTCAAGGGTGATCGCTGCCTCAGCCCGAAGTGCCCGATCGTGCAGCGGCAACCGATGCGGAATTTTCCGCCGGGCCAGCACGGGCAAAAGCGGTCGCGACGACCGTCGGAATATGGTTTACAGCTGCGCGAGAAGCAGAAGATCCGCAAGATGTACGGCGTGCTCGAAGGGCAGTTCCGTCGCCACTTCGTCGAGGCCGAGCGTCGCGGCGGTGTGACCGGTGAGAATCTGCTGCAGATCCTTGAGATGCGCCTCGACAACGTCGTGTATCGACTCGGCTTTGCCGATTCCCGCAAGCAGGCACGTCAGATCGTGCGGCACGGGCATTTCACGGTAAACGGGCGGAAGACGAACATCCCGTCGTTCATCGTCAAGCCGGACGACTTGATCGCCGTGCGGACGCAGAGCCGGGAGCGCGAATATTTCAAGATTGTGGCCGAAACCGCCGGCTCGAAGCCGACGCCGGATTGGCTGACGCGTGAGGTCGAGAACCTCAGCGGACGTGTGGTGAGCGCGCCGACGCGCGATCAGATCGAAATCCCACCCGTCAACGAACAGTTGGTTGTTGAGTTTTACAGCCGGTAGTGCCACGTCACAGGCGTGCGCTATCTCGGGTTCGTTGTTACCGGGCGCACGCCGATTATTGGCCGAGGGAGGCTGATTCGCTTGCTAGAGATCGCGCAACCAAGAGTTCAACAAACCCATTCCGGGGTTAATTATGGCCGGTTCGTGGTCGAGCCGCTTGAGCCTGGCTACGGCATCACCATCGGCAATTCACTGCGGCGTATTTTGCTGCGCTCGCTTCCGGGCGCGGCGATTGTGCGCGTACGCATCGCGGACGTCTGGCATGAGTTCTCGACCATTGAGGGCGTGCGCGAGGACGTAACCGAGATCGTGCTCAACTTGAAACGGATTCGGCTGCGCGTCGTCACCGACTCGTTCCGTGAGACGCGTGCCAGCCTGTACGCGCACGGCGAAGGCGTTATCACCGCCGGTGATATCGATTGGCCGGGCGAAATCGAAATCGTCAATCCCGAGCAAGTGATCGCCACGTTGGACAACGATCGTGCGCGGCTCGAGATGGACGTTGTCGTGGCGCGAGGTCGCGGCTACCAGCCGGCCGAGGCGCAGGAGATCTTCTCGATCGGTGAAGTGCCGGTCGATGCGATCTTCACGCCGATCGAAAAGGTCAACTACGTCGTCGAGCATACCCGCGTAGGCCAGATCACCGACTACGACCGGCTGATTCTGGAGATCATCACCGACGGCACGATCGAGCCGGATGATGCGCTCTCGCGTTCAGCGCAGATTCTGGTCGAACACGCGTCGCTCATCGCGGACTTCAATCGCGAGCCATCTGAGGTCGTTGAAGAGACGACGCGTGCCGTATCCGAGGCGGATACGCGCCCGCTGGCCGAACTTGGTCTCTCGCCGCGCGTGCTGAACGCGCTGCGCAGTCGCCACATCGATCGCGTCGGTCAGGTGCTCGATATGGAGCCGGAGCAGCTGCTGTCGATTCGCAACTTCGGCCCGCGTTCGCTGCAGGAGCTGAAAGAGCGAATGGGCGAGTTCGGCTACAACTTCGAAATGCCGGGTCTTGAGGGCACCGACGTCGATGATGCCGATGACGAAGAATCCGACGACGCTGACGCTGAATAAGACGAGGGGATCAGAGGATGAGGCACCGCATCGCCGGCCGAAAGTTCGGCCGGAACACGAATCAGCGAAAGGCGTTGCTGCGGAACCTGGCAGTCTCGCTGATCCTGAATGAACGGATCACCACGACCGACGCGAAGGCGAAAACGATTCGCCCGGTCGTCGAAAAACTGGTGACGATGTCTCGCGACGATACCGAGCACCATCGCCGGTTGGTGATGGCACGGTTGGCTGACGAGCGCGCGACCGCCAAACTGTTCGATATCATCGGGCCACGCTTCGATGGGCAGCCAGGCGGGTACACACGGATCTATAAGATCGGAAACCGCCGGGGCGATGGCGCGCCGGTTTCGATGATCGAGTTCGTCGCCTAAGCGAGCGGCAGTGTGGCCGCCGGAGTCCGGCATGTGCGAATCGATCTCGGCTACGACGGCACGGAGTTCTTCGGTTCGCAGCGGCAGCCCGAGCGGCGGACGGTGCAGCGAGAGATCGAAGCAGCGCTCGCCCAACTCACCGGTCAGGACGTTCGGCTTGTCTTTGCCGGACGCACCGATCGCGGGGTCCATGCGCTGGGGCAGGTGGCGAGCGGGCCAGTTTCCTGGCGGCGGGACGATGAGGCGTTACGCTTCGCGCTCGATTCGCTCACGCCGGACGACATTTCGATCACTGGCGTGCGCACGGTTGACGAAGCGTTTCACGCGCGGTTCAGCGCCCGGTCACGCGTGTATCGTTATAGAATCTGGTGCGGGGCGGTGCCGCCGGTGTTCGCCCGGCGATTTGCCTGGCACGAGCGGGCGAATCTGAACCTGGCGACGATGAACGCCGCCGCGACAGCGTTACTTGGCACGCAGGATTTCGCGTCATTCGCCGGAGACGGTCTCGGGATTCCGGGCAGTGGGGTTGATTGCACGCGAACGGTGTTGGCGGCGCAGTGGCGATCGCTGCCGGAGCAATGGGAGCCGGGCGGAACGATTGTCGAGTTCGAGATTCGCGCGAACGGGTTCCTGCCGCACATGGTGCGGAATATCGTCGGGAACCTTTGCCTGGTCGGACGCGGGCGCGCAACGCCCGAGTGGTTTGAGGATCTGATATCGAGGCGTGACCGGCGCCATGCCGAAGCACCGGCGCCGCCCCAGGGTTTGGTTCTCTGGAGCGTCGAATACCCGAATGACGCCGGATGATGCCGGGGTCGATTTCATAGAGGAGCTATCGTTCGCATGAAAACGTACTCGCCAAAGGCATCGGAAATCCAGCGCGACTGGTATATCGTCGACGCGCAGGACCAGACGCTCGGGCGGATTTCGAGCCAGATCGCGTCGGTTCTGAAGGGGAAGCACAAGCCCGTCTACGCGACACACATGGACATGGGCGACTATGTCGTCGTGGTGAATGCAGAAAAGATCCGTGTTACTGGGAATAAGTCAACACAGAAGCTCTACTACCGGCACTCGCAGTTCCCGGGCGGCTTCCGCTCGACGGCACTGCGCGACCAGTTGACGAGACACCCGACGCGGCCGCTGGAGCATGCGGTGCGTAACATGTTGCCGAAGAACGCACTCGGCGACGCGATGTTTAAGAAACTGAAAGTCTATGCCGGACCGGATCACCCGCACACGGCTCAGAAGCCGCAGCCACTGCGGATCGAAGGATAGAGGAGAGACGGAATAGGTGGAAGCAGGAGCAGCGAACGCCGAGCGACAACCGCGATATATTCACGGCACCGGGCGCCGTAAGTCCGCCGTAGCGCGCGCACGCCTCTATCCCGGCCGTGGCAATTTCGAAGTGAACAACAAGCCGGCTCGCGATTATTTTGGCGGTCGTGACATCTATCAAGTCATGATCGCGGAGCCGCTGCGCCTGACGAATACCGTCGAGCGCTTCAACGTGCAGGTGCGCGTCGTCGGTGGCGGCATGACCGGCCAGGCTGGTGCCGTGCGCCACGCAATCGCGCGCGCACTGGTACGCGCCGATCCGGAGCTGAAGGCGGTCCTGCGCCGTGCCGGTATGCTCACGCGCGATGCCCGTGTCAAGGAGCGGAAGAAAGTCGGACTCAAGCGAGCCCGCAAGGCGCCGCAGTACACGAAGCGCTAAGCCCACCTCGACAAATACTCAAACGCACATCCAGGGGGAGCGCAATGCTCCCCCTTTTTGCGTCGGTGGCGGCGGAGGACGGCCCTCACCCCCGGCCGGTCCCTCCCACGAACTCCCTCCCCATGGGCGGGAGAACCATCTCCCAATTCTGGGAGAGCGGTGTCTTTAAGCGAAGTTGGTCGTGTTCCGGCAACGCTCATTCCGGTTGAACCGGGCGCCATAAATGTCGCCCCTACGGAATCCGTGCTCATGTAGGGGCGACATTCATGGCGCCCGAGCGACTTGAGTCGCGCGTCTCCTCCCCGCTCCCGCTCGCGATGGGAGAGGGTTCGGGGAGAGGGGCCGGGGGTGAGGGCTTCGTCGGGCCTACATCCGCCCTTGGGGTCGCTGCTGGGGGAAGCCGAGGCTGCGCGCGATTTCTCGACAGTGGCGAAAGGCGTCGCTGAGGCGACGCACGGCGGTGGGCCGCCACCAGGCATGGACGGCGAAAGGGCTGAGTTCGAGCGTGACGGCACCGGCGTACTGCGCCGTCGCCAGATTGCGGATCACGTCGTCGATCGGTAAATCGCCCTCTCCGGGAATCTGGTGGTCACGCGTCATCGCATTGACAAGACCGAAACGCGAGTTCCGCGCGCGATTGAGGTCGCTCAGGTGGACGTTGGCGATGCGCGGCTGCAGGGTTCTGAGTGTATCGAGGAGTTCCCAATTGCGGCTGGCGGCGTGCGCCGTGTCGTAGGTGATCCGGAGATCCCACTCCTCGGTCAACCAGAGCAGCCGGTGTGGATGGTCGAACGCCCAGGTGGGCGTTTTCGCGGTTGAGCGACCGCTATTCTCGATCGCCACCGCGAATTGAGCGCTGCGCGAGATTTCGACCGCCGATGTGACGGCGTCGAACCAGAAGCGCCCAGCCGGCTCGTGCAGTGATTGGACGTTGGGGGTATGAACCACTAAGACATCGCACTGCAGGAAATTCGCCGCGAACCGGGCCGATTGCACGATGTCACGCGCCGCAAGTTCGGGCGATACATGCCGGAGGCGCATCGTCGTATGCACGGAGCGAACCGGCGTTTCGTAGAGCTCTTCGATGGAGCGAATGTAGTCGGGGTCGATACGACCGAGCCGTGGCGTCAGCATCAGCTCGACACCTTCGGCACCGACGTCACGCGCGAGACTTAGCGAGTTTTCGATTGAAAATCCCGGGAACGCCCCGGTTGAGAGGAGCAGTTTCATGGTGGATTACTCGCCAGTCTGGGCCCGCCGTTTTAACCGCACCGCCATGAATACAATGCCACGCGCTCGGCGTTGAATCCGACCTCAGTCTAGCACGCCATACCGGAAACGACACCTGGCCTGTTGCGATTCGGAACCGGTTCTCACGAACGTTTCGGAACCGAGTGCCGCACCGCGCGGAGCACTGCGTGCTGCGTCGCAACGGACAATTGCAGCGCGTCGCTTGGCGTTAAATGCCCTTCGCGACGACCGAGGACGAATATCGTATCGCCATCGAACGGTGTATGGGCCGGATGAATCGCTCGGGCGAGACCGTCGTGTGCCGCGATTCCGATCCGCACGAGATCGTCGCGATTCACCGCGGCATCGACCACAACCACGCCGATCGTCGTGTTTTCTCCCGCGCGAGGTTGTGTTTGATTGGCTGCGAGAATCAGTTCTTCGCCCTTCGAAATCGCTGATTCACGATCCACCGCGATTTCGCCGAGGGCGTTGACCGCAAGCAGCGCCGCGATCGTGCCGGCAGCAGTGGAAACGCGTGCTGCGCCGATACCGGACGGCGTGCCGCCTGGATTGACGATTTTATCGACCGTGGCACCGGTTCCCGCGCCAATCGGCCCGGAGGTCCAGTTGTCGACGGCAGCCGTTGAGGCTGCCAAATATCCCGCATCGGCATCCGGCCAGTCCGGTTCGGGGCCGCGGAGGTCGAAGAGAACGGCGGCCGGCACGATCGGCACGGGAATACTGGCGGTCGGGAACCCTCGTCCCTGCTCACGTAGCCAGCGCATCACGCCATCGGCTGCCGACAGCCCGAAGGCGCTACCTCCAGTCAAAACTATGGCGTCGACCCGCTGGACGAGTCGCCCTTCTTCGAGGAGCGACGTTTCGCGGGTGCCCGGGGCGCCGCCGCGGACGTCAACCACCGCGAGCGAACGCGTATCGGGGATGACCACGGAACAGCCCGTTGTGCCCGCCGGATGCGTCCAGTGGCCGACCCGAAATCCCGGCATCGAAAAATACTCAGCCTCGGGTTTCATCGCTTCCTCGCTCGTTCAGCCCGTCAAACGATGACCTGGACGCCGCTGGCCGCGATGGTGACGGCACCCGCGAAGGTTGCGCGGACTTCGCGCACGGATTCTTCGATATCGTGCTCTGCCCAGCGATGAGTCAAGACGAGATGCCGAACGCCTGCACGCTGCGCAATCTCCCCAGCCTGGGCCGAGGTCATGTGGCCGCTGTTTTCCGGCGAGCCGGCTCCATCGATCGGGAGGGTTGCCTCACAAATGGCGAGATCAGCGTCGCGTGCGAAGTCGACCAGCGCGTCGATGGGTGCACTATCGGCGAGATAGGCGAGGTCGCGTCCACCCGCCCGGATGCGCATCGCCCAGCAGTCGATGAAATGCCGCGTCGGCATGAATGAGATGGAATAAGGACCGACCACGAACGGCATGTCCGGTTCGTATTCGTCGATCGCGAACTCGGTATCGAAGAATGGCTCATTCGCCTCGCCACCCAGCGCAAAGACGCGACCGAGCTGGTCAAGGAACGCGCGTCCGCCGGGCGGCATCCAGAGCGGGATGCGCTCCCCGCGACCGCCGGGGATGTAGCGAAGCCCATACCGGAAGGGGACAAGGTCAAGCGTGTGGTCGGAGTGGAGATGCGAGATGACGACTGCGCCGATGTCGCGCAGCCTCGTCTGTTGCCGCAGCTTCGAGATGCTATCTGGCCCACAGTCGAGGAGGAGCGAGAATCGATCGTGGGTGATGAGATACGAGGACCCGGCATCGCCGGGATTGGGACACGCGGCTGAACCGCCGATAACCGTCATTTTCATGGCAGAGCGTCCTCCCCGTCCAGATGGAGAGCATCGTTCCAGCAGATGAGTCGAGCGACTGGATCGCCGTTCAATTCGAGGTGTGTGACGCTGCAATTGCGCACGAGATACTTCGCCCAATCATTCGGGTTGCCCCCGGTAAATTGGGCGACGGCTGATCCGATGACACCGCCGTGCGCGACGACGACAATCCGTTCTCCTGAGTGCTCCTCAACGAGTTGGTTGAACGCGCTCTTGACGCGCACGTTGAATTCATGTTTCGACTCGCCGTTTGGGAAGCGAAATTCGGTATCGGACGTATCCAGCGCACGCAGGAAGAGTTCGGGATACGCTTGCTGAATCTCGGCAAGAGAAAAGCCTTCGAAGTCACCGAAGTGATATTCCATCAGATCGGCCAGGAGGATTGTCTCGAGTCCGATCGTTTGGGATATTCGCAGCGCCGTCGAATGCGCCCGGATGAGCGGGCTGGAATAGAGTGCCGACGCGCCGCCGATCTCCTGCACGCGTTGGGCGACACGTGCCGCTTGCCATTCGCCGAGGGGCGTGAGCGGCACGTCGGTTCGACCGTGGAGCAGTTGCTCCAGGTTGCTCTGCGTCTCGCCGTGCCGAACAAGCACGATCTCAGTGGGGGCCATATCAGGCGTTCACCGGATGACGGCAGAGGTCCGCGATGGGACAACTCGCGCACTGAGGGGATCGGGCGCGGCAGATCGCGCGGCCGTGTCGAATCATATTGATGTGGAATGAATAAACATCCTGCGGGTCGAGGAGCGCTTCAAGCGTCTCGTGCGCTTCCTCGGGATTAGTTGATCCTTCAATCAGACCGACGCGTTGTGAAACACGATAGACGTGCGTGTCAACCGGAAGCGCGGGCCTGCGACAAGCAAACAGCAAAACGCAGGCCGCGGTCTTCGGCCCGACACCGGGCAATGAGCGGAGCAGCGCTTTCGCCTCAGCGAGCGGACGCTCCTCGATCCCATCGAGCAGGTTGCCGGCGAGCACGCGACTGACGACCATCTTGATGCGCGGTGCCTTCACGCGAGCGAGACCACCGGCTCGAATCGCATCCGCGATCGCCTCGTCCGGCGCCTCGACCACCGCTTCCCAGGTCGGATAGACGGCGCGCAACGATGCGAAGGCGCGTTCGCAGTTTATGTCAGATGTATGTTGCGAGAGAATGGTGAGCACGAGTTCATCGAGCGGCGGGTGCTCGACCTTCCAGTTGGGCCGGCCGAAGTGTGTTTCCAGGCGTTGCAGCACCTCGCGCGCGAAGATTGAACCGTTATTGCGCTCATCAGTTGCGGTCACCATTCGCCTATTGTACACGCAGCCGGCGATGGACGATGACCGGTGCCTGGATGCTGCTTTTGCGTTTGCTGCATCATGACTCCACCGGCGATAAATCTGTTTGAAATTGGGGCGGGCAATCGCCACTGATGCCGTAGGATTAGCGTCGTTGGACGGAACGTCATTCAAGCGGGAGCGCATACATCATGCACCGGCCTTTAGAGGGAAGAAGCTGCGGCGTGTTGTTGCACCCAACATCGCTGCCTGGGCCATACGGCGTCGGCGATCTCGGTACGGAAGCGTATCGCTTCGTTGAATTCCTGGAGAGCGCCGGCCAGAATTTGTGGCAGGTTCTGCCGCTGGGCCCGGTCGGGCCAGGTAACTCGCCGTATGACAGCCGTTCCGCATTTGCCGGAAATCCGTTGCTCATTTCAGTATCGTGGCTCATCGATCGCGGTCTCCTCGATGAAGACGACCAGATCACGCCTGTGCCGGGAGATGATCGAGCTGACTACGGAGCCGCCTGGGAACTCAAGGCGCCGATGCTGCGCCGCGCCTTCAGCCGGTTTCAGCACGATTTCTCCGGTCCACTGAGACAATGCTTTGAGCAGTTTCGCCAGCGCGAAGCGGTCTGGCTTGAAGACTTCTCGCTCTTCGAAGCGCTGCATGATCCGCATCGACCTGTATCTTGGGTCGACTGGGAGCCCGCCCTGGTGCGCCGCGAACCGGACGCCTTGCGTGCCGCGCGAGAGCAATACCGTGACGAGATCGACTACCACACCTTTGTGCAGTTCATTTTTGACGAGCAGTGGCGCGAACTGCGCCGCTACGCCAACGACCATGGCGTATGGATCGTCGGTGACGTCCCGATTTACGTTGCATTCGATAGCTCCGACGTCTGGGCCCACCAAGATATCTTTCAACTGGACGAGCGTGGTCAACCGACCTTCGTCGCCGGTGTCCCACCTGATTACTTTTCAGCGAATGGTCAGCTGTGGGGGAATCCCGTTTATCGCTGGGATACGTTGAAAGCGCACGAATATCGCTGGTGGATTGAACGGTTCCGCCGCACGCTCGCCTTGACCGACCTGGCGCGCGTCGATCACTTTCGCGGTTTTCATGCCGGTTGGCACGTCCCGGCCGGTGAATCGACCGCCATTAATGGCTGGTGGCTCGATGGACCCGGTGAGGCGATCTTTGAGCAGTTGGCGGGAGCGCTCGGAACGTTGCCGATCATCGCGGAGGACCTCGGTATCATCACCGATGACGTGACCGCCTTGCGTGAGCAGCTAGGTCTGCCGGGCATGAACGTCCTGCAATTCGCCTTCGGTAGCGGAAATGACAACAAGTATCTTCCGCACAACTTTGAAAAGAACTCAGTCGTCTATACCGGAACCCATGACAATGATACGACCGCCGGCTGGCTAAGCACGCTCGACGAAGCGACGCGGACACACGTGCAGGATTACCTGGGGTGCCATGACGAGGATTTGATCTGGTCGCTGATCCGGTTGGCCTACGCCTCGGTTGCGCAGACCGTCATCATCCCGGCGCAGGATTTGCTCGGACTCGGCAGCTCGACACGGATGAATACCCCCGGCACGGTCGAGGGGAACTGGGCTTGGCGCGCCGTGCCGGGTGCATTCACCTCAGAACTTGCCGCGAGGCTGGCATCGTTCGCACATCTCTACGGCCGGAGACTCTGAGGACTGCTATCTGGCATCGGTTGTATTGCGCACGCGGCGGAGCGTGATGACTTCGTGCTGTTCTCGCTCTTCGAGCGGGTGCAGGACCAGGTCGAGCGCCACCCAGATCGTCTTGGAATATGGATAGAAGAACAGCGGGAACGTCCCGTTGAGAACCACGGCGATGATCAGGATCGGTTTGATCGGAATATCGGGCCAGGTCCAAACCACGCCGACGACGAGAACGATGGCGAAGATGAGTTCGGTGACGATCGTATTTATCGCGATTGCACCGGTCCAGTAACCTTCTTCGCGCTCGTAGAAGAGCCCACAGTTCGGACAACGATCGACCATTTGCAACCAACGGCGAAAGATGTGTCGCTGGCCACAGTTCGGGCAACGTCCAAGCAGCCCACGCCCGAATATTTTCAATTCGTCCATCGTTCCAAACGTCGCTCTCGTCGGTTGACTGGGTCAGCCGCGCGCCAATAACCACCAAGCTAAGGATACTATGGCTGCCCAATCGGACGGTTCTCGGGGCGTTTCACCTCGATCATCTTGCCCGGCTTCTCTTGTGTCTTCTTGAATGTGATCGTGAGCACGCCGTCGGCGCATTCCGCCTGTCCGGATGATTCGTCGACCGTCGCGGGCAGCGTGATGCTGCGGGCGATATGCCCAACGTGCCGCTCGACGACCTGCCAGGTGCCGTTCGACTCGTCACGCTGCTCGGTCGAGGTGCCCCGGATCGTCAACACGCCATTGCGCACCTCGGCCGAAATATCGTCTGGTTTGATGCCCGGCATCGACGCCTTCACGATGACCGAATCACCAACTTCTTGAATGTCGACCGGCATGTTTGCTCGCTCATCGGCAGTGGATCCGGTATTCATCAGGTCTGAGAACATCCGATCGAAGCGATCGCGAAGCGTATCCATATCGAGGAAGCGAGCGCGCTGTGAACCGCTCATATTCGTCTCCCTTCATAACCAGGTGCGACGGGATGCTTGCCCGCAGGCGAGCATCCCTCGATGTTGCATAAAATGCGCCAGCGCGCGAGCAGGGTGCGCATTGTCGAGAACCGGGAAAATGAGTAGGCTGAGCGTGGTTCGATTCGGGCGAAAGGGGACGCATGGCTGATCGAACACGCGAAGTCGGGCTATCGACCGACCTGTATCAACTCACGATGGGCGCAAGCTATTTGGCGTTGGGCATTAACGGGCGCGCGACCTTCAGTCTATTCGTGCGCGGGTTGCCGCCGCAACGATCTTATCTGGTGGCGGCCGGACTCGAAGACGCACTCGACCGACTGTCGGAGCTGACGTTTGATGACGAGGCGCTCGCCTACTTGCGCTCGACCGGTCAGATTCGTCCGGAATTCGTCGAGACGCTGCGTGATTTCCGCTTTCGTGGGGACGTCTGGGCGGTGCCGGAGGGCAGGCTCGTCTTCGGCGACGAACCGCTGCTCGAGGTGCAGGGTTCGATCATCGAAACCCAGATCGCGGAAACGATCCTGGTGAACGCACTGCACTACGCGACGATCGTCGCAACGAAAGCGGCTCGCTGCAACGTTGCGGCACCGGGGAAAGCACTCGTCGAATTCGGATTGCGTCGAACCGCGAGTATTGACGCCGGATTGGTTGCCGCCCGTTCGTCCTATCTGGCCGGGTTCGTCGGGACGAGCAACGTTTTGGCAGGTGAACGGTTCGGTATTCCGGTTTCGGGCACGGTGGCACACTCGTTTATCGAAATTTTCACGAGCGAGCTCGATGCTTTCCGCGCCTTTGCGGGTACGTTTCCCGGCGACGTTACGCTCTTGATCGATACCTACGACACGCTGCGCGGTGCACGGCACGCTGCCCAGGTTGGCCGTGAGCTGGCCGTGCAGGGGCGCCACATCCGTGCGGTGCGGCTCGACAGCGGTGACCTCGTCGCGCTGTCGAATGAAGTCCGCGCCATTCTGGATGACGCTGGATTGCCGGAGGTGCAAATTCTGGCGAGTGGCGGCCTGGATGAACATGATCTTGTTGAATTACAACGCGCCGGAGCGCCGATTGACGCCTACGGCATCGGGACGCGTCTGGGCACGTCGGCGGATGTGCCTTCGATCGACATGGTCTACAAGCTCGTACAGTTCGAGGATCGACCGACACTCAAGCTGAGCACTGGTAAGGCGACGCTGGTTGGGCCGAAGCAGGTCTGGCGCCGTCGCGATGATATTGGCGCTTTTGTTGAGGATCTCATCGCCTGTCGCGACGAAGCCGCTCCGGGAGCCGCCTGGGAGCCGCTTCTCGAACCGGTCATGCGGGGCGGGACGAGGTTGATGCGTCCGTCGCTCACTGAGATTCGCGACCGGCACCGGCGTGAGATCGAGAGCATGCCGGCGAGCCTCATGCCACTCGACGGAGCTACGCCCTATCCGGTGCATCTCTCGGAGAAACTGCAGACGCTGCAAGCGCAGGCGACCGAGACCGTGCGCCGCCGGGAACTTGGTGTGACGACATAACTGCGAGTGGATGTGGTGGAGGTGAGCGTTTCTGATGAGCAATCATTCCGTGCCGAACGTACCCGAGGTCGCGCCGGTCGATGCCTGGAAGGCGGTTTCGGCCGGTGACGCGGTTATCCTCGATGTGCGCGAACCCGAAGAATTAGACGAGGTCGCGATCCCCGAGGTAACGCATATCCCGCTCGGGCAATTGAGCGCGGGTGCCGATACACTGCCACGCGATCAGCAACTACTTGTCATCTGCCGCTCAGGCGTCCGCAGCGCCTATGCGACCCAATTCCTGCTGCAATCCGGATTCGAACACGTCCGCAATATCGCAGGAGGCGTCATCGCCTGGGCGGAAGCGGGGTTGCCGATCGTGATTGACGGGGAGACGCTGCGCGTCAAAGAGCCCGACGTGCCCTCAACTTAGCGCGATTTCGGCCGGTCTCGCAGTATCCGCCAGGCGAGGAGCATCGCTACCAGGATCGAGACGGCCACTCCAATCCCAAAGAGTGGGCCCAGCCAGGTTACGAGCCAGGATGGATGATAGAGCGTTAGAAGCAGTCCGAGGCTCACGACGCTGGCGCCAAGCAGTATCGCCATGATCAACCGGTTGATCAGGAGATGAAAGGTCCCCAGAAACTCATCGAGATGCACCAACCGAATGCCAATCTCGATGTCTCCTTGCTCGGCTCGAGTGAGGAGCCGTTCGGTGCGCTTCGGCAGGTACATCAGGAGACGCCGGAGATCGTCGCCGGTCGCGAGCAGCTCCGGGATCCAGGTGTCCGGCATCCACTGGTCGACGATCGCGCGACGAATATAGGGCGCGGCGATTTCGACCGGTCTGAGATCGGGATCGATACGGCGTCCAACCCCCTCCGCCATCGCGAGCGTCTTGAGCAGCAGACTGATTTCTGACGGGAGCTGCAGCCGGCGGCGGCGCACGATCGCCATGACGTCGTCGATCACGACTTCAAAGCGATATTCCTCCAGCGTCATGCCGAGGTAGCGATCCAGCAGGTGCTGGACATCGCGGCGCAGCCCACTCCGATCGGCGCCATGTTTGACGACGTTGAGCATTGTCAGACTGTCGACGACATCGCTGGCGTCCTCACGCACGACACCGGCGGCGAGCGACAGCAGCGCGTCGTGCGTGACTTTGTCGACCCGGCCTACCATGCCGAAATCGAACATCGCGATGCGGCCGTTCGGTAACACAACGTAATTACCGGGGTGCGGATCGGCGTGGTAGAAGCGATGGTCGAAGATCTGGAGGAAGATGATGCGCGACGAGCGTTGGGCGAGCTGTTTGCGATCGATACCGGCCGTCTCGATCGCGTCGATGTCGTCGATCTTGATGCCGTCGATCCGTTCCTCGGTGATGACCGACGATGACGTCAGTTCCCAGTAGATTTTGGGAATGACGATATCGCGACTGTGCACGAAGTTGGCGCGAAATTGATCCGCGTTGCGCCCTTCGCGCATGTAATCCAATTCACTCCGCAGTGTCCAGCCGAACTCATCGACCAGCGCGATGAGATCATAGGCGTCGGCAAGGGGAGCGCGGCCCTGCGCGAAACGCGCAATTTGCTGCAAGATCGCCAGGTCCTCTTCGACCTGCGCCGCGATGCCCGGTTTCTGCACCTTGACGACGACGCGTTCGCCGCTGTGGAGCGTTGCCGCGTGGACCTGACCGATTGAGGCCGCGGCCAGCGGCACGTTATCGAACGACGAGAAGAGTGTCTCGATCGATTTCCCCATAGATTCTTCGATCACATTCCGGATGTCCGCCGTCGGCACAGGTGGCACCTGATCCCGCAGCTTACGCAGCTCGGCGATATACGCCGGCGGCAGCAGATCTTCACGCGTCGAGAGAATCTGTCCGAGCTTGATAAAGGTGGTTCCGAGGTCCTCGAGCGCGATACGTACGTGTTCGGCCTGGCTAAGCGCGACGCCGTTCGGCGATCGCTTGAACACCCCGCGCTTGACCGGAATCAGTGAGCTGAGACCGAGTTGTTCGATGATTGAGCCGACGCCGTGGCGGGAGAGCACACGGATGATCTCGCCGTAGCGACGGCGGTGACTGAGGATTTGAGATGGTGCCCGAAAGATCATGCGCGATCGCTCCCGCGTGACGGCAATCGATCGGCGGCGTTCGATCGCATTGTAGCGCCGGTTGAGACAGGAACTGAAGAAGCCTGCTCAGTCGAGATTCATCCGCCGTAAGCGGAGCGACGCGAGAATCAGCGACACGATCACCACCGCAACCAACACGATGATGGCCGATACCAACTGTGTCGGCTGGGGAATTGTTACGCGCGAGTCATTAACCCAGTGAACGAAGATCGACTGCATGAAATGACGGATGCTGAGGATTCGGATGCCGGGAATGTAACGTGCCAGCAGGCTTTCCCAGAGGAGGATGTAGATGACCCCGACGAGGAGCGCGCGCGGAATGACCAGGCTGAAGAAGAGAAAGACCGCGCCGTAGGCGGCGACGCCAAAGAGTGACGATACGATCATCGCCGGCAGCGTCGATCCACCCGGCATTTCTGGTCCAAAAGCGACCAGCGCCCAGGTGATGGAGATGCCAACGATGAACGCGACCCCGGTGACGATAAAGGTGCCGATGAATTTTTCGATGACGATTCGCCAGCGTGCGATCGGTTTGAGCGCGATATAAACGATCGTGCGATCGCTCAGTTCGTTGCCGAGCGTGGCGGTGGCGAGGATCAACGTGGCGAGCGGCACGATCGTCGGTGCCAGAAACTCGTTGAAAATGCTGCCAAGAAACTCGTTGGCGGTCGATCCGCCCGAATTAAAGAGATAGACCAACGAGAAGATGATCGGTGTCGCGGCGAAGAAAGCGACGACGCGCGTCGCTCGCCCGGCAGCGAATTGGCGCAGCGTCAACCAGAGCGTCGGAAAGGTTGCCAGCATCATGCGTCGTCCGTCCGTCGGTTGCCGGCGGTCATCTCGCCCCTCATCGTTGGGTTATGTAGGCGAAGACGCTCGCCAGCGAATCATCCAGCGACGTGACCTCAAACAGTCGAATATCGTGCTCACGCGCGATGCGCGGCAGCAGCCGGTAGACTGCGCGTACATCTTCCGCTTCGATGACGATCGACTGCGGATCGGGATCGATCCGAACCGATGTCACGTGTGGGGTGGTGATCAACATCGAGGCGAGGTCCCGATCATTCGTCGACTTGACGCGAATCGTGCGCGCATGTTCATCGATCTTGTCGCGAATGGCATGGAAGTCGCCGACGGCAGCGAGTTTCCCGTTGACGATCACGATAATACGATCGGCCAGGCGCTCGACTTCGTGCAGGACATGCGACGAAACGAAGACGGTTTTACCGTGGGCACCGAGTTTCTGAATGAGCTGGATGAGCTGTACGCGCTGCACCGGATCTGTGCCAGTCAACGGTTCGTCCAGTACCAGGATCTCCGGATCGTGAACGAGCGCGGCGGCGATCTTGATACGCTGACGCATGCCTTTGGAGTATCCACCGATGCGACGCTCCGCCGCGTCTCCAAGATCGGCGGTCACGAGCGCGCGTTGCGTCGCGCCGTCGATATCGGTCACCCCTTGCAAGCTCGCGTTCAGGCGGACGAATTCGCGTCCTGTCAAATAGGGGTAGACCATCTCTTGCTCGGGAACCATGCCGATGAGCCGGAAGAGGTGTATATCAGAGCGCACTGGCCGGCCCATGATACGGACTTCGCCGGCCGACGGCTTAAGCAGCCCGGCGAGCACTTTTAGAATGCTTGACTTGCCCGCTCCGTTCGGCCCCAGCAGGCCGGTGACTCCCGGCCCAATGCCGAACGAAACGTCGGCGACCGCCACCACATCGCCATACCACTTGGAGAGATGCTCAATCTCAACAGTCGCTTTCTCGATGCCTGCATGTAGTTCACCGTTCGGCGTTGCCGTTGGGGTGGCCATCGCGGTGACCGATGGTTGGTCCTCATGCCGGTTATTCTTCACGGAGATACTGCCGAAACATGACGGCCGCGCAGGCGACCACGACAACGGCGACAGTGACGAGATACCAGGCTCCATTCAGGTTCGCCTGCGCCGTCATGCTATCCTGACTAAGTGGAATGCCGAAAATCCAACTGGTCAGCCCATCCGAAACGGCGCTGACGTCGGCCAGGATGAAATACCGATGCCAGCCGGCGTTGATGGCGTTGAAGAGCGCGTTGGCAAACCCGGCGACAAGCAGTACCGCGCCGATATACACCGCGGCCGCGATGCTTTTGCGTTCGGTGAAGCCGGCGATGAGAAGACCGATCGAGGCGAATAAGAACGCCAGGAGCGTGCCGACTGCGACGATACGCAAGAGATCCGCGATGTGATCGAAGAAATAGGTCACCGGGCTCTTGGCGAGAAACGTCGAGCCAAGAAACAGGATAAACGCCGGGAGGAGTGCCACGGTGCCCATCAAGATGCCGAGCCCGCTGATCTTGGCGAGCAGGTAGTCGCCGCGGCTGATGGCGCGTGAAAAATAGAGTGGGAGCACCTTTTGGCGCCGGTCATCGCAGAGCATTTCCGGCGCGGTGGCAGCCGCGAAGACGACCATGATGATCGAAATCGCGCCGTAGAGCGACAGATAGCTGAGACTCCCGGCTGCGTCGCCGACGAACGCGCGGATTCCGATGATGATGAGGACGGGGAAAAAGGCAAAGGCGTAGATCAAGATCGGGATGATCTTGGCAGTCCAGCGCTTCTTGATACCGAGGCCGCGCTTGATCGAATAGATGATGAGCGCCTGAATCGCGTGGCGCCGGCCCTCGCGAGGCCCGTCGTAATGACGATAGCCACGATCATAGATTTCCGCCTCGGACTGATTTGGAGAGCTGCCGGCGAGGGGCCGGTCAATCGGCGTGGACATTGGCCGCCTCATTCTCCGTTTGCTCGCTCATCCGCTGGAGGTAGACATCTTCGAGCGTGCGGGTATCCCGCCGCAGCCCGCGTAGCAGAACATCCTGATCGATACTCAGATCACGCACCACATCGAAGACCGACTCATCGTGATAGGCGAGCAAAATATCGCGGTCGCGACGCCGAGCATCGAGGCCGCGAGCCTGGAGTTCGCCGACGAAGCGATCGATGTCTCCATCGATTTGCACGACAACATCGCCTTCGCCTTGCACCAGGGAGGTGAGCGGCCCCGTCATGGCGAGGCGCCCGTGTTCGAGCATCACGACATAATCACAGACGAGTTCGACATCTTCGAGCAGATGCGAGCTCAGGATGACGGTGATGCCGAGATCGTTGTGGATGCGTCCGATGAGCCGGAGCATATCGTCGCGACCGGCCGGGTCCATACCATTGGTCGGCTCGTCGAGAAAGACGAGGTCAGGATCATGGACGATCGCTTGCGCGAGCTTGACCCGCTGCTTCATGCCGGTCGAAAACTCGCGCATCAGCCGATAACGTTCTTCGTCGACTCCGCACTGATAGAGCGTCTCGGCGGCGCGTAGGCGTGCTTCGCGGGTCGGCAGCCCGCTTATTTCCGCCATGTGGCCGACGAAATCAGCAGCAGTCACATCAAGCGGAAGGCTGTCCGATTCCGGCATGTAGCCGACGTGCTCGCGCATGCGGAGCGGTTCGGTTCGAACGTTGAAGCCGAGAACGGACGCATCACCGGAAACAGGCGTTTGAAGACCAAGCAAGAGCTTGATCAACGTCGATTTTCCGGCGCCATTCGCCCCGAGCAGGCCAACCGCCGCACGGGGTATCTGGACCGACAACCCTTCGAGTGCGATGACCTTGCCATAGCTTTTGCGGAGATTGGTGGACTCGACCATCCATTCAGACGAGGGTGTTGCGGTCACCGCGTCCTCTCGTTCGATCGAACCGCGCGTGCGCGTCGTGGAACGTGGCGTCACGACCATGCCGGTTAGTATACCGCCTCACCTTTATGGGGTGTACGCGAAAGGGCGTATTGGACGTCGTTGATCTCGTATGCCGTCTTCTGCTTGAAAAAAAA
>ERZ778018.1173-NODE-1173-length-24734-cov-51.768670_pt1 | contig 24734 bp, 18 predicted proteins | sample MGYA00375748_ERZ778018 | MGnify/ENA primary metagenome ERZ778018 (study PRJEB29350, sample SAMN05509839) | bioreactor metagenome | biome: bioreactor; material: wastewater | place: South Africa: University of Cape Town | collected 2014-04-22 ... | reverse complement strand
AACCTTATGCTTTTATTCCAAACTGCCTGTTTGCAAACCTGATTTTCTTCTTTGTCGAAATACATTTTTTACTACCTGCACTAAAATTATACGGCAAATAAAGCGATTGATTTATCCGCTGATTGAGGTGTGGCAGTGTTTGGCACTCAAAGGCAGTCTTTGTCCGGGTATCGCATTGCAATACTCTTACAGGTAGGGCTTTACTTTGTACAATGATTATTATTAACGGATTTATGCAAAAGTCTTTTGACAAAATGGAGGGTAACGGGAACGGCATCGAGCCGTTTTCCCTGTTACATTTAATCCGTCCCGAAGGGCGGATTTTTGTGTTCAACGGAACACGGCAAGTTGTGTTTTGAGCATCTCGGAATGATTTCCGATGCTCAAAACAACTTGCCCTTTGCAGGGGGCAGAAAACACCTTCCGAAGTCAGGGTTTTGTATGGATTTTAAAATGGATTAGTGATGAACGATAACAACAAAAAGCAATTGAAAAAGACAGGACGCCGCCCCAAAGAAGACCCGGCGACCATTCGCTATACGATTTCCTTTAACGAGCAGGAACACGCCCGTTTTCTTGCCCTTTTTGATAAATCAGGTATGCAGGTAAAGGCGCACTTTATAACGTCCTGCATCTTTGAAAAGACCATAAAGACCATCCAGATTGACAAGGGAACGGTTGATTTTTATATGCGGCTGACCTCTTTTCACAGCCAGTTCCGTTCCATCGGTGTGAACTATAACCAAATTGTAAAGCTGTTGTACAAGAATTTTTCCGAGAAAAAGGCGGCTGCGTTTCTGTACAAACTGGAAAAACAGACGGCTGAAATGGCAATGCTGTGTCAGAAAATCATTCAGATTACCGAAAAATTTGAGGAAGAACACCTAAAAAAATAATGTAATAGTGATAGCGAAAATCGGAAGAAGCGGAAATTTATACGGGGCATTGGCGTACAATCAGCTTAAAGTGGAGAATGAAAACGGGCAGATTTTGTTTGCCAACAAGATGATTGAAACCGCAAGCGGTCATTATTCCGTGGCACAATTAGCACAATCTTTTGCGCCTTACCTGATAGCCAACCGAAACACCGAGAAACATACGCTGCATATTTCGCTCAATCCTGACCCAAACGACAAGGTAAATGATGATAAGTTTCGGGAAATGGCAGAACAGTATATGCGGGAAATGGGTTACGGAGAACAGCCTTTTGTGGTATTCAAACACACGGATATTGACCGCAACCATATACACATTGTATCGGTTTGCGTGGACGAGCAGGGTAAAAAGATTTCGGATAAATTCGAGAAAATGCGGTCTATGAATGTATGCCGTGAACTGGAAAGACAACACGGGCTGATACCCGCAACAGACAAAGAGCGCAACCAAACTGATAAGGTTTTCCGTCCGGTAGATTATCGGACAGGAGATGTAAAGAGCCAAATCGCTTCGGTCGTTCGCCACCTGCCGAACTACTACCAGTACCAAACTTTGGGCGAGTACAATGCCCTGCTTTCCCTCTTCAATATTACCGCCGAGAAAATCGAGGGCGAATTACAGGGAAAGATGCAGCAGGGCTTATTATATATTCCGCTAAATGAAAAAGGCGAAAGAGCCGGGCATCCGTTCAAGGCTTCGCTGTTCGGAAAGAGCGCAGGGCTTCCGGCATTGGAACTGCATTTTGCGAAATGCAAAACCGCTTTGAAAGACAGCCCCACCAAGCAGACCCTAAAATCTGCCGTTACCATCGCCTTGAAAACCACTGGCGATGAACAGGCATTTAAAAAGCAGTTATCGGAACAGGGCATTAACGTAGTAGTGCGCCAAAATGATACAGGTCGTATTTATGGTATCACATTTATTGACCACAATTCCAAATCAGTTTGGAACGGTTCACGTTTGGCAACAGAACTTTCTGCGAACACCTTTAATGATTATTGGAACAATAATATCAAACCGGATATTAAAGAACCTGCCGTTTTACAACCCAAACTATCCATATCAAATGATGCGGATCTTCCGCAGGAAGAACCACACCATTTGTTCGACTTCTTATCTACGGATAAACACGAAGACGGTTTGATTGAAGCACTGGGTGGCTTACTGCCCGAAGCACAGGGCGAAGATTACGAAGAACAAGACTTTGCCAATAAGATGAAGAAGAAGCGCAAACACCAACGAGGTCAGAAATAATATTTAGCCAAACACTGCCACACAACGCCACTGGCTGCCACATTCTTAGAGCCACTCCATAGAGCCTTTAAATTCACGCCCGAACATTAAAACTTTAAATAATGCAGGGAGAAGACGATTTAAGAGGGCTTGCCAAGATAATGGCTTTTATGTGGGCGGTCAGTATTCTTTTGGTGCTGATGCACCTTTATTGGTTCTGCTACGGTTTCTTTTTAGAACGTGGCTGGACGTTGGAAGTCATCAATAAGATATTAGGCAATTTCGACCGGACGGCGGGTTTGTTTTCACATATCCTTTACACCAAAGCATTTGCTTTGGTTTTACTGGCTTTAAGCTGCTTAGGAACAAAGGGTGTAAAGAACGAGAAGATAACCTGGTCTAAAATCTACGTGGCTTTGGGCGTTGGTTTTGTGCTGTTCTTCCTGAACACTCCGTTGCTAAAGCTATCTCCAGTAATAGGTACATTCCTGTATATACTTACTATCTCGTTAGGTTATATCGCCTTGTTGATGGCGGGCGTATGGATGAGCCGATTGCTTCGCACTAACCTGATGGACGATGTGTTCAACAACGAGAACGAGAGCTTTCAACAGGAAACCAAGCTGATGGAAAACGAGTATTCCGTTAACCTGCCCACCAAATTTTACTACAAAGACAAATGGAACAACGGTTGGATAAACATTGTAAATCCGTTCAGGGCATCAATAGTTTTGGGTACTCCGGGTTCAGGCAAATCTTATGCTATCGTAAACAACTACATCAAGCAGCAGATTGAGAAAGGCTTTAGTATGTACATCTACGATTTCAAGTTCGACGACCTTTCCACCATTGCCTACAATCATTTGCTGAAGCACAGGGATAAGTACAAAGTTCAGCCGAAATTTTACGTGATAAATTTCGACGACCCACGCAAGAGCCACCGTTGCAACCCGCTCAATCCCGACTTTATGACGGATATTTCAGATGCCTACGAAGCCGCATATACCATAATGCTGAACCTTAACAGGTCGTGGATACAGAAGCAAGGGGATTTTTTCGTGGAAAGCCCAATTATCTTATTGGCTGCTATTATTTGGTATCTGAAAATCTATGAGGATGGCAAGTATTGTACATTCCCACACGCTATTGAATTACTGAATAAAAAGTATTCGGATGTATTCACGATTTTAACTTCATACCCGGATTTGGAAAATTATTTGTCGCCCTTTATGGATGCGTGGCAAGGTGGAGCGCAAGACCAGTTACAAGGACAAATCGCATCGGCAAAAATTCCGCTATCAAGGATGATTAGCCCACAACTTTACTGGGTAATGACGGGCGATGATTTTACGCTTGACATCAACAACCCGAAAGAACCTAAAATTTTGTGCGTGGGTAACAATCCCGACCGTCAAAATATTTATTCCGCAGCTTTGGGTTTATACAATTCGAGGATTGTAAAGCTGATAAACAAAAAGGGACAGCTAAAGAGTTCCGTTATCATAGATGAGTTGCCCACAATTTATTTCAGGGGACTGGACAATCTTATCGCAACGGCGAGAAGTAATAAGGTAGCGGTATGTTTGGGCTTTCAGGATTTTTCGCAATTAACAAGGGATTACGGCGACAAGGAAAGCAAGGTAATACAGAATACTGTCGGTAATATATTCAGTGGTCAGGTGGTTGGCGAAACAGCAAAAAGCCTTTCGGAACGTTTCGGTAAAGTATTACAGAAACGCCAAAGTATGACCATTAACCGCAATGATAAATCTACCTCTATTTCGACACAGTTAGACAGCCTTATTCCGGCTTCCAAAATCTCAACACTTACACAAGGTTTGTTTGTTGGTTCTGTATCAGATAACTTTGATGAACGTATCGAGCAGAAGATATTTCACGCCGAAATTGTAGTGGACAATGAAAAGGTAGCGGCAGAAAGCAAAGCCTATCAGCAAATACCGCAAATCTTATCTTTTGTAAATGAGCAGGGCGAGGATAAGATGAAGCAGGAAATAGAAAACAATTACAAGCAGATAAAATCAGACATTCTGAATATTGTTGTTAGTGAAATGGAGCGTATCAAGAATGACCCTAACTTACAGCATTTGGTGCAGAAAGAATGATTATACTAAATATTTTTGTGATTTTTCTATTAATATATTGTTAGAAGAATTAAAAGTAACAGCACCATTACGTCAACATATAAAATGCCAAATTTTAATACTCATAATTTAGCATTTGCTTAAATAAACAAATTAGTTACATTTGCATTATGGATAATACTTCTTGTACACGACAACAGGCAGACATTAAACAAATCAATCGCTGTAAAGAAAGAGTTTCGGAACTCCACAGTTCGTTTGACTATTTGTCGAACGCACTTGAATTGACTGGAAACAATGTAAGACTGAAAATTCTGTTTCTTCTTTATGAAGAAAAACGACTTTGTGTTTGTGATGTGAGTGAAATTCTTGGAATGACAATTTCAGCGATTTCTCAGCACTTGAGAAAACTTAAAGACCGAAAGCTTATTGAAACCGAAAGAGAGGCGCAAACCATTTTTTACTCATTGACAAAAGAGTATGAGAAAATGTTGGACCCATTTTTTAAAATACTTGACGATAAAAAAAATTTAGAAACAATATGGTAACGGACGGAAAACTAATTGGGACTGGACTTTTGACAGCAATAGCAGCTTCATTATGTTGCATTACACCTGTTTTGGCTCTCATAGCAGGAACAAGTGGACTTGCTTCAACTTTCTCTTGGCTCGAACCTTTTCGTCCATATTTTATCGGGTTAACTATTTTAGTGCTTGCTTTTGCTTGGTATCAAAAATTGAAACCGCAAAAGAAAATTGACTGCAACTGTGAAACAACTGAAAAATCAAACTTTATGAAAACAAAATCATTTTTAGGAATTATTACCGTTATGGCGGCTTTACTTTTATCATTTCCGCTTTATGCTCACATTTTTTTTCCAAAGACCGAAAGTAAAGCAATTATTACCCAAACTTCCAAAATTCAGAAAGTTGAGTTTACAATCAAAGGGATGACTTGTTCAGGTTGTGAACACCACGTTAAAACGGAAGTTAGTAAACTAAAAGGAATTGTGGAAGTTGTGGTTTCTTATGAGAAAGGCAATGCCATTGTTAAGTTTGACAACAAACAAACAAGTATTATAGAAATTGAAAAAGCTATCAATTCGACAGGTTATAAATCACTAAAAAGTAAAATTATATCATAATGGAAATTAAATTACAATCAATTATAACTTGCCCAAATTGCGGATACAAAAAAGAGGAAACAATGCCAACAGATGCTTGCCAATATTTTTATGAATGTGAAAATTGCAAGACAAGATTAAAACCATTACAAGGCGATTGTTGTGTGTATTGTAGTTATGCCAGTGTTCCTTGTCCATCAATACAACAGGATAAAAAATGTTGCTATTAGAAACCAATTAAGAGAAAAAAATGTTCAGTTTTTTCAAAAAATATTTTCAAAAATTTAAGAAGAATACTTATGCTATCAACAGAAAAAACATTATCAGAAGTAATTGAAGTACTAAGACAAAGGGGTTATACGGAAGACTTTAATCTATTGGAAGAAAACATTTCGTACAAAATAGACGGAGAGAAAGTTAATTTAAGGGACATTGTTATTGATAAAATTTATCGTTTTACTGGGCTTAATGACTTGGAAGATGAGGCTATCTTATATGCGATGAGAAACCAAAAAGATGGAGCAAAAGGTGTTTTCGTAAATGGTTATGGTACATACTCTGACAGTGCAGCAAACAGCATCATTGAGCAAATATCAGTTGACGAGGACGATAATGATGATTGGACGATAGAAAATTAAATCACAATGACTGAATTAGAAAAAATTTTACAGCAAAAAGCTATAAAACCCACCGCTATGCGTTTGTTGGTGGTTGAAAAGTTATTGAAACAACAATATGCAGTAAGTCATAAAGAGCTGGCAGAACAGTTTGAAAAAGCAGATAATATTACTCTCTTCAGAACACTTAAAGTATTCCTGGAACACAAACTTGTCCATACCATTGATGATGGAAGCGGAGTGATTAAATACGCACTTTGCCAATCAGGATGCAATTGTAATTTATCAGAACTGCACACACATTTTTATTGTACCGACTGCAAACATACTTTTTGCCTTACTGAAACAGAAATTCCGAACATCGAAGTTCCTCAAAACTTTAAATTAGATGGAGCTAATTTAGTTCTTAAGGGGAAATGCGACAAATGTAACAAATAGATTTTTTCAACTTTGCAATTCTATTGCACAATCTATTTATTTATATTTGTAGCTGATGAAACTATTTATATTCATATTCAGTATATATTTTCTGGCATTATCCTTAATGCCGTGTACTGATGCGTGTGGTATGGATACCAGTAATACTTCAAAATCAGAGCTTTCTAATACAAGCAATGGTCAAACGAAAAACGGCGATTTATGCAGTCCTTTTTGTTCTTGTGCTACTTGTCATACCGTTGTGAATTTTACGTTTCAAACGTTCAAAATAAACGAGGCAAAGCCAAGTCTTAGCAAGATACAAAAATTCCCACTTCAAAATTTCAATTTCATTTCCAATTATCACGGAAACATTTGGCAGCCGCCAAAGATTAATACTTAATATTTTCAGCAAATGTATTTATTGGTAATGGATGATATATTCATTTACTATTAGATAGGTGTATTATCTAAATTGCACATTTAGCTGTCCTTTCTGTAACGGACAGAAAGTATTTATATCCATTATTATTAATTATTAATCAAATGAATTGTGTTAGACAGTATCATAAAATTTAGCATTAAGAACAAGCTCGTCATTGGAATAATGACATTGTTGCTCATTATTTGGGGAGTGTGGAGTGCCACAAAATTACCCATTGATGCCGTACCCGATATTACAAATAATCAGGTGCAAATAATTACGGTTTGCCCCACATTGGCGGCTCAGGAAGTAGAACAATTAGTAACTTTTCCGATAGAGCAAAGCATTGCTAATATTCCCGATTTAGAAGAAACCAGAAGTATTTCTAGGTTTGGTTTGTCCGTAATTACAGTTGTATTTAAGGAAAAAGTAGACATTTATTTTGCCCGACAGCTCATTAATGAAAAACTGAAAGAAGCAGAAGAAAAAATTCCGAACGGAATAGGGACACCTGAACTGGCTCCGGTCAGTACAGGGCTTGGTCAGATATACGAATATATAATACATCCCAAAAAGGGAAGTGAAAATAAATACAATGCCAAAGACCTTCGTACAATGCAGGACTGGATTGTTGCAAGGCAACTGTATGGTACACCCGGAATTGCAGAAGTAAATAGTTTTGGTGGCGAGCTAAAGCAATATGAAGTTGCTGTTAATCCTAATCGCTTAAAGGCTATGGATATAAGTATTACCGATATTTTCAACGCTCTTGAAAAAAATAACCAAAATACAGGGGGAGCATATATTGATAAGAAACCAAGTGCTTATTTTGTTAGAGGTATTGGTTTGGTTACATCATTAGAAGATATAAAAAACATCAGTGTAAAAAATAATCCTGGCAGTGTTCCAATTTTTATAAAAGATGTGGCAGATGTACGATTTGGTAATGCTGTAAGATATGGGGCTATGACATATAATGGAGAAGTTGATGCAGTAGGCGGTGTGGTAATGATGCTAAAAGGCGAAAATGCCAATAATGTAATTGAAAAAATAAAAGAAAAACTTCCTACTATACAAAAGTCATTACCTGATGATATTATTATTGAACCCTATATAGACCGTTCAGTTTTAGTTGACAAGGCAATGAGTACCGTAGAAAAAAACCTGATAGAAGGTGCGTTGATTGTTATCTTTGTATTAGTACTTTTTTTAGGAAATTTTAGAGCCGGATTAATAGTAGCTTCCGCTATTCCATTAGCAATGCTGTTTGCCTTAGCGATGATGAATGTGTTTGGTGTAAGCGCCAATTTAATGAGTTTGTAGATGTTTCTTTTGCAGGTGAAAAAGTATCTGAAATATATGAGGGAAACAAGACCTTTGATTTGATGCTTCGTTTAGATGATGCCAATAGAGGAAATATTGACAAGATTAAAAATGCAATGATTGATGGGACTAATGGTCAAAAAATTCCTTTGTACTATGTAGCTGATGTCGTAAGTACTACTGGTCCTAATACCATTAACCGTGAAAATGTACAACGTAAAACGGTAGTGTCTGCCAATGTTTCGGGTAGAGATCAAAAAAGTGTGGTAGAGGAAATTCAGAAAATTATCAATGAAAAAGTAAAACTTCCAGAAGATTATCATATCGAATATGGTGGTCAATTTGAAGCTGAAGCCGAAGCATCGAAAACGCTTATAGCTACTTCATTGCTGTCTATTTTAATCATTTTCTTAATCTTATTCAGAGAATTTAAAACCGTAAAATTAGCGGCTATCATTCTGATAAACTTACCATTAGCTTTAATTGGCGGGGTGTTCAGTATTTATTTCACCAGCGGAATTTTAAGTATTCCTGCAATCATTGGTTTTATCACTTTATTTGGGGTGGCAACACGTAATGGGATTTTATTAATATCGCATTACAATACACTTCGTGAAGAAGGATATACGCTTTTTGATACCGTAATACAAGGTTCTAAAGATAGGTTAAGCCCTATTTTAATGACTGCTTTAACCGCAGGTTTAGCACTTATTCCGCTAGCTATTGCTGGAGATTTACCAGGTAACGAGATTCAAAGTCCAATGGCAAAAGTTATTTTAGGTGGTTTACTTACTTCTACCATTCTGAATATCTTCATTGTACCAGCAGTCTATTATTTATCGAACAAAAAAGAAGCTACAAAATGAAAATAAATAGCATCGCTTTGTTGGTTGCCTGTCTTTGGGTAGCCAACGCAGAAGCACAGTCAGGGTTGGAAACAATCCTGACTGATATTAGTAAGAATAACAAAACTTTACAAAGTCAATCCAAATATTGGGAAGCTCAAAAATTGCAATTCAAAACAGGAAATACCTTGTATGATCCTACAATAAGTTACGATTATATGCGTGGTACCCCCAGTGCAGTGGCTGGAAATCAAACCGATATTAGTGTGATACAAAGATTTGATTTTCCTACAGTGTACGGTAAAAAGAAAAATTTAGCCAACGAAAAGAGTAAACAAGGAGATTTCGCATTACTTGCTACTAAACAAGATATTTTGTTAGAAGCGAAAAAATCGGCTATAGAACTTATTTACCGGAATAAATTGCAAGAAAAAATCAAAGAAAGAAAAACCAAAACTGAAAAGTTTCTTTCGGATTTTCAAACCAAATTAAATAGAGGTGAAGGAAATATTTTAGATGTCAACAAAGCAAAATTACAGTTAATTGAAATTAATAAAGATTTGAAGTTGAATACATCTTCAATTAATCAGCTTCAGCAAAAATTAACAGAACTCAATGGTGGTATTGATGTTATTTTTAATGAATCGGAATATCCTGAAGTTATTGCAATACCTTCTTTTGAAGAGCTAGAAGAAATCATCGAAGCTCAAGATCCAACAAGAAAACTATTGCAACAACAAACAACAATTGCCCAACAACAAATTCAGGTTACCAAGGCAATGGCTTTACCAAAATTTGAAGCAGGTTATCACTATCAAGGTATTTTGGGACAAAATTTTCACGGAGCTCGTATTGGGATGTCTATCCCTCTATGGGAAAATAAAAACCGTGTAAAACAAAGTATGGCTGAGTTGGAAATGAACGAAGTACAGTTGAATGAACATAAAGTGGAGCATTATTACAACATAAAAAGCCTTTATGAAAAATACACCAACTTACAAAAAACACTCGACGAATACCAAACGGTTTTAGAAAGTATCAACAGCATTCAGTTACTAGATAAAGCTTTGCGATTCGGAGAAATTACAACCATTCAATATTTCTTAGAAGCCAGTTACTACTACCAAGCTAGTAATAATTATTTACTTACCGAAAAAGAGTATCAAGATGTAATTGCAGAATTACTGAAATATCAATTGTAATAATATTGAAGAAAAACACATAAAGCCTTGTAAAAAATAAATTTTGCAAGGCTTTGTTTTACTCAAAAAAACAGACGTTTTTAGCTACGAATGTATTTAGTTAAGTTTTATAATATCTTTTAATACTCCTCAAAGCTACATTAAATTGCTATAATTATGGGGAGCGTTATTGATATTTTAAGTATGTCTAACGTTAGTATCCAAATTCTCTCCAAAATTATTGTTTAAATTTGTACAAATCGAATCAAATGAGGCTATTGGTAATCGAAGACGAATCCGATTTGTTACAAAGCATTTTGGAATATTTCAAGCAGGAATATTTCCGTTGCGAGGGAGTCACAACGTTTTATGAAGGGATCGAACGAGTGGAATCTTTCGATTATGATTGTATTATCCTTGATATCAATCTTCCTGATGGAAACGGATTAAAACTATTACAACATATTAGAGAGGATAAAAAGCAAGATGGTGTCATTATCATCTCCGCTCGTGATTCCCTGGATGACAAAATTGATGGGTTATTGTTGGGAGCAGACGACTATGTTACCAAACCTTTTCATTTGTCTGAACTAAATGCCAGGGTAAAAGCTTTGATCCGTAGAAAGTATAATCAAGGTAGCGCGGTACTTGAAGTGGGTAGTTTACAGCTTAATCTTTTAAATAGACAAATTACCTGTCATGGGGAAGAACTTCAGTTTACCAGAAGCGAATTTGATCTACTGGCTTATCTGCTCAATAATGCTAACCGGGTGGTTAGCAGGCAGGCTATAGCAGAGCATTTGTATGGAGACCGCACCGATAATATGCCGTCGTTTGATTTTGTTTACTCTCAAATAAAAAACCTAAAACGTAAATTGAAAGAAAGAGATTGTGATGAGTTGATACAGACAGTTTATGGATTAGGATATAAGATTTCATTATGAGTAGCCCACTTTTACAACGTCATACCAAATCATTGTTGATTTGGCTTCCACTTATCCTAGTTATCAGTTCGGCTATCTTTTATTTTGTGTTGAAAGGACATGCTCACCACGCTGAGGAGAAGTATCTTTTGCTAAAACAACAAAATGTATGGAACAGCTTTATGGCTACATCGGGAAATCTAGAACGACACATAACCGGTGAATATAGTATTGAAGAGAAAAATACATCAAGTGAGGTGGTATTAAATATCCCTAGAGATACCGCCCTATTCTATGAAATGGAAGGAAAGAAACTTCCTTTTAAGGTATTAACAAAAGAATATCAATGGAAGAATGCTTCTTATCTTGTCTCGACCTATATTTCTTCAACGGAGACAGCTCATCTTATTGCCAAGGTATTTTTTTCGGAAGCGATTATCCTTTTGGTTTTATTGATTACGATTGTCCTGGTAAGCCGAAAAAGCTCTGTTAGGCTTTGGCAACCTTTCTTTTCAAGTATAGATGCTGCTGAAAAGTTTGATCTTAACAGGAACAATGAGTTGCGACTTCCTGCGTTAACTGGAACTACTGAATTTGACAGGCTTAATGAATCACTCAATAAACTGGTTGAAAATGTAAATAGAGCCTATCATAATCAAAAGCAGTTTGTTGAAAATGCTTCGCACGAAAGCCAGACACCACTTGCTATTATCCGGGCCAAGCTTGAATTACTTATTAATTATCCAAATATTGATGAGAAGGAAGCGCTATTGCTAGGTGATATAACAAATGCAACAAATCGCTTGAGTGAGATGAACAAGACTTTGTTATTACTTGCCAAAATTGAGAATAATCAATTTCCTGAGACTGAACGTATAAATGTAAATGAGGTTGTTCAGGAAATATCAGGAAACTGTGAAGCATACATAGATGATTGTCCTCGTATGACAAGTACAGTTGTTGACCATATTACGGTTACCGCTAATCGAACATTGATTGAAATCCTTGTTTCAAATATTATCAATAATGCTATCGTACATAATAATGAAAAAAAAGAAATAAGAATTAGTATAGAAGACAGTAAGGTAAAAATAGAAAATACAGGGAATCCTTTGCTCATAGATCCAGAAGCCTTATTTGAACGCTTCCGGAAGAACACTTATCAAAAGAATACTACAGGTTTAGGATTGGCGCTGGTAAAGCAAATCTGTCAATTATATGGTTACACTGTAAAATACAATTATATAAATGGTTGGCATAATGTAGAAATTTGCTTTAGCTGATTGTTTCTCCAAAATCTCTCCAAAATCACATTATAGCTTTGCTACATAATCAAAATTATCAATAGCTGATAAATATTATGTTGCAAAGTATTTTTAAAAAGAAATGTCTGCCCATTTTTATAATGGCGATTTCTGTAACCCAGGCTTCGGCGCAGCAAGATACGTTACTAAGTCTGAACGATGTTATCGTTTTGGGCAATCAGAATTATCATCTTCTCCGAGCCAGAACGTTTGACGCAATAGCGGCAGAAAAGCATGTAGATGTGGTAAAATATAGCAGGTTGCCGACTCTTGATGCTAGTTATCAGGCAGGGATTTCTACGGCTAATAACCTGATAGGTGTTTTTAATCCAAACGGGATATTGCCCATCTCAGGTCCTACGTCTACCGAGAATAAATTTGAACCGGGCACAGGAAGTGCAGCAGGAATATTGTTGAATTGGCAGGCGGTTACTTTTGGTGAAAGAGATGCCCGTATAAATACCGCTGTCGCTGAGGCTACTGTTCAGAAATCTTTATTACAAAAAGAACAGTTTCAGCACGCTATCAATATCATCAGTAGTTATCTGGATATCCTGTTGGCGAATGCTAATCTGCATATACATCAACAGAATATTAAGCGTGTGGAAGCAAATCTAAAGCAAAGTCGTGTATTGACTAGCAGCGGGATAAAAGCTGGTGTCGATACTGAATTGTTTCAGTCTGAATTATCAAAAGCGAAAGTGGAATACATCAATTCGCATAAACAGTTGGAGATTTTGCAATGGAATCTGGCTCGTTTAATTGTAATCGAGAATCTACCTGTTCCTCGGGATTCTGCTTTTTTGTCGACATTACCTTCAAGTAGAATATTGACGGATAGTAATCTTGATTTACATCCAATTATCAAATATTCGCAAAGCCAATTTGAATTAAGCCAGTCAAAGGAACAGCAGATTAAAAAATCATATCTACCTAAAATAAATGTATGGGGAGCAGGTTTTGCTAGGGGTTCTGGTTTTCTGGCTGATGGCAGTTTACATGCTTGGGAGGGGTTGAACCTTACTCGATATAATTACAGTGTAGGGTTACAACTTACTTTTCCGATTATGAAGTATGGTGAAGCTAAACGGCTATTAGCACATCAATCCTCTTTATCAAAGGGTGCTGAAGAACTTTTGCAGAATGAACGTTCTCAACTCTTCTCTCAGCAACAGATTGCCAATACTACACTTGATCATAGTCTTCAGGTGGTGTCTGAAACCAAGGAGCAGTTAAGGTCTGCACAAGCAGCTTTCCAAGCTATGCAGATTAGGTATAATACTGGTTTGGTTAATTTTTCGGACCTGATACAGGCTCAGTATACCTTATTGAAATCTGAACTTGATGTTAAGCAAGCTTATTGGGATACTTGGAAGGCTCAGTTGCTGGAAGCTGCTGTAAAAGGTGATGTGAATATTTTTTTAAATGAAATGAAATAAGGGATATGATAAAATTAATTCAACTGGCACTTCGCAAGCCTATTGCGATTATGGTGTTGGTCGTTGGGATCGTGATTTTTTCTATACTTTCCATCAAGAAGACACCAGTTGACATCTTTCCAGCGGTAAATGCGCCTACTATTTATGTTGCTCAAACTTATGGCGGATTATCACCTCAGCAAATGGAAGGGTATGTTACTTCTTACTATGAGTATCACTTTCTGTACGTCACGGGAATTAAAGCTGTCGAGAGTAAATCTATTCAGGGATTGAGTTTAATTAAGCTTCAGTTTTATGATGGTACGAATATGGCCAATGCGATGGCGGAGGTTATTTCTTATGTGAATAGATCTCGGTCCTTTATGCCTCCTGGTACATTGCCTCCATTCGTCATGCGGTATGATGCTGGGTCTGTTCCTGTAGGTCAACTGGTATTCAGGAGTGAGACAAAATCGCTCAATGAAATTCAGGATTTGGCTTTATTTAAGGTGCGACCTATGTTTGCGGCTTTACAAGGAGTATCGGCTCCGCCTCCATTTGGGGGAAATCAACGAACAATCGTTATCAAAGCGGATCCGGAAAGAGTAAGAAGTTATAACTTGACACCGGACGAAATAGCCGTTGCAATTGCGAAAAATAATTCTATACTGCCAGCTGGAACAATGCGTACGGCAGATAAAGCTGTAATTACGGCAACCAATAGTGTAGTTGATAATTTTAAAGAGCTTGAAAATGTTGCGGTCAAAAATGTTGATGGTACTTCCGTACTGGTAAGAGATGTGGCTTCTGTGGATAATGGCGCTGACGTAGGAACTGGTTATGCGTTGATCAATGGTAAGCGTTCAGTATATATTCCAGTCACTAAGCGAGCGGATGCTTCTACGTGGGATGTGGTACAAGCTATCAAGAAAGCGCTACCTGATATGCAATCGGCTATCCCTGATGATATAAAGGTATCTTATGAATTTGATCAGTCTGGATATGTTGTAAACTCTTTAAAAAGCTTGCTTGTTGAAGGTGCTCTTGGTGCTTTACTAACGGGACTGATGGTGTTGCTTTTTTTACGGGATCTGCGTAGTGCCATCATTGTGATTGTTACTATTCCTCTGGCGTTGTTAGTGTCGGTTATGTGTCTTTACCTCACGGGACAGACTATTAATATCATGACTTTAGGGGGACTTGCTTTGGCGGTCGGTATATTGGTGGATGAATCGACGGTGACCATTGAAAATATACATCATCATCTTGAATTAGGGAAATCAAAATCGAGAGCAATATGGGATGCTTGTAAAGAAATCGCTACTCCCAAAATATTGATTTTATTGAGCATTTTAGCTGTTTTCGTACCTTCTGTGCTGATGACTGGCGTACCGCGTTCGATGTTTCTTCCACTTTCATTGGCTGTGGGATTTGCGATGATTGCATCTTTCCTATTGTCACAAACGTTGGTTCCTGTGTTATCTAACTGGATGTTAAAAGATACTTATAAACAACATCCGGAGCCACGATTGGATAAACTTAAAGAAAGTCTATCCAAGACAATTCAGAGAACATTTCCAATGCGAAAATTGGCTGTTCCCATTGTTCTTGTGCTTCTACTGCTGGCAGCTTTCGTTGGGTATAGGCAGGCGGGGTCGGAAATCTTCCCTAAGGTGGATGCAGGACAGCTTCAGTTGAGGTTGCGAATGCCTACGGGTACACGGATAGAACGTACGGAGGAAGCAACTAAAAAGACTTTGCAATTATTAGCTGATGAGGCAGGAAAAGATAATGTAGCTATTACTTCGTCATTTGTGGGTTTACAACCACCTACATTTGCGATTAACCCTATCTTTTTATACACGAGTGGTCCTCATGAAGCTGTTATAAAAGTGAATTTGAAAAAGGGTTCTGGTGTGGAAATCGAAGATTTGAAAGAACGATTACGTGGGTCGGTTACAAAAAGTCTACCTGGTGCTCAATTGTCGTTTGAACCTGCTGACTTGGTGGATCAGGTCATGAGTATGGGCGCCAGTAACCCTGTTGAGATTGTGGTTCAGGGAAAAAATCTGACACAGAGTAGAGAATTGGCTGATCGGTTAAAAAAATCTCTTGGCTCTATTTCTTATCTGCGTGATTTGCAGTTGGCGCAGCCATTGGATTACCCGACTATGCATATCAATTATGATCGTATTCGACTAGGTCAAATGGGTCTGACCGTTGATGAGGCGGGAAGGTCTGTCGCAGAAGGTACTTCTTCGAGCCGTTATACGCAGCCGGTGTATTGGTTGGATAAAGCTTCTGGAAATGCTTATCAGGTGCAGGTAGAATACCCGCAGTTTGTAATGAATAATCCGGAACAGGTGAATCAGATACCGGTGGGAAAATCTGGAGATAACACAGTTTATCTAAGAGATGTAGCTGATTGGAAAACAGGGAATACTATAGGTGAATATGATCGGATTAATCAACAGCGGTTTATCACGCTTACGGCTAATATTCACAAAAAAGACCTTGGTAGTGCAGTGAAGGATATCAATGAGGCAATACAGAGATTGGGTGAGCAGCCTCAGGGTGTTAAGGTGTATTTGCGAGGACAATCGGAAATGCTGAATCAAACAACTGGTGAACTGTCTAACGGACTTTTACTGGCGATTGTCGTAATTGGTCTGATGTTGACTGCTTATTTTCAATCTCTACAATTAAGTCTTTCAGTGTTATCTGTGCTTCCTGGTGTGTTGGCAGGTTCTATGCTGCTGCTGTGGCTTACTGGTAATACTATAAACATTCAGTCATTTATGGGTTGTATAATGGCTGTCGGAGTCGCGGTATCTAATTCTATTTTGATTGTAGCAAGTGCTGAAAGTATCCGAAAGAATCAAGAAGATAATAACTTGATTGGTGTGCAGGCGGCACTTAGCCGTTTCCGCCCTATTATTATGACAAGTACAGCAATGATTGCCGGAATGATACCGATGTCTCTTGGTTTGGGTGAAAGCGGACAGCAAACTGCACCTTTGGGCATTGCCGTGATAGGGGGATTGTTATTTAGTACAGTAATTAGTCTTTGGCTGGTTCCATTAGTTTATGAAATGTTAAGAAAAAAGAAGCAAATATCCGTATCTCTTGATCCAAACGATACAAATTCTCTATATTATGACAAGAATATTTAAACATAAATTACCGATAATTAATGCAGTTGCGAGTGTATCACTTCTGCTATTCGTTGCTGCCTGCACTCAAAATGGTCAGGAAAAAAATAGTGATGTTAATGAAAATAAAATTGACTCGGTCAATGTATTTACAATTGAAACCGATACGGTTAAAAAAATACTTGCTCTTCCTGCGGAGCTGCTTCCACTAGAAGATGCCCAAATAAGGGCAAAGGTGCCGGGCTATGTACGTAAAATGCTGGTGGATATTGGTTCTAAGGTTAGCAAAGGACAGGTTTTGGCTTTGATTGAGGCGCCGGAATTAAATACACGTATCCAAGAGCTGAACGATAAAGCTAATGCTTCACGGGCACGTTACTTATCCAGTAAAGATTATTTTGAACGGATTTATTCTGCTTCTCGAACTGACGGTGTGATTGCTACTGGCGAATTGCAGCGTGTGAAAAATCAAATGATGGCCGATAGCCTTGAGTATAAGGCTAATCAGTCATCTGTTGCATCGGCTAAACAAATTGGCAACTATCTTGCTATTGTTGCTCCGTATAGTGGAGTTATTACAAAAAGAAATATTGTAACAGGTTCTTTTGTGGGGTCTCCCAATGATAAGCCGTTATTTGAAATATCAGATAATAGTGTTCTGCGTTTGCAGGTTTCAGTTCCAGAAATATACACGGATGCTGTTTTATCTAATGGTGTTGCTGAAGTGTCTACAAGGTCATTGCCTGATAAGAAATTTGAGGCAAAACTGGTACGGAAAGCAGGACGAATAGATCATGATAGTCGAAGCGAGATTTGGGAATTTGAAATTGGTAATACGGATAATAAATTAAAGCCAGGCAGTTATGCGGATGCAAAATTATCATTTTTAAGACAACAGGAAGGAATTGTAGTTCCGGCATCAGCGGTGGTTACTACCTTGGAGAAAAAGTTTGTAATTAAAGTGTCAAATGGAGTAACGCATTGGATCGATGTTCGCCCTGGATTTAATATGGGAGATAGAACTGAAATTTTTGGTGATGTCCAAAAAGGAGATACTTTGGTGTTAAAAGGATCGGAAGAACTGAAAACAGATACACGGATAATCCCGTTAATTAAAAAATAGTAGTATAAATTTTAAATAAATTAAAGTTATGAAAAAGACAATTAGTATTATTAAGTTGGTCGCATTTTCAACAATTATTACGCTTGCTTGTAGCAATTCTATTTATGCACAGAAGAAGGGGCAAGTTAAAATGATGCATAACGCCTCAGTAAAAAAATTAGATATAGCAAAAATAGAGGCTATTTTGGAAATGAAAGGCGTCGAAAACAATGGAGAGTTTAAAATAACGGTGCCTCAGAATGATTTGGATATAGAGGTTGACGGATTTAAAATCATACCGCCAATGGGTTTGGGTACGTGGATAGCATTTACGCCAAGTACCGATGGTGCAATGATCATGGGTGATATCGTAATTACAGAAACTGATCTGAAACAAGTACAGTTCGAGGTTATAAAGCAGGGACTTACCATTACGGCGATACATAACCATTTCGTTAGAAATCATCCGAACGTCATGTATATGCATATCGGAGGAAGTGGTCCCGCTGAACAGATGGCAATGAAGGCAAAAGCAGTATTGAATAAAGTTAAAGAAATGCGAGGTGCAGATCCATTGAAAGGTACTTTTGCAGGGAGAAAGGTTGAAAACACGATTGACACAAAAAAATTGGACGCTATCTTGGGTATCACAGGAGAGATGAATAATGGCGTTTACAAATATACCATTGGTCGCCCAGATGCGCCCATTACAGAGCATGGAATACCAATCTCAACTTTCTTTGGTTATAATACCTGGATTGCCATTCAAGGAACAGAGGAAAAGGCTGCAATCGCAGGAGATTTTGCTATGCTAGAGGATGAAGTAGCTCCAGTGATTAAGGCGCTTATTGAAAATGGAATTGAAGTGGTTGCTGTTCATAATCACATGGTGCAGGAAAAGCCACACGTATTTTTCTTACACTATTGGGCAATTGGAAATGCGGAGGAACTTATAAAGTCTTTAAAAATTGCGCTGAGCAAAACAGGTAAAGTTGGTGGAATGAAAATGAAACATTGATAGAACAATAGGCTATATATCCGAAATAACTATTACAAATAATTGAGCCTTTCGAAACACCACTTTCGCAAGGCTTTATCTTATTCGAGTTATTTTTTTTTAATAATTCCTTATAGCTCTTTCCTTCGAAACAATGTTTGAAGAGAAGCATGTGATTAGAAATAGTTCTTAATAACTGAATAGGCGACGTTTTTTACATTCAATCTTATCATAATGAATAAAATGTTAATACAGTTATATTTTAGTTGAAATTCAGTTATTTGATTGTCAGAAAATTAAATAAGATGAGAAATGAAGCACACGATTGTTAAAACAAATCATTTATAAAGTATATAAGAAAAATATTAATATCTTAATATAGTTTAATGAATAAATTTTACGAAGAAACACTAAACAAGCTAGAAGACGAAATTAGGGATCTTGAAATTGAAGCTAATTGTCCTATCCAACGTATTGAAGAGGTAATAAAACTTATCGTAAATGCTCTATCTAAAATTAAAGAGTTTGTATTAAAAAATGGATTTAAGAATATTAACGACGAAATTCATTTTTTCAAATATCAAAAACCAGCTATTGTTGCAAAACTTATCTTTCATAATGCTATCTACAAGATAGAAATGAAAAAACCTAATGACACAAAGGCATTAAAAAAATATTTGAATGAAGAATTAAAAAAACTTAAAAAGTATTTTGAAAATAACCTTGAATTTTATAAATACTATAGAACCAATAATTCTTTTATTGACGATAAATTATTTGTTCGTGGTAAACACGATCTAAAACTAAGTTTGGATACAATCTATTTTGAAACCGATCATAGATTTTCTACATCTCACGATTACAAAGCAGCTAAAATTATAGCCAATGATCTGATACAAGTATATCTTGAAGACCAACTTCACAGACCGGTACATAAAAGTAAATCAATAGAGTTACCTAACTTAAATTGGCGAGGAAGTAAAACGGCATTAACTGAATTGATATATGCCTTACATGCTCAAGGTGCATTTGATCATACTGATATTAAAATAATAGCTAAAACATTTGAAAGTATTTTCAATGTTGATTTGGGCGACTTCTACCATACATTTATGGAATTGAAAGCCCGAAAGATAAATAGAACAAAATTCCTTGACAACTTGCGTGATGCATTAATAAAACGGATGGACGAACAGGAAGAAGATTAGAAATTAAAAAGAAAACGGAAACTTACAGATTCCCGTTTTCTTTATTAATCCATTTACATTCACAATATACCTCTTGGTAAATGAACACTTTTCGTTCTGATAATACTTTCTGAAATCTTCTGATTTTCCTTTTTTTCGACTTGTTCAGCAGGTTCTTCAATCTGATTAACAGGCTCAATGGACAATTGTATTTTTCTTTCGACAGCAGCGAGTTCTGTTTTAAGTTCACTTAATCTATTTTCCTTAGACCATGTGCCATTAACCACCTGCTGAAGAACAGGCAGATCTTTTTGAAACTCGTCTATATTTTCCTTTTCTTTCTTGATATAAGAAGGTAATTTTTCCAAAGCTCTTAAAAAATTGATTGCTGCTGTTTCGGGGTCTTTAGCCATTGCACCGTTGTTGTGCGTGTATTTAATGTTTCCCTCGCCCTGTACAAAAAAGCGGTTTACCCGAATATCAATGCCTTCTTTTTGAGAAATTTCGGTTTTTACCAAGAGCTGAAAACCATACAAACTGCCGATTTCTTCATAATCGCCACCTGTACGGACTTTTTCTGCTAGCTGATTGAGCTTAGCACCGATTTGTTTTACATCTGCATTAGCCGATAAGCCCTCTAATTGAATAGGATTGGCAATAGAACCGTCTGGACATTTTTGAACACGCCTTTGCAGATTATTCCAATCTAAGCTCATGCGGTCAAAACGAGATTTGGCTTTGTCCAATTCTGCCGTATAGTCTTCCAATTTATATTTCGCACTGTATTTAGAACGGTTGAACGCCTGCTTTTCGCTTTCCAGTCCGGCAATCTGTTTTTCCAATTTGGCTTTGTCCAACAGATCGGTATTACCCGAAAGGATCGCCACATATTCTGAAAAGTTCATGCCCGATTTTTCGTCCATGCTGCCTTCATCAATTGTTCTTTTACCCAAATTGTTATTCTTTAGTTGGTCGATGAAAAGCTGTTTATTGTAAAGTAAATTGAATTTGTAACTATCCAACGATTTTTCAACAGCATAAATGACTACATCTACTTTGTTATCAGCAAAGAATTTGGCTATTTCATTTCCCTTTCTTATTGCCCGACCATCCCGTTGAGCAAGATCAGACGGTCGCCAAGGCGTGTCCAAATGATGAATGGCAACCGCTCTTTTCTGTGCATTCACACCTGTACCCAACATACTTGTAGAACCGAACAGTACACGGATTTTGCCCTCGTTCATTCCTTTGATAAGTTCCTTGCGTTGCTTATCATTTTTAGCCTCTTGTATAAACCGGACTTCGTGTGCAGGTATGCCGTGGTCTTCCACGAGCTTGCGTTTGATTTCGGAGTACACATTCCATTCGCCCGGCTTGTATGTTCCCAAATCGGAGAAAATGAACTGCGTTCCTTTCTGTGCGTTGTATTGGTTGTAATACTTGGCAATGTTTGCCGCACAATGCGAAGCCTTATTATCGGGGTGGTCATCATACGCACCGCTTACCATCCGCATATCCAAAGACATTTTACGGGCGTAGTCCGTTGCGATAAGCATCTTTGCTTTTTCTTCGCTTTGTGATAAAGGTTCTCTTCCTAATAAGGTAGCATTTCCTGTTTTGGCAAACTCCATTAGCTTTTTGATAAAATCTTCCTGGTCTGGAGTAGGCGGTATGTTATACAATACCTCGTTCTTATTGGGGCGGTCAATGCCGATATCCTTTGCTGTTCGGTAATCTGTAATTTCAGAATAGAATTGTGCCAGTTCGGGTACTTTGATAAAGTAACGAAAACGTTCTTTTGCCACGATGTTATTCGCCACAGAAAACTCATAATCCGTTGTTTTTCTTGCATAAATAGCAGCCCACGCATCAAAAGAGTGAATGCCTTGTTTTTCCAATGCTCTTGGTCGCAGGTACTTAAAAAGTAGGTACAGTTCCGTAAGTGAATTGCTTATGGTCGTTCCCGAAAGGAAAGTTGCTCCCATATCCGCATTGATGCGTTCCTGAATGGTACGGATAGCAAAGAGCAGGTTCAATGCCTTTTGGCTACCGTCCACATTGCCCAATCCCGCAACCCGTGTATGTCTTGTGTTGAACATTAGATTTTTGAACTGGTGACTTTCGTCCACAAACAAATGGTCTATGCCCATCATCTTAAAGTCAACCACATCATCTTTGCGGTTTTCAATATCGTGTTGCAGGGTTTTGAGCTTCACTTCGAGGTTCTCTTTCCGCTTGATTACTCCGGCAAGCATTCCCCTTGTAACTTCCTTGCCTTGCGATTGCAGGGCATCGAGGTTACGCTCTACGCTGTCCAATTCGATTTCGAGTATTTTCTTTTGAATTTCGGGCGACTGCGGTATCATACCAAATTGGTCGTGTGTGAGGATTACACAATCCCAATCGTTGTTTTTAATATCGCCGAATATCCGCAGGCGTTTTTGGGGCGTAAAATCTTCTTTGCCCGGAAACAGGATTTTAGCGTGTGGGTAAGCGGTGCGGTAGGCTTCGGCAATTTCGTGAACGTTGCTTTTCAGACCGATAATCATCGGTTTGTGTGCCAGTCCCAAACGCTTCATTTCCTGTGCTGCCGTACACATAACCAACGTTTTTCCTGCACCTACTTCGTGGTCGCAGATAGCACCGTTGTTCAGCTTTATCATCCAAACGGTGTCCTTTTGGCTGGAATACAGGTCTTGAATGTTCAAGCCTTTTCTATCCAATCCGGGAAACTCCTGATGGCCTCCGTCATAGTTCGGACGGACAAAGCAGTTAAACGTGTCGTTGTATTTGTCGGTAAGTCTTGTTTTAAATTCATCATTTTGGGCATGAAGCCAGTCTGTAAAAGCGGTACGGATTTCATCAATCTTGGTATTCGCCATTTGTATGGCTTCCATATCCCGTACCTTGACTTCTTGATCGCCAACCATCACTTTTTTAGTAATATCAGGCGTAGTATTGACAAGGGCGTGTTTAAGCAGAGCAATCCCATCAAACGTCCGGCTTTCAGCTTTTACGGCGTATTTATCCCATATATGAACATTCTTTTGTTTACAGCTTACAGAAAAATCATCAGAACTCTCCGAGTAATGAATATTCACGTCCGTATCAAAAAGATGTGAAGCAAACCGGCCATAAATACCAGTGGGTATCCAACGCTCGCCGAGGTTAAAATCCAATTCTTCAAACTCAATTCGTCTTGGTCGGGCTTCTTCCAAAACGGTAAGGCTTACTTTAGCCTGTGCTTCATCGGGATTACTTTCGAGATATGCTTTGACTTCTTGGGCTTTTTCCACAACGTTACCTGCAATCCAGCGTTCGGATATTTCGTATTCCTTTTGTAGAGGATTGTAATAAATACGACCGTGTAAGGCTTCTTTCAAAGCGTCATCAGTCATACCGCTGATTTCGGACATATAATCCATATCCACGTTTCCGTACTTATTGAGCGAGGCCGCTAATGCTTCTTCGGGATTGTCCGTTGTTATGGTTAAGGTAGAAAAACTTACAGGGCGACTGAATATATCGGCCTTGTGTACCACGCCACCAACCACACGTTCCAGATAAGGTATTTCCTTTCCGGAACTGTCCGTTTTGATGAGCTTGATATTATCGGCACTGTTGAGGTTTCCGTGCCTTTTGACAAAGGCATCATATAATTGATTAAGATTTTCTCTTTCTTCTTTATGTTCGGTCTGAAGCTTCGCCTCCTTATTGTAAAGATCTTGGTAAACATCACGTACAGCAATGTATGCTTCGGCTCTTGCTTTTTGTAAGGTCGGTAACTGCAAAGGGTGGAAAACTGCCGTACCGTCTGATGTATCTACATCTTGCAGATGACCGACCCAACCATTATCCACAACAAGACAATCGTTACGGTGGTACGATTGCAGTTCGCCACTATAAGGAGCAGGTTCGGGAATGGTATTGGGAACGGCTGGCTTATCAGCTTGGCCATTCCCGTTTATTCCCGAAAACAGGTCGCCGATGGCTTCTTGTTTTTTACCGTTGGTTGATGTGCTTCCGTTGGCAGTTCTATTGGTAATCGGAGGCGTATAAGGTTGCTGCATCGCACTGCTGAACAGGTCAGGTTGGCGACCTATTGCACCTCTTCTTTTGTTGGTGCTTTGCCTTTTAACTTGTGTCGTTTTTTTGGGTGGAGCAGCAACCATTACAGGCTCGTCCACATTTTCAAACAAGTCGAAAATGCTTAGTTGCTTTAATTCCTGCGGACTTTCCCGATTGATTATAGGAACAGATAAAGATTGTATTTCCGGCTGAATGGTTACAGGTTCGATAACCGGAGGTGTAACCGTTGGTGTTGGTGTAACAGGAATTTGTAATGCAGGCTCATCGTTCCGTTCGCCTTTGTATAAATTCAAATTCAGGTGCTTACCAAAATCATCCGTAAGCATTTGTTTGAGGTCTTGGGCAATTCCGTTAACACCGT
>ERZ778018.1170-NODE-1170-length-24810-cov-10.080226_pt1 | contig 24810 bp, 16 predicted proteins | sample MGYA00375748_ERZ778018 | MGnify/ENA primary metagenome ERZ778018 (study PRJEB29350, sample SAMN05509839) | bioreactor metagenome | biome: bioreactor; material: wastewater | place: South Africa: University of Cape Town | collected 2014-04-22 ... | reverse complement strand
GAGAAGGCCGTTTGGCGACGGCTTGCGAAAAAGTGTCGGGTCGTCAGCCCGGTGGGAGAGGGGACGTTCGTTGGAGGCCGCCTCGCTCCTCACCGCGACGGCCGGATCTCGACGTTGCGATACCAAAGCTCGGCGGCCTCGATCTCAAGCGCGATGCGGCCTTTGGTCAGGGGGACGGGGTTGCCGGGTTTTTCGGGATCGTCGAAGCGGGAGGCGACGCCGCGGTTGACGACGACGCCGTTGAGCAGGTGGGTGATCCGGTCCCCCTCGGCTCGGATCTCGACGTCGTTCCAGCCGTCGCGCTCGACGGCCTCGGCCGCGCGGTGCTGGTAGTCGATCGGCTTGAGGCCCAGGACGCGGGGTTCGCCGCCGCGGTCGGGGGGGAGGAACGTCGGGTAGCCCGGCGGCGGCGGGGCGTCTCGGGTCGTCGGGTCGATCCAGGTGTCGACCTTCATGCCGAAGAGGGCTAGCAGGTCGCCGACGTTGGTCTCCTCGACCTGGTACTGGAACGCGCGCGGCCAGACGACGTCGGGGCCGGTCAGGTGATAGTACACGCCGGCGTCCCGCTTCAGCGCGTGGCGGGGCTCGAACTTGTTCGCGCCCCAACGGTATTGAAGCCGCAAGTGGTAGTCGCCGTACTCCTTCTCGGTGGCGATGTAGCCCATCACCACCTTGGTCCCGTCGGCGAACCCCTTGTAGAGGTGGATCGCGCCGTCCTCGACGGTGACGATGCCGTCCGGGTCGGAGTTTCGGCCGTGTTCTTGCATGAAGGTGTACCAGCCGGCGAGGTCCTCGCCGTTGAACAGCGGGGTCCAGCCGTCGGCGTCCGGGGGAGCCGCCAGCGTCAGGCTCGCGGCCAGGGCCAGGCAGGGGACGGAGAGGAACATCGTGCGCGCCTTTCGGTCGTCAGGGTTGCTTGAGGAACGCGATGAGGTCGGCCATGCCCTGTTCGCCCAGGACGTCCTCGAAGCCCTCGGGCATGAGCGAGCGGCCGGTGCTTCGGACGGCCTCGATCTCGGAGCGGAGGACGACGTGTTCAACGCCCTCGGCCTCCTTGAGCTTGAGGGTGGCGGCGGTCTCCTCGGCGAGCAGGCCGGAGAAGGTCCGGCCGTCGGCGGTGACGACGTTGAAGGCGACGAAGTCCGGCGAGACGTCGGCGTTGGGGTCCAGCACGTCGACCAGGAGGGCCGAAGGGGGGCGGCTGGCGACGCCGGAGATGTCCGGGCCCACGTTGAAGCCCTCGCCCCGATGGGCGTGGCAGGTCTTGCAGTTTTGCGAGAACAGGACCGCCCCGCGCTCCGGGTCGCCCGTAAGCTTCAACGCCGATTGATATTTCGCGACCGCCTCCGCGCGATTGGGCGGGGTCCGGGAGGCCAGGAGCGCGCCGGCTCGCCGCGCGACGTCGGCGTCGGCGGAGTTGCGCAGCGCCTCGCGCTCCCCAGGGGTCAGTTCGGCCACCGCGACGGCGTCGTCCTCCAGGGCCGCGACCAACCGCGCGGCCGTCGGGGTCGAGCGGACCAACCCGGCGATCACGGCGCGTCGGGAGTCGGTGGGGATCGACTCCCAGACTCGCAGCGCGCCGTCGGCCAATTCGGGGGAGCGGATCTCGGCGAGGGCCTCGGCGGCGGCCGCGCGGACCTCGCCGGGTTGTTCGGCGTCCAGCAGCGCGGGGACGCGGGAGGCCGCGGCGTCGGGACGGAACCGCGACAGCAAGGTCAACGCCGACGCCCGTTCGGCGGCCGGCGCGTCGGCCGCGTCGACGCTCGCCGCGGCCCGGTCCAGAAGCGCGGCGCCCCCCTCGAAGCCTTGCTCCTTGAGCAAGTCGCCGGGAGCTCGGCCGGCGCGGGCCAGGCCGTCGGCGAGGCCGGAGAGCAGCGCGACCCGACCGGCGACGCCGGGGTCGCCCTCGGCCGGAGCCAGCCGCGCGGCCAGGGCGCGAAGCTCCTCCGGCTTCGCCCGCGCGCCCAGAATCGCGGCGGTGGACTCCAGCAATCGCGCCTGGCCGGGCGTGGGGGTCGCCAACCAGTCGGGATGGTCCTTCAAGAGCGCGGCCAGAAACGGCGAGGCCGTTTCGCGAAGGCCGCTCAGGACCGCCAGCCGCGTCCAGTGGTCCTCGACGTCCGCCGCGGCGATCCGCGCCAGCGCGGCGACGGCCTCCGGCGCGTCGAAGTCGCCCAGGGCGATCGCGGCCTGGAAGCGGACGGGGGGCTCGTCGTCGTCGGCAAGCCCGACCAGCGTCTCCAGCAGCCCGGCGCGGCCGGCGGCGAGCTTGGCCGCGGCCTCGCGGACGTCGGCGTCGTGGTCTTGCAGAAGCGCCTCGACGATCGGGTCGGACAGCGCGCCCAGGCCGTCGAGGGTCCATGCGGCGTGGATCCGGCCCAGGGGGGATTCGGACGCCCTGGCCATGGTTTGCAGGTCCGGCGCGGCGGCGAGGACGCGGCGCGTCACCAGCAGGCGTTGGGCGGTGTCGCGGCGCCAACCGTTGGGGTGCTCCAGTTCGGCCATCAACTCGGCCGGGGTCGCCGCGCCGAGCTTCGGCGGCGTGACGGGCTTCGCGTCCTTGCGCGCGACCCGCCAGATCCGGCCGCGGTCGTTCCAGCGCCTGAAGTCGTTGACGTCGCGGAGGGCCTGGGGGACGAACTCGGGATGCTCGACGACCTCGCGGTACATGTCGACGACGTAGAGCGCCCCGTCGGGGCCGGTGGTCAGGTTGACGGGGCGGAAGAAGGGATCGGTGGCGGCGATGAACTCGCGATCGGCCTCGTTCGCCGCGCGGCCGGCGAGGAACGTCGGCCCTCGGCGTTCCAGGGTCCGGCGCTGGACTATGTTCATAAGCGCCTCGCAGAACAGGGCGTTTCCCTCGTACTCGGGGCCGAGTCGGTCGCCGCGGAAGACGGTCGCGCCGCTGCTGGCGTTGTAGTAGAAGGTGGACTCGCGGTTGTAGGTGACCGGCGGCGGGCTGATCGGGTAGACCCGGCCGCCGTCGGCGGGGTCGATGATGCTCGCCACCGCGTCCGACTCGGCGAGGAACGGGTTGCGGGCGAGGGTCCGCTCCTCCAGGACGACGTGACGGATCGGGATGGTGTTCCAGGTGGGGAAGCGGCGGCCCCAATCGTCGCGGGGGAGGCCGAACTGGCTGAAGCCGGAGACGGTCTGGATCGGCCCGGAGTCGACCTTGAAGCGGAAGTCGTGGAGGCGGAGGGGGACGGCGTCGGAGTCGGGCTCGCCGGGGCGGCGGACGACGCCGTCGCTACGGCCGTTGGCGCCGTAGATCCAGTTGTCCGCGCCCCAGGAGAGGCCGTTGACGCGGAGCTGGGTGTTCCCCTCGCCGAAGCCGGTCAGGACGACGCGGCGGACGTCGGCCTTGCCGTCGGCGTCGGTATCCTTGAGGAACAGCACGTCGGGGGCGGCGGTGACCAGGACGCCGCCGTCGTAAGGCAAGACGCCGTTGGGGAAGTTCAGGCCGTCGGCGAAGACGGCGACGGACTCGTAACGGCCGTCGCCGTCGCGGTCCTCCAGCAGCTTGACCTTCCCCGAGCCGGGCCCCAGCGGGTAGTCGAGCATCTCCACGACGTAGAGCCGGCCGTCCTCGTCCCAGGCCGCGGCCACGGGGCTCTGGACGTCGGGCTCGGCGGCCACCAGCTCGATCTCAAGATCCGGGTCGGACAGGCGGATCGTCGCCCGCGACTCCTCGGGCGAGAGCGGCCGCGCCGGCGGCTCGTCGGCGGCCAGGCAGGCGAGGACCAGGATCGGCGAAATGAATCGGTGGATCTTCACGGGGGAACCCTCATTGCGGCGAGGCTAGCGAAATCCCCTCTCCCACCGGGAGAGGGTGCCGCGAAGCGGCGGGTGAGGGTCGCGGCGCTTCGGAGCGAGCGTCGGGGCGTCTGGACGCAAACCCAGGACGTATCCCGAAACGCGACGACCCTCACCCGGCCCTTCGGGCCACCCTCTCCCGGCGGGAGAGGGGGCGCGCATCGCGCGGGCGAAATCGTTCCACACTCACTTCGGCATTTCATCATGTAGCTTTTCGAGCAGCCCCAGCGCCTCCTCGACGATCATTTCGCCGGTGCCGGGGGCGGTGAAGCTGTGCAGGCCCATCCAGGTCTGGTAGCCGCCGAGCTTCATGCCCTCGCGGTCGGGGAGGTAGCCGACGTAGTCGTTGGCCAACTCGAAGACGTAGGTGTATCGGAACGGGCTGCGTCGTTTGATGTCTTGACCCAGAACCGTGAAGAACTCGGCGGGGACGCCGACGACGGCGGTGTCGCCGATCCGGATCGCCTGCACCCAGGTCTTGCGCTCCTGGTTCTTCTTGGGCGCGAGTTCCTTGCGCATGTCGCGGAAGACGTCGACGACCATCTGGGCGACCTGGGGATGGTCCTTGAGTTTGTACGCCTCGTAGGCGACGACCGCGGCGTCCTCCTTGGCCTCGTCGAAGTCGCGGTACTTGACCGTGACTTCCTTGCGGACCCCGGCGACGCGGTCGACGGCCATGGGCTCGGCCTTGGCGAGCGCCGCCTTGACCGCGGCCTTGACGCGGACGATCATCTCGTCGGCCTTGAGGTCCAGGTTGTGGGTCGAGCCGGAGGCGCCCTCGAAGAAGAGCGCCGTGCCGCCGAGTTCCTGTTCCAACTCCTGCGCGGCCAGCCCGTAGAAGCCGGGCGAGCGGACCCCCGGCGTCCGCGCGCCGATGGTGTGGGTCGAGTGGTTGAACATCAGGGCTTCGAGCTTGCCGTCGCCGCGGCGGAAGGCCCAGACGGGGAGTTCGGGGTCGAAGGGGCCGGTGGGGCGGACGAAGTCGTCCATGGCGCCGACCCAGTAGATCATGCCGTTTTCAAGCAAGAGCCGGCTGTTGCGGCCGACCGACGACTCCTCGCCCAGCCGGAATTCCATCGTCGCCGGCGCCAGCCTCTCGTTCGCCGCGACGGCCGCCTCGACGGCCTTGTCGCCGACCTGTTTGGCGAACGCCTCCTCGCGGCGGTAGCCGTGAATGGCGATGGTCGTCGGCGCGTGGTGGACGTGGGTGGCGTTGATGAGCACGTGATCGAAGGGGACGCCGGTCGCCTTCTCGATCCGGCGCGCGGCGTCGTCCAGGATGTCGCGCTCGATCATCAGGACGTCGCACTCGACCAGGGCGACCTTGCCTCCCTCGGAGTCCTCGATGACGATGGCGGTGGCGCGCAGCTCGCCTTCCTGGCCGGTCGCCTTGCCGGGGCCGATGCCGCCGCCGATGACCAGCGAGTCGTCGGCCTTGAGGTTCGCGGCCGCCGCGCCGACCTTCAAGTCGCCGGCCGTCGCGGCGGCGTCCGCCAGGGTCAGGGCCAGGGCCGACGCGAGCGCGAATAGGGGGAGGGTTCGTCGCATCGTCGAGAGGTCTCCTCGGGGGTGGGGGAGGCGGCCGCGCCCGGGTCGGCGCGGCGGGAGGCTCAATGGCGGGGCCGCTTCGCCTTGGGCTTGACGGACTTGGCCATGTCGGCCGGGGATTGCGACAAGGGGGGCGCGGGGGGCATCGTGCCGGGGGGGAGGTCGGTCGGGGTGCCGGCCAACCGATCCTCCGACCAGCAACCGATACAATAGACCGCGATCAGGGCGATCGCCAGGGCCTTCGCGGAACGTCTGGCTCGTCGGGTCGTCATGGTCGGGCTCCGGTTCGTGGTCGGAAGGGGGTCAATAGGCGTCGGAGCTGACGACCTCGCCGCAGTCGCGGCTTCCGAGGGCCCACCAGACGGGCAGGCCGATGGAGTCCTTGACGAACCGGACGGAGCCGTCGGCCAGGGCGACGTTGACCCCGCCGGCGTGGTTGCTGTTGGCCGCGGCCGAGCCGGTGGGGCCGACGAACTGGACGTAGGGGATGTCGCCCGCGTTGCCGCAGTGCAGGCTGTTGGGCGGCGCGACGTGCATGTAGTTGATCAGGCAGACGTGGGTCGGGTAGCCCAAAAGCCAGTTGTAGCCCAGGTAGGCCGAGGCGGTCGCGTTGGCCGTCATCGTCACCGGCAACGCCTGGCAGGCCCTGGCCGCCGCCAGCGCTCCGGCCGCGCCGGTGCCGACGCCGCTGGCGTCCGCGCCGGGGAAGATCACCCGCTTGGCGTCCTTCGAGTTCGGCGTCATCGTCGCGACCGAGGCGTTCACCCCCAGGCCGATCAGGTGCTCGCTGAAGACCGCGGTGTTCGACGTCCCGTCGGTGATCGAGCTGATCCGGACCATCCCCGCGCCGCCCCCCCAGCCCTGGACGCCGATGGAGCCGTTGAGCGCGAGATCCTTGGGGGGCACGATCGTCCCGCTGTAGGCCCTGATCTGGCCCGGTCCGCCGTAGTTGCCGACGTAGCTGATCGTCCCCCAGGGGTAGCCCGGCCGCTGGCCGATCGACTCGGAGGGGCACAGGAGCGAGGCCACCTGGGTGTAGCCGGCCGTGGTGACCTGGAGGCCGTAGTTCCCCATGTGGAAGTTCATCGAGTCGAACAGCACGCCCTGCTCGAACTGCGGAAGCAAGGCGACCGCCCACGACCACGAGAAGCCCGAGTCCTGAGTCTCCGACGTCGGGTAGTTGCACTGCATCGGGAAGACGTCGTAGGTCGAGACGTAGTTCTGGGCCGCCAGGCCCAACTGCTTGAGGTTGTTGACGCACTGCGCCCGCCGCGCCGCCTCCCGCGCCGCCTGCACGGCCGGGAGCAAAAGCGCGATCAACACGGCGATGATCGCGATCACCACCAGAAGCTCGATCAGGGTGAATCCACGGTTCCCGCGCATGGAAGGACACCTCCAACACCTGATGACGTGCAGGGGACGGAATAAGGCCGCGGCGTCGAGGGGGCACGGACGGTCGAGGCGGCCAGCCCGCGGAAGAGATTCGCGAGACTCCGCCTGGGAAAGTGAAGCGAGTGTATTTTATCCGGGCGTCGCGTCGGCGGGGAATTGAACTTTCATGCAAAATCGACTAAGAAATCGGACCACGGCGCGACGCCTTCCCGACGAGGGGCCGCGTCGGACGAGTCGGGGGAGGGCGGCATGGCGCGACGACGACGGCGCGCGCGACGAACGGGCCCGCCGCACGTCGCGTTGATCATCGAGACCTCGATGGAGTACGGCCGGGAGATCCTCCACGGCGCCCTGCGGTACGTCCGCGAGAACGGCCCCTGGACGATCTTCTTCGAGCCGCGGTCGTTGCAGGACCCGGCGCCCCCCTGGTTGGGGGACTGGGACGGCGACGGCATCATCACCACGCTGTATCCCCGGTTCTCCGAGTTGATCCGGGCCACCGGCATCCCCACCGTCGACCTGGACGACCAGGAGCCGCGAACCGGCCCGCCGACCGTGCGGAGCGATCAACGGGCCATCGGCGCGCTGGCCGCGGCGCACCTGATCGAACGCGGGTTCGAGCGGTTCGGGTTCTTCGGCTACCCCGAGTTCGAGTGGTCGCGGTTGCGGCTGGAGGCGTTCCGGGAGGCGGTGGAGGCCGCGGGCCATCGCTGCTGGGAGTACCAGCCGGCCTATCCGGTCACCTGGGGCCACCAGGCGCCGGCGTGGGAGGACGAGGTCGAGCGGTTCGCGCGCTGGATCGCCGGGCTTCCCAAGCCGCTGGGGCTGATGGCGTGCAACGATTTCCGAGGGGTGCAGGCGCTGGACGCCTGCCGGCGGGGGGACGTGGCGGTCCCGGAGGAGGTGGCGGTCGTCGGCGTCGACGACGAGGTGCTCGCCTGCGAACTGGCCTCGCCGCCGCTTTCCAGCGTGATCCCCGACTGCCGTCGGATCGGCTACGAGGGGGCGGCCTTGCTGGCCCGGATCATGGCCGGGGAGCGGCGGCCGCCGGACCCGCCGCCGGTCCCTCCCCGGGGGATCGCGGTGCGGCAGTCGAGCGACGTGACGGCGATCTCCGATCCGATCGTGGCCGCCGCGTTACGGTTCGTCCGCGAGAACGTGGCGGAACGGTTCGGGGTCGACGACGTGGCGGAGCACGCCGGGGTCTCGCGCGGCACGCTGAACCGTCGCTTCCGGGCCGCCACCGGCGGCACGCTCCACGACGCCGTCGCCGCCACCCGGATCGGCCGGGTCAAGCGGCTGTTGGAGGACACCGACCTCCCCCTGCACGCCGTCGCCGCCCGCTCGGGCTTCCCCCACGTCGAGTACCTCATCGCCGCCTTCCGCAAGGCGACCGGCTCGACGCCGGGGGCCTTCCGCCGCTCCCGTCGCGGCGGCGGTCCCCTCTGACCGAACGGCTCAGTGGGGGACGGCGGCGGGGCCCTCGGCGTGGCCGCCGGCTTCGATGACGCGCATTTGGTCGTCGGGGAGGTGGCGGGAGCCGAGCAGGAAGAAGAAGGCGCCGATCGCCAGCACGGGGGCGACGGCCAGCATGGCGACGGTCAGGTTCTCGTCCCCGACGGGGTTCGCGCCGACCGACGCGAACAGGAAGCCGAGCCAGGAGTCGGCCACCGTCGGACGGCCGAAGTAGGTGGAGATCCAGCCCAACAGCACCGGCGAGGTGATGTCGCCGAAGACGTGGATCAGGAAGATGTAGACGGCGAAGCCCGACGCCCGCTTGTTCGCCGGCACCACGTTGGCGATCACCGTGTTGCAAGGCCCCAACACCATCGACAGCAACACCATCGCCCCGAAGAGCATCGTCAACGACCCGACGCTCTTGTCGTCCAGGATCGCGTAGATCGCCAGCGGGACCGCGGCGGCGGTGACCAGGGCCGCCAGCAACAGGTACGACCGCCTGGTGAACCGGGTGCCGAAGTCGGCCAGCCCCGTCCCCAGCACGATCCCCAACAGCCCCGCCACGGCCGTCATGGCGCCGATCCACGCCGTCGCCTGGCTCATCGACATGCCGCGGACGGTCTGGTAGAAGTTCGCCCCGTAGGCCGCGTAGGCCCCGGTCGCGAACGTCACCGCCGCCATCCCGATCGTGTTCAGGACGAAGGTGGGGATCGTGAACAGCTTGGCGTAATCGGCCATCCTGGGCCGGTCGGCCTTGCCCGCAACCCGACCGTCCTCCGAGGCGCCCCGGCCGGGATCGTGGATCAAAAGGCCCGCCGCGGCCGCCAAAAGCCCCGGCAGGCCCACCACCAGAAACGCCCGCGACCAGCCCCAGTGCTGGCCGATCCAACCGCCGAGCCCGAACCCCAGCGCCCCTCCCAGCGGCAGGGCCAGGTAGTAGACCCCCATCGCCTTGCCGCGCTTCTCGACGGGGAAGAGGTCGGCGATCAACGCCGGCGCGATCACGCCGTAGCTGGCCTCGCCCACGCCCAGAAGCGACCGCCAAAAGGCCATGTGGTAGTAGTCGTAGGAAAACGCCGAACCGACGGTGGCGAGACTCCAAAGGGCCACCCCGGAGGCCAACAGCACGCGACGGTCGTAGCGGTCGCCCAGCCAGCCCATCACCGGCGAGACCACCGTGTAGACCACCATGAACGCCACGGCCAGCCAGCCGTACCAGTAGTCGTTGATGTCGAACGACTTCTTGATGTCCACCCCGACCGCGAAAAACGAGTAGCGGTCGATGTAGTTCAGCAGGTTCATCAAGAACAGGACGGTCAGGGCGAAGATCGGGCCGCCGATCGTCGGAAGCCGGCGCGATTGGGACAGCACGTCGGCCGATTCGGTTGCGGGGGACGACATCTTGGAAAAAGGCCTCGTCGGAGTGAAGCGCATGGGACGATCCTGATTTATACCCGGTTCCCCCCCTCGATGACGAGACCGGGATTGAGGGCCGAACGGGCGGTCGCTCCGCGAACCCCTCGAACGCGGCGGCCGGAAACCGACCGTCGCGCCGATTCCCCGCCGGAGCCCCTCCCGTGAAACCCGCGTACCGTCCCGCCCGAAATCAGGATCCCGTCGGCCCGTTCCTTCATTACCTGATGGCGGAATGCGGCGTCTCGCCGCACACCCTGGCGGCCTATCGCTCGGACCTGATGCGGTTCCTCGGCTGGCGTCGCCAGCACGCGCCGGGACCCATCGAGGCGCTGGACGTCGCCGCCCTGAGCGGTTACGTCGACCATCTGGTCGCCGCCGGGCTGGCGGCCGTGAGCGTGGCCCGACACCTGGCGAGCCTCTCCACGTTCTACCGTTATCTCGTCCTGGAAGGGAAGTTGACCGACAACGTCGCCAAGCTGTTGACGGCGCCGGCGGTCTGGGACCGCCTGCCGGTGGTCCTGGGGCCGACCGCCGTGGAGCGGCTCCTGACGGCGCCCTCGGCGGAGACCCGGCTGGGCCGTCGCGACCGCGCGGCCCTGGAAACCCTCTACGCCACCGGCTGCCGCGCCTCGGAGGTCGTCGGCCTGCGGCCGCGCGACCTGGACCTGGAGGCCGGCTTGGTCCGTTGCGTGGGCAAGGGGGACAAGGAGCGACGGGTGCCGATCGGCTCGCGCGCCCGCGAGGCCATGGCCGCCTACCTCAAGAACGACCGCCCGTTCCTGGTCGTCCGCCATCCCGAGACCGAGACGGTCTTCGTGACGCGATCGGGCAAGCCGCTGTCGCGAATCGGTTTGTGGCGGATCGTCAAGCAGGCCGCGACCGTCGCGGGGCTGTCGCCGGAGGTCAGCCCCCACACCTTGCGACACAGCTTCGCCACCCACCTGCTCGCCGGCGGCGCGGATCTGCGCGCCGTGCAGGAGATGCTCGGGCACGCCTCGATCGCCACCACCCAGATCTACACCCGGGTCGAACTGAGTCGACTCCGGCAAGTCCATGCGAGCTTCCACCCCAGGTCGGCGCCGGGCGCGGAGGCCGGATCGGGTTGAGGGCCGTTCCCGCTCAGTCGGCGACCTTGGCCCTGGCGACGGGGGTGGCCGCGATGCGGGCCTGGAGGTCCCGCAGGCGTTGCCGGTAACGCTCCGCCACCTGGACGTGGGCGTCTCCGCCCACCAGGCGTAACGACTGGAACCAGGTCTTCAGGGCCTTGTCGGCCCCGCGGGCGTCGTCGGCGGCGCCCGCCGCGTCGTCGAGACGACAACGCAGGCCACCGCGAGTGAGGAAGGCCTCGGCGCGGAGCGCCTGGTAGACCGGCAGGACGAAGTCCGGGACGACGCCGACGCGGGTCTCCAGGTCGGTCACGGCCTCGTCCGCCAATTTCAAGGCCCGCGGCATCCGTTCCGGCGCGCCGGAGTCCTCGGCCTGGTTGGCGATCTGGACGGCGACGCGGGCGCGCTGCATCCGCCAGGTCATCGCGTCGTACACGTCGGCGGCGTGGGACGCCGCCGGGGGGGGGGCCTTCAGGAGCCGCGACAACTTCGCGTGCGCCGCCTCGAAGTCGCCGCGGGCCTCGTCGAGGGTCGCCAGGCCGTGCAGCGGGGCGAGCGAATCGGGATCCAGCTCCAGAGCCGTCCTCAGGGCGTGTTCGGCCAGTTCCCGCGTCGGCGCGATCGAATCCCGAAGCGCCGGGTCGCCCTCGCGGTCGGCCCTCACCATCATCTCGCCGGCGTCGTCGACCCACCGCTCGCCGACCCTGGCCAGCAGACTCGGAAGATTGGGGTGGCGCTCGGCCAGGAGGCGCGGATCGGTCCTCCAGGACGATTTCACCGCGGCGCGGTAGTTCGCCCGGCCGGGATCTTGGGCCGGCGCGTCGGCCAGGGTTTGGGCGATGCCCAGGTAATACGGCGGGACGGGAGACGAGGGGTATTCCCTCTCCAGCGCGTCGAGGAGGTTCGCGGCGGTCTTGGGGTCGTCGGCGTCCAGCGCGGCGACGGCGAGCCGCAGTTCGGGACGGTCCTCGACGCCGGGGCGCAGGGCGAGCGCGGCCTGGCGGACCACCAGCGGCGAGAGGGCCGCCAAAACGCTCAGGTAAGCGACGTTGGCGATCAGCACCCGACGGTTGCGCGCCGCCCAGTCGCGCAGACGCTCGCCGCGGGAGGGGTTGGCGACGTGGACCGCGGGACGGCGCCGGAGCATGCGTTCCAGGTCGTCGGCCAGTTCGGCGGCGCCGGGGTAGCGGTCGCCGGGGTCGGGCCGCAGGCACTTTCGGACGATCTCCTCCAGGGCGTGGGGGGCCTGGGGGAGGAAGCGGCGGACCTCCACCTTCATGACCTCGCGACGGTCCTTCAACTCCAGCATCGCCCGCGGTTGCGGGAGTTTCGGGTCGGGGGCGTCGGGTTTCTCTCCGGTCAGGAGTTCGTGAAGCACCAGGCCCAGGGCGAAGACGTCGGCGGCGGCGCCGACGTCGTCCCAGCGGGCGGGGTCCAGAAACGCCCCGATCTGCTCCGGCGCGGCGTAGGGGAGCGTCCCCCCCTGGATCGCCGCCCGGGCCTCCCGCGGGGAGTGGGGGGATTGGGCCAGGTTGAAGTCCAGAAGCTGCGGCCCGTGCTGGATGGTGACCAGGACGTTGCCGGGCTTCACGTCGCGGTGGAACGTCCGCCGGCCGTGGGCGTAGGCCAGGGCGCGGGCGACGATCATGCCGATCCAGGCGGCCCCCTGGGCGAACGACCCGCGGGTCGGAAAGCCCCGCCAGCCGTCGCCCGTCGGCCCGTCGCGGAGGGCGGCGACGGACTCGGCGTCGATCGCCGAGTCCCCCGCCGCGATCCCCTCGGCCAGCGCGTGCCAGATCGCCATCGCCGACGTCGGCCGGGCCCCGCCGCCGCGGACCCCTTGAATCACCGCGTCCAGCGGCAGTCCCGGACGGTAGGGCATCGACAATCCTCGCAGATCGCCCTCGGGCTTGTAGACGACCGAATTGACCGGGACGATGTGGGGGTGGTCCAGCGCCCCTTGCGCCTCCGCCTCGCGACCGCGGTCGATCGAGACCTTCAGCACCACCCGCTTCCCTCCCAGCGAGCGGTCGCCGGCCAGGAAGACCCGCGAGTATCCTCCCTTGCCGATCTGGGACAGCAGCGCGAACTCCTCGAAGTCCGCCCCCGCCTCCGGGAACTCGGGCTTGGGGGGGACCAACCCCGCGGCGCGGCTGAGGAGCTTGTGATAGCCGAGCTGGGAGGCCAGCGAATCCCTCCAGTCGGGGTAGCGGTCGCAAAACGACTCGGCGTCGACCGACTCCCCACGCTCCTCGCGAAGGCAGTATTCCTCGTAGAGCAGGCTGAGGACCCGACTGTCGGCCTCGCGGATCTCCGGGAAGTCGTCCAGGTATTCGCCGACCGCGGGCGACTCCCCCAGGTCGAACCGGCGTCGCAAATCCGCCTTGATCAGAGCCCCGAGGCAGAACAGCCGTTCCAGCCGTCCCATCCCGGCCCCGGCCCCCAGTCGCGCCCAGTAGGGGCGCAACGCGATCCCGTCGCGATCCCGGGCGAGACGCTCGTACGCCTCCACCTCGCGATCGACCCGCGCCAAGCCGTCGTCGCCGACGCTCTCGGGACGCTCCTCCATGCGATCACTCCTGACGAAGGATCGATTTTTGGAGGTTTTGCAAAAACCGCTGGACCTTGCGGATGTTCCAGCCGGTCCGGTCGGCGATGTCGGTGTTGTCGTGGCCCTCGCGACGTAGGGCGATGATCCGCCGCTCGATCTCGTCCCCCCGCGCCATCAGCCGCGCCTCGACCTCGTTGGCCTGCGCGCACTGACTGGCCGTCGGCTCGTCGGAGGCCAACTGGATCGGGGCCGACTCCGACTCCGCCGCCGCGTCCAACCGCCGCTCCCGCGACACGTCGCGCTTCAACGTCCGGCGGCGGCGGTGCTCGTCGATCACCTTCTGCTCGGCCACCTGCGCTAAAAAAGCCACCAGGTGCTCCGACGAGGGAAACTCCAGCCGCCCCAGGTTCGCCGCCAGACTCTTCATGACGTCGTTGGCGAAGTCGGTCGAGTCGTACACCGACCGCATCGAGCGGTCGAGCTTGCGCCGGACCACCCGCCGCACCTTGGGGTAGTACTCGTGAAAAAGGCGTTCCCACGCCTCCTGGTCGCCCCCCCGGGCCTCCGTGATCAGACGCCCCAGGTCGCCGTCGACCCCTCGACTCAACAACGTCGTCATGGCCGGCCCCGACTTCGTGAAGAGGGAAACGCCGCGACCGTCGCCGACGGGGAACGGTTCCGTCCGAATTCTCCAGGCCGGCCGGTCATCCTAATTACGGCATAGATGGTTGTAGTGTACTACGCCCCCTCCCGCCATGAAAGACTCTTCTCCCGAATTTCGAAACGCCGAAACGCCGGCCGAGGCCGGCGACGGACGGTCGCGGTTTCGCGTTCGAGAAAAAACAATGTTTGGCGGCAAAACCTCTTGGCTTTTGAACTAGATTCGGTACAATACACCTCCCGGCCGCGCCGATTCGAGACGACGCGGCGGCGTCGGCGAATCGATCAGACCGGGGCCGGCGGGGGCGGGGCCAGCGGAGCGGGCGGGGGCGGCGCCAGCGGAGCGGGCGGGGGCGGCGCCAACGGACCCGGCGCGAGGCAGATCAACTCGCCCGGATCGGCGGGGGCGGGGATCGGCGGCGGGTCGAATCCGGGGTCGGTCGCCGGCGGCGGATCGTCGGGTCCGACGACCGGCTCGTGGTATGGGACCGGAATGGTGATCCGGTAGGGCGTGTTGGGGTCGATGAAGTACGTGGGAGGAGGAGTCGAGGGGATCCGCACGGGGAGTAACGGGTTGGTCGGAACGTAGACGCTGCCGCCGGGGATGATCCCGACCACCCCGCCGCCGCTTAGGAGGGCCAGCCGGGGCATGTCTTCGACGACGGGACGGAAGGCGCGGCGCGTGCGCATGGGGGGACTCCTCCAACGAGTCGATCGACTGAAAACGAAAATGTTCGGAGACCGGCCGCGGACGCGACGGGGCGCGACGCGCGACGGAACGACGGTTCGAGACCCTCGGCGGGGTCGCGACGATCCTCGGATTATCTATCGAAACCCGACGATCGGTTTCTTCGGCGAATCCCGACCGCGCGCCGCGTCCTCAAAGGGGCCGACGCGGGCAGGCGGGACGCCTCCGAGGCCGGGCTAGTTGAGCGAGCAGGCGGACTGGCGGGGGAAGCGGGCCGGCGCGCGAATCGCGTCGCGCTCGCTGGGGTACTCGGCGACGGACAGGAACCCGCCGCAGGCGTTGCGGTACAGGGGGCAACTGCGATGTTGCTCCAGCGCCCCGGGAAGCCAGCGCCGGGCGAGGTCTTCCCCCAGGGTCTTGCGGGCGACGATGTAGCGGGCCAGGGGGGACAATCTGGAGTCGCGGGCGGTCAGCACGGCGACCGCCTCCCGACCGCGGCTGATGGACCGCTCGGCCCGGCGGATCTCTCGGCTTAATTCCGATTGGAGTTGATGGACGATCGCTCGGACTCGTCGCCGAAATCGCTCCATGGCTTGAGGAGAGGCCAGGTCGGCCCACGGGTCCGACGAGTCGGCGTCGATTCCCTGGGCGGCGACGTACAATTCAGGATCGACGGGGAGTTCCGGATCGTCAAGCCGGCACCGCCAGAGGGCCGTGGCGGCCGCGTTCCAGACCCGGGGCGTGGAGCAAACCGCGCGGAAACGGCCCCCTCGACGCATGTAGGCCCGCTCGATCCGCTCGGCCAGGCGCTGTATTTCGATCTGGGAGACGAAGGTCACGGGACGCTCCCCTGGATTCCGACGATCCGAATGACGAGTCGCTTGGGAGGCGTGATCTCCCTTTTTAGGGGACTCGACCACGCCGACACCATACCCACCGCGATTTCCGCGACTCCGCGTCACGAAAAATCGACCACGCCGGGAATTTCTCCGGCGGCCCTCGACCCGAACGCCTCAACATCTTCTTTCACACGCTGTTACGACTTGAAACCAGGCGTCGCGGAAGCCCGCGGAGCACGTGATGGACGATTACCAATCCCCCGCCGATTGGGACGAGGTCAAGCACGGCCTGGCGGCTCGGCTGCGCGAGGTCCGGATGGAGTTGTACGGCGAGCACGGCGGGCCGATGCTCGCGGAGGAGCTGAAGATCCCCCATCGCGCGTGGGTCCGCTACGAGAACGGCGCGAGCATGCCGGCGCAGGTGATGCTCCGTTTCCTGGAGCGAACCGGCGCCAATCCCCACTGGCTGCTCACCGGGGCGGGTTCGAGGTTCGCGACGAGGCGCGAGGGGTGAGCGGCTCGCCGCGGCCCTTGACGAGCCGGATCGGCGGGCCGGGGGGGAGGTCGCGCCAGGTCTCGACGCCCCCCCAGGGCCAGTGGACTTCGAGCGTATCCAGCGTCGTGGCGCCGTGAAGGGCGAACGACAGCCGGGGCGGGGACGACGAGAGGTAGCCGTCGCCGGTGGAAAGGTGACGCCAGGACGACCGGCCGGCGACGACCGCCCGGACCCGGGCTCCGATCGCGGGGAGGCCGCGGCCGTCGACCAGGTCGACATGCACGGCCGGAGGCGCCGGCGAGCGGTTGCGCAGAAGCGCCAGGGGGGCGTCCAGCGCGGCGGCCGCGGCGTCGATCCGGCCGTCGCCGTCCAGGTCGGCGACGGCCAGGCCGCGGCCCAGGGCGGGTTGGGCGAACCAGTCGCCGGCGGCGGCCGAGGCGTCGACCAGTCCCTGGTCGCTTCCCCGCAGCAAGAGCGGCTTCATGGCGAAGGGGACGCCCAGGCGGGCGCGATCCAGGACGTGGCCGTTGGTTTGCAAGAGGTCGGTTCGGCCGTCGGCGTCGAAGTCGGCGGCGGCCAGGCCGAAGCCCAGGACGTCGCGGGTGGCGGCGAGCAGGCCAAGGCGGGTCGAGTCGTCCTGGAAGTTCCCGCGGGCGTCCAGGGCGCGGAAGCCGACGGTGCCGCGGCCGAGGAAGTTGGCGACGGCCAGGTCGGGCCGGCCGTCGCCGTCGAGGTCGGCGGCGGCGACGCCCATGCCGGAGAGGGGCCGGCCGCGGCCGTCGCGGGCCGCGCCGGCGGCCTCGGCGACGTCCTCGAAGCGAAGGCCGCCGCGGTTGAGCAGCAGCCGGCACGGGTCGCCGTCGTTGGCGACGAAGACGTCGGGGCGGGCGTCGCCGTCGAAATCGGCGATCAGGACGCCGAGCCCGCGGCGCGGCCGCGCGGCCGGCCACGCCTCGGCGGCGACGTCGGTGAAGACGCCGTCGTCGTTGCGGTAGAGGCGGTCGGGCTCGGCCTGGAAGTCCTCCGGCGCGCCGAAGTCGCGGCGGCCGTCGGGAGCGGCGTGGAAGGGGGCGGAGTCGGGGTCGTAGACGAGGTAGCCGGCGACGTAAAGGTCCAGATCGCCGTCGCCGTCGAGGTCGGCCCAGGCGGCGGCGGTGGTCCAGGCCGCGGCGGTCAGCCCGGCGGCGGCGGTGACGTCCTGAAAGCGGAAGTCGCCGAGGTTGCGGTAGAGGCGTTGGCCGCGCCAGCCGGTCACGAACAGGTCGACGCGGCCGTCGCCGTCGTAGTCGCCGGCGGCGGCGCCCATGGCGAAGCTCGGGCCGGGGGCGCCGGCGGTCGCGGTTCGGTCCTCGAAGCGAAGGCCGCCGAGGTTGCGATACAGCCGGCAGGGGGGGTCGCCGCCGGGGGCGTCGGCGGCGATCGGTCCTCCCTGGCAGACGAAGAGGTCCGGCCGGCCGTCGCCGTCGGCGTCGAAGAGGGCCAGGCCGCCGCCCATGACCTCCGGCAGGTCGTGGCGGCCGCGGGAGCCGGAATGAAAGCGGAAACGGACGCCCGCGCGCTCGGCGACGTCCTCGAAGCGGATCTCCCGCGCGCCGCCGCGGACGGGGCCCAGGGCCAGGGCGAGCGTCGCGACGGCCGCCGCCGCGCGGAGGGTCACGGCGACGTCGGCGGGCCGGCCTTCCAGAGGACGACCTGGCCGGAGTGGCTGCACGAGGCGAGGGTGGAGTCGTCGGGGGAGAAGGCGACGGCGTTGATCCGCCCGCGGTGGCCCTCCAGGGCGAGGACGACCTGGCGGGCCGCCACGTCGCAGATTCGGACCCGGCCGTCGTCGCAGCCGGTGGCCAGCGCGTCGCCCGCGTGGGAGAACGCCAGGGCCCGGATCACGGCCGGGTGCTCGCGGACGGGCTCCCCCAGCGCGAAGTCGCGGACGTCCAGGATGGTCGCCAGGCGTTGGCCGCCGCCGACGGCCAGGAGCGTCCCGCCCCCCTCGTCCGGAGGCGAGAACGCCAACGCCATCAGCGGGCCCGCCTCGCGCAGCGCCACCCCCACCGGGGTCCGGGTCTCGGGGTCCCAGATCCGGAACAAGCGATCGATCGAGGCGGAGGCCAGGAGGTTTTCCGGGCCCTTCGAGAACGCCAGGGCGACGATCATCCCCGAGTGGGCGTTCGCGACCGCCGTCGGAGAGTCGAAGGCGGGGGCGCGGTTCAGGAGGACGTCGGGCGTTTCCCCGGCCGCGGCGATCCAGCGGCCGTCGGCGGAGAAGGCGACGCAGCGCAACGGCGCGCCCCCCTCGCCGCGGAGGACGCGCGGCGAGTCCAGGCCCGCGCCGCGGCCCCCCTCGCCGCGGTCGATCCGCCAGATCTTCCACGCGCCGTCCAGCCCGACGCTGGCCAGCAAGTCCCCGGCGGGGGCGAACGCCAGGCCCGTGACCGTCTGCGAGTGCGCCTCGACGGCGGCCAGCTCGACGCCGGTGGCGACGTCCCACAGCTTGATCTGGTGATCGTCCCCGCCGGACGCCAGCATGCTTCCGTCGGGGGAGAAGGCAAGGCTCCACGCCTCCGCCGAGTGGCCCGCCAGGTAGACCCGCGGCGCGGGTTCGGCGGTCACGGGGCGGACGAAGATTCCGTCCTGGTCGAAGTTCAGGAACAGGGCGTCGCCGGCGGGGGAGAACTCCAGGCAACCGGGCGCGCGCAGGCTCCCCAGCGGCCGGGGCTCGGCCGAGGGCCGCGACAGGTCCCAGGCCAGCGTCGGCCACTTCTCGAAGCCCGCCACCAGGGTGCCGCCGTCGGGCGCGGCGGTCAGCCTGTCGGGAGTTTCGTCCGGGGTCGAGAGGGTCCAGACGCCCCCTCCCGGCCGCAGTTCGCGGAGGGTCGCGGCGCGGTCCCCCTCGACGGCGACGACGCTCCGTCCCTCGGGGCCGAACGCCAGGAAGGAGGGCGGGCCGGCGGCGGTCAGAACGGCCTCGGGGGTTTCGGATCGAAGCTCCCAGACGACGATCCGGTCGTCGTCCCAGCCGGTCGCCAGCCGGCGACCGTCGCTGGAGAAGGCCAGGGCGGTCGGTCGGGCGGGATCGGGGGGTCGAAGGGTCGTCTCCGATCCGCCGGGGCCGCGGACGACCACGAAGCCCGCGCCGACGCCGATCGCCGCGGCGTCGCCGGCGGGGGAGAAGGCGACGACGGCGGCGTCCGGGATCGCCTCGTCCTTCGCGACCCAGCCGTCGTCGACCGCTTCGAGGACGAGGGCCCGCCATCGCGGATCGGCCGCGAGCCGGCAGCGCGCGATCAGGAGCGAGCCGTCCGCGGCGAAGCCGACCTCGGCGGCCTCGCGGATCGGCAGGGGGAGGTACGCCGGCTCGCCCCAGTCCCCGCCGCTCCAGATCCGGATCGCGGCGGCCTCCTCGTCGACGTGGACCGAGGCGACGGCGGTCGGCCGGCCGTCGGGCCCGCTGGCGACGGCCACGCCGCGGACGGGACGGTCGCGGTGGTCGACCAGGGGGACGAAACCGCCGGAGTCGACGTCCCACTCGAAGAGCTTCCCCTCGACGTCGCCGGAGATCAGGGTCCGGCCGTCGCGGCTGACCGCGACCGCCCGAATCGGCGCCCGGTGCGCCCGGCCGTCGCTGAGCAGCCGCGCCCGGCGGTGGATCATCCGATCGACGTAACGCCAGGCGAAGCCCTCCTCCCGCGGCTCCGAGCGTCTCAGCAGCTCGAACGACTCCAGGGCGAGCTCCTCGTCGCCGCGCTTGGCGTGATCGTGGATCCGGCCGAGCTGGAAGTCCTGGCGGGTCCGCAGGGCCAGCTCGAACTCCGAGCCGGCGACCCCCTTGTAGGTCCGGTTGATGTAGGTCTGGGTCCGGAGTTGGGCGTTGAGCTGCTCCGTCTCCGCGACCAGGTTGCGAAGGTGGACGCCGTAATAGCCGGCGACCGTCAGGAGCGTCGCCAGCAGCAAGAGGCTCAGGCCCAAAAACGTCGCGGCCAGGGGCTCGCGGCCGGCCCACTGCAAGGCGCGGCGCAGCCGCGGCGCGCGGCGCGCCAGGATCGGCTCGCGGTCCTGGAAGCGGCGGAGGTCGTCGGCCAGCGCGCGGGCGCTCGCGTAGCGGGCCGACGGGTTGCGCTCCAGGCACTTCAGACAGATGGTCTCCAGGTCCTCCGGGAGCCCGTGCCGGAGTTTGGAGGGGAGGACGACCTCCCCCTCGGCGACCTGGCAGAGGGTCTCCATGGGGGTCAACCCCCGGAACGGCGGCGTGCCCGTGAGCATCTCGTAGAGGACCGCCCCCAGGGCGTAGACGTCGGTTCGGGCGTCGACGTCCCGGCCGCCGTCGGCCAGTTGTTCCGGGGCCATGTACGAGGGGGTCCCCAGCAGCTTGCCGGAGAGCGAGCCCCCCTCGTCGGAGAGGACGAACTTGGCCAGGCCGAAATCGCCGATCTTGGGGACGCCGCCCCGGGTCATCAAGACGTTGGTCGGATTCAAGTCGCGGTGGACGATCCCGGCCTTGTGGGCGACGTGGATGGCCCGCGCCAGGGTCTCGATCAGGCCGGCCGACCAGCGGAACGGCTGGGGCGTGGACCGCAGCATCCGGGCGAGCGAGCCGCCGTCGACGTACTCCATCACCAGGAAGGGGAGGCCGTCGTGGCTGTCGGCGTCGAGGATCTGGACGATGTTCTGGTGCGTCAGCTTGGCGGCGGCCTCGGCCTCGGTGCGCAGGCGGGCGCGCTCGCGGGCGTCGGCGTGCTCGCCGGCGAGGATCATCTTGATCGCGACCAACCGGCCGGGGTTGATCTGACGGGCCTTGTAGACGACCCCCATGCCGCCGCGGCCGACCTCCTCCAGGACGTGATACCGGCCGACCCGGCCGGCCGCCCGCGGCGGCGGCTCCGGCCCCGCCCTCGCGGTCGACTCCGACAGGGTCTTCATCTCGGTCGACAGCAAACCCTCGATCGCCTCGCGGCGGCGGTCGTCGGGGACGATCGCGCGGACCCGCCGGGCCCATTCCGAGGCGGTCGCGTCGTCGCCGCGGCCGCGGCGGACGCCGGTCTCGGCGAGGATCAGGGCCAGCAGGGCGTCGTCGTCCCCGGCCAGGTCGGGCTCCTCGACGAGCAGGTCCTCGACCCGGATCGCCGCGTCGACCCCCATCCATTCCCTCAGCCGCCGACAGGCCTCGCGGCGCCTGTGGACGGACTGGTTCCGCGTCTCGGCTGTGGACATGGCGGCTCGACGGTCCCGAGGTCGGAGGGAGCGGCTCGCTCGCGGAGCATGAGCGACAGTTTAACCGACTCGCCCGCGCCGCGACAAGCAAGCGCCGCGGACGGCCCGAACCGAACGCTTCCACTCCGCGCGAGCCCGCGCCGAACGGCCTTCCCGCCTTGAGGGGGAAGGCGACGATCGCCCCGTCGTCGCCGGGCGTCAATCCTCCGGCGCGTCCTCGGACGCCTCGTCGAGCCGCGGCGTGCCGGGATCGAACCAGGCGTAGGTGGCCGGGATCAACAGGAGTTTCAACGCCGTGCTGGTGATCAAGCCGCCGATGACGACGGTCGCCAGCGGGCGCTGGACGTCGGCGCCGGAGCCGGTGGAGAAGGCCATCGGGATGAACCCCAGGCTGGCGACCAGGGCCGTCATCAAGACCGGCCGCAGCCGGCTCATCGACGCCTCGGCGACCGCCTGGCGCATCGGGTCGCCGGCCTCGACCTGGCCGCGGATCGCCGCGACGATCACCAGGCCGTCGAGCACCGTCACCCCGGAAAGCGCGATGAAGCCGACCCCCGCGGAGATGCTCAGGTTCATGTCGCGCAGCCACAAGGCGAGAATCCCCCCCATCGCGCCCAGGGGGACCGACAGGAAGATCAACGTCCCCAGCTTCACCGAGTGGAACGTGGCGTAGAGCAGCAAAAAGATCAGCGCCAGGGCCACCGGCACGACGATCGTGAGCCGCTCGGTGGCCGATTGCATGTTCTTGAAGGTGCCGCCCCACTCCAGGTAGTAGCCGCGGGGGAGGTCCACCCGTTCGGCGACGGCCTTTTGGGCCTCGGCGACGAGCGTGGCGAGGTCGCGGCCGCGGACGTTGGCCTGGACCATCGCCCGCCGCCGCCGGTCCTTCCGCCAGATCTCGAACGCCCCGTCCTCGACGTGGAATTCGGCCAGTTCCGAGAGCGCGATCATCCGGCCCATGGGGTCGGCGATCTTCAAGCGCTTGATCGACTCGATATCGTCGCGCGCCGACGGCTCGAACCGGACCTGAAGGGCGAAGGTCCGCTGGTTCTCGATCACCTGGCCGATCACCTTGCCCCCGAGCGCCGAGACCACGTCGAGGATGGCCGAGGCGTTGATCCCGTGGCGGGCGATGTCGTCGCGGTTGATCCGGACCCGCAGGACCGGCAGGCCGCCGAGGACCTGGGCGCGCACGTCGGCGGCGCCGGGGATCTTCTCGATGGCCGCGGCGATCTCGTCGACCTTCTCCTGAAGCACGTTCAGGTCGTCGCCGAAGACGCCGATGCCCAGGTCGGCCCGCACGCCGGCGAGCATCTCGTTGAAGCGGATCTCGATCGGCTGGCCGAAGTTCAACGACGCGCCGGGCAACTCCAGGCGGCAGACCTCCTCCATCGTCCGGATCATCTCGTCCTTCGACGGCCCCTCCTCGTGGTGGAACAACGCCAGCACCGGATGCAGCGGCTTGAGCGCCAGGTCGACCAGGGAGTCCTTCGGCTTCTTCAAGAAGACGAAGACGTCGGTCTGGTTCATCCCGGCGGGGTCGATGCCGATCTCGGGCCGGCCGATCCGGCAGACCACCGACTCGATCTGATCCGGCAACGCCGCCTTGAGCGCCTTTTGGAGCCGGGTCGAGTTCTCCAGGCTCTCGCTCAAGGAGGCCGACGGCGGCTGGGTCACGACGATCTGGACGTCCCCCTCGTCGAGCCTGGGGATGAACTCGCCGCCGAGGCTCAGCGCCACCGGGATCGTCGCCGCGAACGCCAACAGCGAGACCAGCGACACGACGATCGGACGGTTCAGGGCGAAACCCAACAGCGGCCGGTAGATCCGCTTGGCGAGCCGCACCGGCGGCGTCTCCACCTCCGACGTCCCCGGCTTGAGGATCAACGACGCCAACACCGGCGTCGCCGTCAGCGACAGGATCAACGAGCCCACCAGCGCGAAGACGACCGTCAACGCCATCGGCCGGAACATCTTCCCCTCCACCCCCTCAAGCGCCAACAGGGGGAGGTGGACGATGGTGATGATCGCCACGCCGAAGACCACCGGCTTGCGGACCTCGAAGGCGGCCTCGCGCACCACGTCGACCGCCTTGCGCCGCTTGTCGGCGTGCGCCAGGTGGCGGACGCAGTTCTCCATCATGATGACCGAGCTGTCCACGATCAGGCCGAAGTCGATCGCGCCCAGGCTCATCAGGCTGCCGGCGATGCCGTAATAGACCATCATGTTGACGGCGAAGAGCATCGACAGCGGGATCGCCAGCGCCACCACCAGTCCGGCCTTGAGGTTGCCGAGCATCGCCAGCAGCACGGCCACGACGAGGATCCCCCCCTCGGCCAGGTTGGAGGCGACGGTGGTGATGGTCCTGGAGATCAACACGGCGCGGTCGTAAAACGGGGCGACCGTCACCCCCTCGGGGAGTCGCGGGCGGATCTCCTCGAGCTTGGCCTTGATCCGGTCGACCACGACCCGCGAATTCTCGCCGGCGAGCATCATGGCCGTCGCCGTGACCACCTCCCCCTGGCCGTCGCGGGTGACCGCCCCGTTGCGGATCATGGGGGCGAACCGGACCTCGGCCACGTCCTTGACGTACACCGGCGTCCCCGCCGGCGTGGTCTCCAGGATCACGTCCTCAAGATCCTTGAGCGTCGTCACCAACCCGACGGCCCGAATCACCCGCTGCTCGCCCAGCCGCTCCAAATAACCGCCGCCGGAGCTGCTGTTGTTCATCCGGATCGCCTGGAACACCTTGTCCACCGAGACGTTGCGGGCCAACAGCCGCTCGGGGTCCAACCGCACCTCGTAGGTCTTCAGCTCGCCGCCGAAGGCGTTGACCTCCACGACCCCCGGCACGCTCTTCAGCGGCCGGGCGACCTCCCAGTCGAGGATCGTCCGCAGCTCCATCAGCGACCGCTTCCGGGGCGCGTCGGGGGTGTTCTTGACCTCGAACTGGAAGACCTCCCCCAGCCCGGTGCTGATCGGGCCCATCTCGGGCTGGCCGAACTCCGGCGGGATCGTGCTCCGCACGTTCGCCAGCCGCTCGCCGACCTGCTGCCGCGCCCAGTAGATGTCGGTCCCCTCGTCGAACACCACGGTGACGCTCGACAGCCCGAACTGCGAGAACGACCGCACCTCCTGAATCCGCGGGATCCCGTTCATCGCGTTCTCGACGGGGATCGTGATGAACTGCTCCATCTCCTCGGGCCCCAGCCCCGGCGAACTGGTCAGGGCCATCACCTGGACGTTGGTGATGTCCGGGGTGGCGTCGATCGGCAGCTTGACCAGCGACCTCGCCCCCCAGGCCACCAGGCCGACGAGCATGAGGACGACCAACGGGCGGTTGCGCAAGGCCCAATCGATGAGACGGTCGAACATGGGGGTTCCCTGGAGCGGCGGGGGGCGGGAAAGTCTCGCGCGGGGAGGCGAATTCGTCCCCTCTCCAGCCGGGAGAGGGAGCCGCGCGGCGGCGGGTGAGGGGCGCGGCGCTTCGGAAGGAGCGTCGGGGCGACACGACGTAAACCCGTGACGTGTCTCGAAGCGCGACGACCCTCACCCGGCCCTTCGGGCCACCCTCTCCCGACGGGCTGACGACCCGACACTTTTTCGCAAGCCGTCGCCAAACGGCCTTCTCCCCT
>ERZ778018.1167-NODE-1167-length-24819-cov-9.855031_pt1 | contig 24819 bp, 20 predicted proteins | sample MGYA00375748_ERZ778018 | MGnify/ENA primary metagenome ERZ778018 (study PRJEB29350, sample SAMN05509839) | bioreactor metagenome | biome: bioreactor; material: wastewater | place: South Africa: University of Cape Town | collected 2014-04-22 ... | reverse complement strand
TCGAGGCCCGCGGCTACACCGCCTGGGATCCGACCAGCCCCGCCTTCATCCTCGACAACCCCAACGGCACCATCCTCTGCATCCCCACCGTCTTCTGCTCGTGGAAAGGGGAGGCCCTCGACAAGAAGACGCCGCTTCTGCGCTCGCTCGACGCGCTGTCCGCCCAGGCCGTCCGCGTCCTCAGGCTCTTCGGCTCGACGGCCGCCCGCGTCGGCGCCACCGCCGGGCCGGAGCAGGAATACTTCCTGATCGACAAGAACTTCTACTACGCCCGCCCCGACCTCCTGAACACCGGACGCACCCTCTTCGGCGCCCGGCCCGCCAAGACCCAGGAGATGGACGACCACTACTTCGGCTCCATCCCCGAGCGCGTCCTTGCCTGCATGCTGGAGACCGAGAACGAACTGTACAAGATGGGCGTGCCGGTCAAGACCCGCCACAACGAGGTGTCGCCGTCGCAGTACGAGATCGCGCCCTTGTTCGAGCAGGCCAACGTCGCCACCGACCACAACATGGTCATCATGGAGACGCTCAAACGGGTCGCCGACCGCTACGGGCTGCACGCGCTTTTGCACGAGAAGCCGTTCGCCGGGGTCAACGGCTCGGGCAAGCACGTCAACTGGTCGATGTGCGACGACCAGGGGAACAACCTCCTGAGCCCCGGCGACACCCCCCACGCCAACGGCCAGTTCCTGGTCTTCCTGGTCGCGGTGATCCGCGCCGTCGCCCGCCACGGCGACCTCCTGCGGGTGGCCGTGGCCCACGCCGGCAACGACCATCGCCTCGGCGCCAACGAGGCCCCGCCGGCGATCATCTCGATCTTCCTCGGCGACATGCTGGAGGACCTCGTCGACCAGATCGAGAAAGGGACGGTCACCAGCGCCAAGAAGGGGGGGCAGTTGACGATCGGCGCGTCGGTCTTGCCGGTGTTCCGGCGCGACCCGGGCGATCGCAACCGCACCAGCCCATTCGCCTTCACGGGCAACAAGTTCGAGTTCCGGGCCTGCGGCTCGGCCCAATCGATCTCCGGGCCCATCGTGGTCCTGAACACGATCGTCGCCGAGAGCCTGGACTACCTGGCCACCGAGCTGGAGCGCGTGGTCGCCAACGGCGGGGACGTCGACCGGGAGGTGCAGTCGTTGCTTCAGAAGGTCGTCAAGGAGTCGCGCCACGTCGTCTTCAGCGGCGACAACTACAGCGAGGCCTGGCACGCCGAGGCCGAGCGCCGGGGGCTGCCCAACCGTCGGACGACCGTCGACAGCCTCGCCGACTTCGTCACTCCCAAGTCGATCGAGCTGTTCGGCAAGTATCGCGTCTTCAACGAGCGCGAGCTGCGCTCGCGCTACGAGATCTTCCTGGAGAGCTACTGGAAGACCATCGCCATCGAGGCCCAGTCGATGCTTCAACTGGCCGCCCGCTCGATCCTGCCGGCCGCCCTCCGCTACCAGGCCGAGGTGGCCGATTCGGTCGCCAAGCTGAAAGCCGCGGGGGTCTCCCCCCCCAAGCTCCAGCTTCGCCTTCTCGACGAGTTGGTCGCCGCGATCGAGGAGCTACAAGCGAACCACGACGTACTCGCGGAGATCATGGCCGCCTGGGACGACGACGACGACATGGCCCACGCCCGACACTCGCGCGACGTGGTGGTCCCGGCCATGAACGACCTTCGGGCCGTCGGCGACAAGCTCGAAACCCTGGTCGCCAGCGACCTCTGGCCGTTGCCGACGTATCAGGAGATGTTGTTCATCAAGTGAGCCCGGCGATCGCCTCGCGTTCCGAAATCAAGACCGGCGGTCGCGCCGAGGACGTTCACCCCGTTCCCCGGCGCGTCTCCTTGCGTGCCGACCGGCACGAAAAAAGAGACGGCCAAGCGGCCGTCTCCTTGCAACTACTCGGCTTGTGGGTCTTTAGGCGAGCTGGGGAACTAGGATTCGAACCTAGACTAACTGATCCAGAGTCAGTCGTGCTACCGTTACACCATTCCCCAAACGAATGGATCGGGGGTCGTTTCGACCCGATGGAGGCATCATAGGGATCCGGGGCCGAGCGTGCAAGCCCGGTTAGAACGAGACGGCGGGCGACTCGCGCTCCTTCTCGGATCCCAGTTCGAAAAGCTGGGCCGGGGCGAAGCCCGTCGCGCCGGCGACGAGGTTCGTCGGGAAGCTCTCGCGGGCGGTGTTGTACCGCTGGACGTCGTCGTTGAAGGTCCGGCGGGACGCGGCGATCTGGTCCTCGGTCTTGCCCAACTCCGTCTGAAGCGCCATCATGTTCTGATTCGCCTTCAGGTCCGGGTACGCCTCGGCGAGGGCGAACAGCCGGCCCAGGACTCCGCCGAGCTGGGTCTCGGCCGCGGCGAGCCCGGCCATCGACGCCGGGTCGCCGGGGTTCGCGGCGGCGGTTCGACTCGCGGCCACCGCCTGGGTCCGCGCCTGGACCACCGCCTCCAGCGTCTCGCGCTCGTGGTTGAGGTAGCCCTTGGCCGTTTCGACCAGGTTCGGGATCAGGTCGTGCCGTCGCTTGAGCTGGACGTCGATCTGGCTGTAGGCCGTCTTGTAGCGGTTGCGAAGCGCGACCAGGCCGTTGTACGCCGCGACGATCCAACCCAAAGCGGCCAGGACGACCACGACGACGACCACGAGCACCCCGAGAATTCCCGATGGCATGACTGGGTTCGCTCCTCTCGCGCGTCGGACTCGACGCGGTCTTCGCCGCCACTCCCGGAACCCGCGCCGGGTCGCCTCCGATCATGCGACGCCGGAAGGTCGCCTTCAAGTCGGAAGTCCACCCGTCGCGATGGATTATGGGATCGACGTCGGGGGGGCCTTCCTCGCCCGACGAGGCCGGGCGTCTCGACAATCCCACGTTCCCACTTCCGCGGGGCTGGTATAGAATCCCCGCGCGGTCAGGGAGGATCGCGATCCGGTCGTCGTCGGAAGGGCTCCGAAACGCATGCACCGATTGTCGCGCAGGGAATGGGCGGCCGCGGCGTTGGGCCTCGGCTTATCCGGTCTCTCCGGGTGCGCCGCCATGCGCCGCAACGCCCTCGATCCGGACCTGCGCCCTTGCACCGACGAGTACGCCCACACCGAGGACGGGTGGCGGCTGGGAGTGCGCCGCTACCGTCCCAAGCGGCCCGACCCCAACAAGTACCCCGTCATCCTCTGTCACGGCCTGGGGCTCAACGCCACCTTCTGGACCATCACCAAGAGCCATCTGCCGTCCCAACTGGCGGCGCACGGTTACGAGGTCTTCCTCTTCGATCTGCGGGCCTCGGGCGAAAGCTCCAAACCCGCCTCGCACGACCGGATCAACCGCTTCCTCCGCGAGACCCCCTTCCGCGAGCGCGGGGAGTCGACCTGGACGCTGGACGACGTGGTCCGTTACGACATGCCCGCCATCCTCGGCCATGTCGAACGCCAGACCGGCCGCCGCCAGGTCAACTGGGTGGGGCACAGCCTGGGCGGGATGATCATGTTCCCCTTCCAGGAGTTCGGCGCGGAGACCGACCGGATCGCCAACTTCGTCGGCATGGGGAGCACGATCATCCAGGCGAAGACGCCGCAGACGCACATGCTCCTGGCGAACGCCGGCATCCGCTTCTTGCAGCTCGCCGCCAGCGCCGGCAGGATGGGTCGGCCGTTGACCTACGTCCGGATGCCGGGCATGGACTTGATCGACCGCTTCTATTACACCGCGGAGAACGTCGAGCCGGGGACGGTGGCGCGGTTCTACGGCTACACGCTTGAGGACCCGGGGCCCTCGGCGCTGCGGCAGTTCGCGCCGTACCTGCGGCGCGGCCACCTGCTGTCGGCCGACGACCGGATCGACTACGCCGACCATCTGCCGGAGGTGCTCACCCCCACGCTGATGGTCGCCGGCGAGTCCGACCTGATCTCCGACGTCCCCTCCACCCGGTTGACGTTCGACCGGCTGGGAAGCCCGGACAAGACCCTGTTGATCTTCGGCGAGGGGCAGGGGAGCCTGGGCCGCTACGGCCACTGCGACCTGGTCTGGAGCAAGCACGCCCCGGTCGAGATCTTCCCCGCCATCATCAAGTGGCTCGACGCCCGCCAGCCGACCCCCAGCGCCCAGGCCCTCGCCTCGCCGCAAGCCCCGAGTCCCTCCCCCCGGGCCCTCGCCTCGCCGCAAGGCGGATCAACGGCCCGACAGTAGCGCGTCGATGCAGAACCGCGACCAGGTCTCGAACCGCTCGCGGTCGGCCGCCAATCCGGCGATCGGCGTGAACCCGGCGTCGGCCAGACCGCGCTCGCGCGGGGAGACCGCCGGCTCGTCGAGGTCGTAGAGGTGGACGACCCCCAGGTGGACCTTCCCCACCGGGGTCGCGTCGTCGTTGATGAGCCCCGCCAGCGTCAGGACGCCGGGGCTTCGGATCTCGACCTCCTCGGCCAGTTCGCGGCGCATGGCGGCGTCGTAAGCCTCGAACCCGCGCCGCCCGTCGGCGTCGGCCTCGTCGACGTGGCCGCCGACGCCCAGCGACATCAGCCGGCGCAGCCGGGCCTCGCCCCGCGAGCCGCCGCGGGTGTAGCGGAAGACGGCCCCTCGCGACCGGATGACGACGTAGGCGATGATCTGTTTGAGGCTCGGGTCGTCCTCGACCTCCGATCGCGGCCGAAACGAAGTGTTCTCGGGTCGCAGCAGGACCGCAAGGTAGCGGTCGGCCTCGGCGTGGAACCCCTGGAACCGCCCCAGCCGGTCGAGTTCGGCGGCGGGGACGACCAACACGCGCTCGTTCGATGTCGCGCTCACGACGAGGGCCTCGGACGGAAACGGATCGGGACGACGGTCGGGACCAGTCTACCACCCGAACCGTGTCGAGGTTCGCCGGAGTCGAGCGGGCGCGCCGCGGGAATGGCTCCGTTCGCTCGACCCGCATACGAAGCCAATGACGTAAGCAGATGCGGCAAAACGTGTTTGCGTCGTTTCGTCGGCTTCGATCGTCGCGGACGCGATTGGTTTTCGAGGTCCGCCGCCCGATCGCGGCCGACCGATCGGGGTGGGAATCCCCGAGCCGTCGCCCGCGCGACGGATGATCGCGGGACGGGGGGCGAGCCGGCGTTCAAACGTCCGAATTGAGAAGGAGCGACGATCCAACCCGTATGATCGCGGGGTGGAGACGCGGGATTTCAGGATTCCGCCCGAATCGTCGAAAATCCCGCGCCGGCCGCGGCGATCGGCTTGAAATCGCGAGGCGGACGTCGGGAGCGCGTCGGGGCCCGTCGCGGCACCGTCGTCGGAATGACAAGGCGCGGTTTGGCTTGCATTTTTCCTTACAAGCACTCTGGCATCGAAGTTTGCGTTTGGATATCTTGAGTCGCGACAGCGCGCGACGGCTCCCTTCTTCGTTTAAGCAGGAGGCGAGATGTCCGGGTCCGCCGATCGTCCTCTTCTGTTCGGCCTGCTCGCCCTACGGACCGGCCTCGTCCGCCAGGACCAGTTGGTCGCCGCGTTTCGAGCCTGGGCGGCCGACAGGGACCGGCCGATCGGCGAGCATCTGGTCGCCCTGGGGAGTCTCGGCGAGGCCGGACGGGGCGTGATCGAATCGCTGATCGAACTCCACGTCGCGGCCGGCGGCGACGGCGCGGAAACCCTGGCCACGGTCCCGATCGACGACGCGACCCGCGCGCGGCTCTCCACCCTGGCCGACGCCGACCTGGACGCGGCGCTCGCGCGGGTCGACGCGGCGTCGACGCGGGCCGACGCCACCCGGTCGTATCACGTCGCGACCGCGACCGAACCGATCGGCGGCCCGCCGGGCGACGGCGCCGCCGCGGCGTCGGGCGGCCCTCGCTTCCAGGTCCTGCGGCCCCACGCCAGGGGAGGGCTGGGGGCCGTGTACGTCGCGCTGGATTCGGAGTTCGACCGCGAGGTCGCCCTCAAGCGGATCCACGAGGACCGGGCCGACGACCCGGACAGTCGAAGCCGGCTCCACCTAGAGGCCCGGATCACCGGCGGTCTTGAGCATCCCGGAATCGTGCCGGTGTACGGCCTGGGGAGATACGAGGACGGCCGCCCTTATTACGCCATGCGGCTGGTCCAGGGCGACTCGCTCCGCGAGGCGATCGAGGCGTTCCACAAGGGCCCGAAATCCAGGCTGGACCGATCGCTGGCCTTCCGCCGCCTCTTGAAGAACTTCACCGACGTCTGCAACGCCGTCGAGTACGCCCATTCGCGGGGGGTGCTGCATCGCGACGTGAAGCCGACCAACGTGATCGTCGGCAAGCACGGCGAGACCTTGCTGGTCGATTGGGGGACCGCCAAACTGCTGGGGACGTCCCCGGCCGACTCCGTCGAGCAGACCCTGTCGCCGACCCTGGTCGCCGACTCCTCGGCGACGCTCCCCGGCCAGGCGATGGGGACGCCGGCGTACATGAGCCCCGAGCAGGCCCGCGGCGACCTGGCGGCGGTCGGGCCGCGGTCGGACGTTTACTCCCTCGGCGCCACGCTCCACCATCTGTTGACCGGAAGGGCCCCGTTCCAGGGGACGCTCCACGAGGTCTTGCGAGCGGTCGAGAAGGGCGCCCTCCGCCCTCCCCGGACGGTCGACCCGGCGATCGACCCGGCCCTGGAGGCGATCGTCCTGAAGGCGATGGCGACCGATCCGAAGGCGCGCTACCCCTCGGCGAGGGCCCTCGCCGGCGACGTCGACCGCTGGCTGGCCGACGAGCGGGTGGAGGCGTATCCCGAGCCGCGGGCGCGGGGCCTGGTCCGCTGGCTGACCCGCCATCGCGCGGGGGTCACCGGGTTGGCCGCGGCCGGGCTGGCCGCCATCGTCGGCCTGGCCGCGGTCTCGGCCGTGCAGACCGGCGCGCGGCGCGCGCTCGACGCCAAGAACGCCGAATTGACCAACGCCAACGCCAGGCTGGCGGAGGGGAATCGGAAACTGGCCGAAAGCAACGACGCCCTCGCCATCCAGCGGAAACGGGCCGAGGGGAACGAGTCGCAGGCGATCGACGCGGTGAAGCGGTTCAAGGACGCGATCGTCGAAAACCGGGAGTTGAAGAACGATCCCAAGTTGGAGTCGCTCCGCAAGACGCTCTTGAAGGAGCCGTTGGCGTTCCTCGGCCGGCTTCGCGACCGCCTCCAGGCCGAGAACGACGCCCGCCCCGAAGTCTTGCTCAAGCTCGGGAACGTGGCGGACGAGCACGCCCTGTTGGACTACGAGATCGGCAACCGCCAGGACGCGGTCCAGTCCGTTCGGCTGGCCGTCGACGTCTTCGAGCGCCTGGTCCGCGAGCGTCCCGACGCGGTCGAGTACCGGTCCCGCCTGGCCGAGTGCCAGTACCACCTCGCCTTCATGGCCTACGACGTGGGTCGCAACGACGAGTCGCTGGCGGCCCACCGCCGGGAGGTGGAGCTCTACGAGGGCCTGGTCCGCGACCATCCCGAGGTCTCCGGCTTCCTCGGCGATCTGGCCTGGGGTTATAACGGGCTGGGCTCCCAACTCCACGTGATGGGCCGCGACGACGAGGCCCGGCCGTTCTACGAGCGGGCCGTGGAAATCCTCGAACGGCTGGCCCGCGACCACCCGGAAGGCGCGCTGGATCGGAATCGGCTGGCGATGTGTCTGGCCAACCTCGCCAACGCGATTTTCAACTCGGGCCGGCGCGACGAAGGCTTGACGGCCTACAAGCGGGTCGTGGAAATCCTCGAGCGGCTGGATCGCGAGCGTGGCGGGGTCGAGGGGAGTCTGGCCTGGAGCTACGCCGAACTCGCCGACCGACTCCGCGCCTTGGGACGGCAAGCCGAGGCATTGACGTTCTACGAGCGGGCCGCGGAAATCTATGAACGGTTCGTCCGTGACAACCCGACCAACACCGTCTTCCTGACGAACTTTTGGGCGCTGCTTCAAACGCGCGGCGGCTTGCTCCGCGGCGACGGGCGGATCGAGGAGGCTCGGACGGCCTACGAACGGGCGGTGGAAATCGACGGCCGCTTGATCCGCGAACACCCCGACGAGGCCCTTTACGGGGCGCGGCTCGTCGAGTCCCTGGACGACCTGGCCGGGACGGACCTTCAGGCGTCGGGATTCGCCGGGGCGCGCGAGCGGCTTCTCAAGACGATCGCCGCTCAACGAAAGGCGCTGGAACTCGATCCTCAAGACCCCTTCGCCCTGGCGGTCCTCGACAACGGGTTGTTCCACCTGGTCCAGGTCGAGCGCGGGCTCGGCCACCGCGAGGAGGCCGCGCGGGTCGATCGCGAGTTCGGCGAGTTCCGGTTCGGCGACCCCAGGTTCGCGACCGTCAACGCCCGGCTCAAGGACGTCATCGCCGGCGCGACGCCCAGGGACGACGCCGAGCGGCTCGTCCTCCCCCAGCGGGCCTACGACGTGAGGCGCTTCCCCGTCGCCTTCGGGCTTTGGGAGGAGGCCCTGGCCTCCGACCCGACGCTCGACGGCGAGCGTGGCGAATCGGCCCGCCGCAACGCCGCCCGCGCCGCCGCCCAGGCCGCCGACGGCCAGGGGATCGACCCGCCCGCCGACCCCGCCGAGAGGACCAGGCTCCGCGGCCGGGCCCTCGTCTGGCTGAGGGCCGAGATGGGATCCTGCGAGAAGCGTCTCGCCTCGGGCCGACCCGAGGACCGGGCGAAGGTCGCGGCAAGCCTGCGATACTGGGGCGAGGATCCCGAGCTGGCCGCGATCCGCGACCCCGACTTCCTCGCCAAGCTCCCGGAAGCGGAGCGGGCCTCCTGGAAGACCTTCTGGGACGACGTCGCCGAGTTGATCCACAAGGCCGAGTGACCGGCCGGCTCGCCGATCCGTCGTGGCGCGGACGGCGGGATCCGCTATGCTCGCCATCGCGCGGGGGCGCTTGGGCCGTCGCGCCGGAGGAGTCCGCATGGCGACCGCTCTTGAGTCCGACCTCGTCACTCGCAACCCCGCCACCGGCGCCGAGGTCGGCCGCGTCCGCCCCACGCCGCCGGAGGACGTCGCCGCGATCGTCGCCGAAGCCGGACGCGCCCGGAAAGCCTGGGCCGCGCTCCCCTGGCGCGAGCGCCGCAAGCCGATCGACCGCTGGCGGCGGATCCTCGCCCGCGACGCCGACGCCTGGGCCGACGCGATCCGCGACGAGATCGGCAAGCCCGCGCCCGAGGCGATGGCCGGCGAGGTCGTCCCCACCCTCGACGCCCTCCGCTGGACCGTCAAGCGCGCGGGGAAGGTCCTGGCCGACGAGCGGATCGGCCCCGGCTGGCAGTGGTGGCTGCAACTGACCGCCGGCCGCCTGCGCTGGGCCCCCGTGGGGGTCGTGGGGATGATCGGCACCTGGAACTACCCGCTGTCGCTCAACGCCGCGCCGATCGCCCAGGCCCTGGCGGCCGGCTGCGGCGTGGTCTGGAAGCCGTCGGAACGGGCCGTCGCCGTCGGCGAACGCCTGCAAGCGAGCCTCGACGAGGCCGGGTTCCCGGCCGGACTGGTCGGCGTGGCGCGGGGAGGGCCGGACGTCGGCGCGGCGCTTCTGGAGGCCGGCGTCGACAAGCTGGTCTTCACCGGCGGCGTGACGACGGGGCGCGACGCGCTCCAGGCCGCGGCGGCGCGCGGAACGCCCGCGGTGGCCGAGCTCTCGGGCTACGATCCGGCGATCATCCTGCCCGACGCGCCGTTGGCCGCGACCGTTCGGGCGCTGCTCTGGGGGGCGTTCGTCGGCTGCGGCCAGACGTGCATCGCGGTCAAGCGGGCGCTGGTCGTCGGCGACCCCGAGCCGTGGGCGCGCGCCCTGGCCGAGGCCGCCGGCCGCCTGACGGTGGGCGACCCGAGCCTGCCAAGGGTGGACGTCGGCCCGATGATCGACGCCCGCGCCCGCGACGGCTTCGACGCCATGATCCGGGCCGCCGTCGCCGCCGGGGCCGAGGTCATGGCCGGCGGCCGGCCGATCGACGGCGACGGGTCGTTTTACGAGCCGACCGTCCTCCTGGCCCGAACCGTCGAATCGGAACGCGCGCTCGAAGGCGCGTTCGGCCCGGTGGTGCTCGTCCGCGGCGTCGCCGACGTCGACGAGGCGGTCGCCGCGGCCGATTCCAGCCGGCTGGCCCTGGCGGCGAGCGTCTGGGGGGCCGACCGCCGCGCCGCGCGCGACGTCGCCCGCCGGGTGACCGCCGGCATGGTTTGCGTCAACGAGGCCGTCACCCCCGCCGCCTCGGCCGCGGCCCCGTTCGGCGGCTTCAAGGCCAGCGGCTTCGGCCGAACCCACGGCGCGCTCGGCCTTCGCGAGTTCGTCGCCCCCCAGGTCCTCTTCACGCGCCGAGCGGGCGGCTTCCGCCCCCACCTCTTCCCCTACGGCGACGGCCGGCTCGTCGCCTGGTTCCTGCGGTTTTACCGATCCCTCTTCCATCCCCGCGCCTAAAATACGATTGGGAGGACCGATTCCATGAACGACCGAAAGCTTCTCGCCGCGCTGTTGGCCGCGTCGATCGTCGCGGCGACGTCCCTCGCGGCCCACGCGGCGCTTCGCCGCGACGACCAGCCGGCGAAGGCCGCCCCCAAGGCCGCCACCACGGAGACCACGACGAACATGCCCACCCACGACGAGGCCGCCGCGGCCGACCTTCCCAAGACCGAGGCGGAATGGCGCGCGAAGCTCACGCCCGAGCAATACCGCGTCCTTCGCGAGAAAGGGACCGAGCGCCCCTTCACCGGCAAGTACTGGGACAGCCGCGAGGCCGGCGTCTACCGCTGCGCCGGCTGCGGCGAGCCCCTCTTCGACTCCGCCGCCAAGTTCGACTCCGAATGCGGCTGGCCCAGCTTCGACAAGCCGATCGGCGACGGCGGGGAGATCAAGGAGCAGGCCGATCACAGCCTCTTCATGACCCGCACCGAGGTCCTCTGCAAGAAATGCGGCGGCCACCTGGGCCACGTCTTCAACGACGGGCCCACCAAGACCGGAATCCGCTACTGCATCAACTCCGCCTCGCTCGACTTCCAGAAGCGCAAGCCCGCGGAAGCCAAGAAACCCTGAACGACCGTCACCGCCGGCGCGATTTTTTCGAGGGATTCCACCGCTTCGACTTGTTCGGAGGTTTCGCAGGACGTAAAATTTCTGTAGAAACCGACGCTCCCGAAGAAGCGGTGACCTTGATGGAAATGACGCCGGCCGCGCAGAAGTTCGTACTCCACTGGGGCGAGATGGGCCAGGCCTGGGGCATCAACCGGACGATGGCCCAGGTCCACGCCCTGTTGTTCATCGCCCCCTCGGCCCTGGACGCGGAGGAGATCAGCACGCTCCTGGACGTGAGCCGGTCGAACGTCTCGACGAGCCTCCGGGAGTTGATCACCTGGGGGGTGGTGCGCCGGGTCCACATCATCGGCGACCGTCGCGACCGCTTCGAGGCGTTGAAGGACGTGATGGAGACGTTCCGGGTCATCATGGCCGAACGCCGAAGACGCGAGATGGACCCGACGATCGCGCTCTTGGAGCATTGCATCGACGAGGCGAAGGCGGGAGGGAAGGCGGAGGCGTACACCTGCGAGCAACTGGAGAAGATGCACGCCTTCACCAAGATGGTCACCGAGTGGTACGGCCACATCGAGAACCTGCCGACCCCCGCCATGCTCCGCCTCTTCCACGGCGGGACGCTGATCGCCAAACTCTTCTCCAGGGGCCGCAAGGCGGGGAAGCCCGGCTTCGCCGACGAGATCCCGGACGACCTGTTCGAGACCGACGGCGAGGACGTCGAGGACGCCGCTCCGACCCCCGCGAAGCCCTCGTCGAAGAAGTGACCGGGAGAGACGCCGCGATGGATCCGAGGGACGTCCGGCCGGACGCGCTGGAAGCCTGGGCGGCGAAGCGCGGTTGCGACGCCGGCGTCGCCCGCCGGCTGCTCTCGACGGTCTTCAAGGACGACGTCCTCGACCCGGCGCGCTGGACGGCCGAGTCTCGAATCCCCAAGCGGCTGGTCCGCGACGTCGGCGCCTTGCCTCGGCTGACGCTCGACGCGAGCGTCGCCTCGCCGGTCGACGGCTTCCAGAAGCTTCGGTTCAAGACGGCCGACGGCCTGGCGCTTGAGACCGTGTTGATCCCGCTCCACAAGGAGGGGGCGGTGAGCCTCTGCCTGTCGTCGCAGATCGGCTGCGCGATGGGATGCGCCTTCTGCGCCACGGCGAGGATGCCCAAACGGCGGAACTTGAAGACCTGGGAGATCGTCGATCAGTTCCTCCAGGCCCGCGCGATCGTCCGCGACCAGGGGCGACGGGTGACGGGCGCCGTCTTCATGGGGATGGGCGAGCCGTTCCTCAACTACGACAACGTGCTGACCGCCGCCGAACTCCTGCGCTGCTCGTCGGCCGGCTCCGTGGCCGCCAAGGCGATCACGATCAGCACCGTCGGCCTGGTGCCGGAGATCGACCGCTTCACCCGCGAGGGCCACCGCCACCGCCTGGCCGTCAGCCTGGGCGCGGCGACCGACGCCAAGCGCGCGGAGTTGGTCCCGGTCGCCTCGCGGTGGCCGGTCGCGGAGGTCGTCGCCGCCGCGCGTCGCCACGCGCTGGCGCGGCGGACGCGAGTGACGCTCGCCTACGTCTGCATTTCCGGCGTGAACGTCGGCGAGGAGGACGCCCGCGCCCTCGGCGCGTTGATCGGCGACACCCCCGTGCGCGTCGACTTGATCGAGGTCACGGACCCCACCGGCCGCTTCCAGCCGCCGACGGCCGAGGAGTTGCAAGCGTTCCGCGACGCCCTGACGCGCCACGTCGGCCAGCCGATCGTCCGCCGCTACTCCGGCGGCAAGGACATCCAGGCCGCCTGCGGCACCCTGGCGGGCGCCGGCTGAACCCCGACCCGAACGTTTTCGACCCGCCGGCCGACCAGTACCTTGACATCGGTTCAAGACACTGGACAATCGACCCCACTCAAGCCCATGCGGCGCTTCCCTCGTTGGGGACGGGCGTACCGCGGTAGGGGCCAGCGTTTTGTCCCCGTCGCGTCGCGCGCGACGCGACGGGGACGTCGTCAGGAGACGTCGCGATGCCGCCGCCCTCGGGTGGAGCGGCTTCGCCGTCGTTCGCGGAGGAGCGATCGCCTTGCGACGGTCAGGATACCCGCCGGCCGCCGCCCGGGGGCTTCGGCCCCTCGGCCGGTCGGCGTCAATGACCGTCCCGCCCTCGCCGATCCGCGCGGCGCCCGTCTCCTGACAGCCATCATCCGATTCGTTTTCATCATCGTCCGATTCGTCCCCTCCGAAGAGGAGATCCCGAGGTGTTTCGCAACACGGTGGTCGTCCGCGAATACCAGCGCGGGCTGCTCTACCAGGACGGCCGGTTCGCGGGCGCGCTGTCCCCCGGCCGCTATCGATACTGGCGGTGGCAAGACCGAAAGGTCGACCTGGTGGACGTCCGCGAGGTCAGCCAAACCGTCGAGGGTCAGGAGATTTTGACCGCCGACAAGATCGGCGTCCGGGTCACGCTGATCGCCCAGTTTCGGGTCGTCGATCCGGTGGCGGCGCGGCACCAGGTCGGCGACTACCGCTCCCAGCTTTATCAAGACCTGCAGCTGACGCTTCGCGAGGCCATCACCGGCCGAACGCTGGAAGACCTGCTCAAGGAGCGCGAGGCGCTCTCCACGAACCTCCGGGAAGCGGTCGCTCCCAGGGCGCTCGCCTACGGGGTGGAGTTGAACCGCGTCGGGGTGAAGGACATGGCGTTGCCGGGGACGGTGCGCGCGGTCTTCCTTCAAGAAGTCGAGGCCGATCTGAAGGGCAGGGCGGACCTGGCCGCCGCCCGACACGAGGTCGCCGCGGCGCGGGCGCGGGCCAACACGGCGAGGCTGGTTCAGGAAAACCCGCTGCTGCTTCGACTTCAGGAGTTGGAGACGCTGGCCAAACTGGCGTCCAAGTCGGGCAACGTCGTGGTCGTGCCGGGGATCGACCGCCTCTTCGGCGCCGCGCCGGCCTCGGCCTCGACCGCGGGAACGGGCGCGCCGTCGTGACCCCTCGCCATCCCCTCGCCTGGCTGCTCCCCCCCTGGGGTCGAGGCGAGGGCGAGGTCGCGGATCGGGAAAAACTCGCGGCCATCCTGGGCGTCGCGGTCGACGAACTCGACGCGATCCGGATCGGCCCGCGCTATCATTATCGGCCGCTCGTCGCGACGAAGGCCGACGGCCGCGAGCGCCGGATTCTGGCGCCGTCGCCGGCCTTGAAGGAGCTTCAGCGCCGGTTTTTAAGCGGCTGGCTCGACGACCGGAGCGTCCATCCCTCGGCGACGGCGTTCCATCGCTGGGGCTCGACGGTCGCGCACGCGCTGCCTCACGCCGAGAGTCGACTGATCGCGACGGTCGACCTGCGCGACTTCTTCGAGTCGACCCGCGGCGGTCGGGTGGCGCGCTGGCTGGCGGCGCGAGGGTGGGGGCGGGATGCGGTTCGGGTGCTGATGCGGCTCTGCGTTTACCGCGACGGCCTGCCCCAGGGCGCGCCGACCAGCCCGAGCTTGAGCAACCTCGTCAACTTCCAACTCGACGAGCGCCTGCAATCCCTGGCGAGCCGGACGGGGGCCGCCTACACCCGCTACGGCGACGACCTGGCGTTCTCGTGGCATGAGGACCGCCTGCCCGACGGTTTCACGGCGGCCGTCGAGGATCTGCTGTCGCGATCGGGCTACGAGCTCCAGCCGCTGAAGGGCTGGCGGGTGGGAGCGGCCCGCGACGGCTTCGAGATGGTCGGCCTTGCGCTCCGGGGGGACGGCCGGGTCCGCGTCCCCCGGGCGTTGCGATGGCGGGCCTTCCTGCTCCGCCGCCGGGCGATGCTCGGCGGCGATCCGGCGATCGCGGCGCGGTCGAACGGCCTCGACGGCTACCTCAAGATGGTGGACCGGGCGCCTCGGTTCCGTTGAGCCTGGCTTTTACTCCGTCGAAAACCCGGCGTCCGGGGAAATCGGAACCACGGAGACACGGAGGACACGGAGAAGTAGAGAGAAGAGGATGATCCACAGATTACCCAGATTCACGCAGATTAAACAGGAGAGATTGTTTTAATAATCTGTGTTAATCTGGGTAATCTGTGGATTGACTCTTCCTTCACCGGGTCTCCGGGATACCTGATCTTCCGATCGGGATTGGGATTTCGACGGAGCGGCCGGCCTTCGAAACGCGGCGAGGCGTCGGCCGGTCGCCGACGCCTCCGGGTTTTGACACGGGCTCAAGGCGTCGCGGTCAACCCTGGTTGCGGGGGCGCGCGGCGCGGGCGGCGTGGTGGCGGATCGCGGCGATCAACTCCAGCGTGGCCCTGGCGAAGGGCCGCATCGCGGCGGTGCGGGCGACCCATTCGTCGGCGCCGGCCGCGACGGTGAACCGATGCCGACCGCGGCGAGCCGTCATCTCGACGACCCCCCGATCGACCAGGTAGAGCAGGACGGCGAGGCGGCGATGCAGGGGAACCCTCGACCAGTAGTCCGAACGACAAAGGTCGTTCTCCAACTGCATGCCGACGAAGCGAAGGGTCTCTTCACAGAGCGCGTCGAGATGCTCGTCGTTGCGATGCGACGTGTAGTGGGCCAGGCGGCCGTTCCAGCGGGTGGTGAGTTCGCGAGGCGATGGGGCGGACAAGTGAGGTTTCCTCAAGGACGCGTGACCGGGCCGCTTCATCGGCCCTCTCGGCATTTTCTAAAGGATCATAACCCCCGCGGCAAGATCCCGGCGAAGTCGGCCGGCGGTTCCCGCCGATGAAGGTTCCAGGGACGCCGACCTCGGCCGCGGGCGGCCCCGACCCGCCGGGACGGGTGGACGACGACCGGCGAGAGTCGTAGAATCACACCAAACGTATTGCCGCTGGACGACTTGGGATCGACGGGCCAACCCCCGGCCGGCGATCCCGGGGTGGAAGTCGCCCGTCGGGCCCCCCATGAGGACGCCGGTTCGACCATGTTCCCCTTCCTCGCCGACCTGGTGCAGCGCCGATCCTGGCTCATCCTTCTGTCCTGGATTTCCGCGATCTCCCTCCTCTTCCTGTACGCGCCGCGGTGGGAGGACGTGACGAAGGACGACGACGTCCGGTTTTTTCCCAAGAACTATCCGAGCGTCGTGGGTCAGGAGCTGATGGAGCGGGGCTTCCCGCGCGACGCCTCCAGCTCGCAGGCGGTGCTCGTCTTCGAGCGCGAGGACGGCCCGCTTTCGCCCGACGACCTGGCCTACGTCGAAGGGCTGGCCGCCGACCTTTACAAGTGGAGCGAGTCGGTCCCGGAGGTCGGGGTCAAGAAGATCGACACCCACCGCACGCCGGTGATCGGCCCGCGGTTGATCGGTAAGGCGCACGACGGCCCCGGCCAGGCGGTCCTGTCGATCGTCTCGCTGGACGGGACGTACCTTTCGCGCAAGACGCGGGTGGGCGTCGACATGATCTTGGCGTTCCTCGACGCCCAGCCCCCGCCCCCCGCGGGTCTTTCGCGGTCGGTGACGGGCTCGGCGGTGGTCGGCCACGACATGAACACCGGGGCCAACGAGAGCATCGAGAACACCACCAGGGCCACGATCCTGCTGGTGGTCGCGATCCTGCTGATCGTCTACCGTTCGCCGCTGCTGGCGATGGTCCCGCTGGTGGCGATCGCGTTCTCGGTGGTGGTGTCGATGAAGTCGATCGCCTCGCTATCGGCCTTCACGACCGACCTGGGCGACCGTCTGGGCGCGCCCTGGATGTCGTTCCAGGTCATCAGCATCACCCGGGTCTTCGTGGTCGTGCTCCTCTTTGGCGCGGGGACGGATTACTGCCTGTTTCTAATCGCCCGCTACCGCGAGGAACTGGCCCGCGGCCGTTCCCGCAAGGACGCGCTTCGCGAGGCGATCGTCCAGGTCGGCGGGGCGCTGGCCGCAAGCGCCGGGACGGTCATCATCGGGCTGGGGATGCTGATCTTCTCCACCTTCGCCAAGATCCGCCACACCGGCCCGGCGATCGCGCTGAGCCTGGCGATCGCCCTGGTCGCGTCCCTGACCCTGGCGCCGGTGTTGCTGGCGAAGCTGGGCCCGGCGGTCTTCTGGCCGTTCCGTCCCCCTCATCACGAGCCGGGGCGCGACGGCAAGGACGCGGACCTGGACGAGCCGCCGATGTCGGGGTTCTGGGTCGCCGTCGCGACGTTGGTGGTCCGCCATCCGGTTTGGATCCTGGTCGTCTGCCTCTCGGCGCTTTTGCCGCTGGCGGTGGTCGGGGCGGGGACGACGTCCAATTACAACCAACTGGCGGACCTCGACCGCGCGCGGCCGAGCGTGATCGGGGCCTCGGTGATCCGGCGATACTTCGCGGTGGGGGAGTTGAGCCCGACCGTCGCGCTCGTCGAGCACGCCGGCGTCGACTTCCGCTCCGACGAGGGCCGCGCCAAGGCGGCCGAGGTGACCGGGAGGCTGCTGTCGGTCCCCGGCGTCGCCGAGGTCCGCTCGCTGAGCCAGCCGCTGGGCGTGCCGCCCAAGCCCGAGTCGGAGATGAACTTCCTTCAGAAGCTCGCCGACCGCGCCCTCCGCGCCGCGGCCGACGGGCGTTACGTCAGCGTCAAGCCGCGCGATGGGGAGCCCGCCAACCACATCGCCCGTTTCGACGTCGTCTTCCGGAGCGACCCGTTCTCCAGGGCGAGCATCGACGCCCTGGCCGCGGTGGAGGACGCGCTCGCCGCGGCCGCCATGCCCGACGGGCCGCTGCACGGCGCCGCGGCGATCGGCATGGCCGGCTCGACCTCCGCGGTCAACGACCTGATGCGCGTCACCACCGCCGACGAACACCGCATGTACGTCCTGGTGACGCTCGGCGTGTACGTCATCCTCGTGATCCTGCTCCGACGCCCCGGGACGTGCCTGTACCTGATCTTCACGGTCGTGCTGGGCTACCTAGCCTCCCTGGGGGCGACGGAGTTGGTCTTCAAGTCCCTGCACCAAGGGCCCGAGCCCTGGGGGGGGCTGGAATGGACCGTGGGCTTCTTCCTGTTCGTGATCCTGGTGGCCGTGGGCGAGGACTACAACATCCTCCTGATGGCCCGCGTCATCGAGGAGGAGGCCAAGCACGGCGCCGTCGAGGGGACCCGGCGCGCGGTGGCCCGCACCGGCGGGATCATCAGCTCGTGCGGCCTGATCATGGCCGGCACCTTCGGCTCGATGCTCACCGGCACCCTGACCTCGCTCAAGGAACTGGGCTTCGCGCTGGGGCTGGGCGTCCTGCTGGACACCTTCCTGGTCCGGCCGATCCTCGTGCCGGCGTTCGTCGTCATCGTCGACAAGCTCTGGAGCGACGCCCCGCCCGGGAACGGCGAGCCCGAGCCCGCCCGGCTCGCCGCCCCCTCCGCCAACGGCGACGCCCACGACCCGGCGACGTCCGAGGACCCGCTCGTGCCCGACGCCGTCGACTCCTGCCTGGGCGACCTCTACGACGAATGACCGGAGGCCGAGCCGTGCCCCTCGTCCCAATCCTCGCCGCGCTGGCGATCCTGACGGCCGACCCGCCGGCCGGGACGCGCGTCGACCCGCCGTCCGACGCCCGCCTGTTCATCCCGGCCGACTGGAAGCCCCGCGACGGCGCGGTGGACGTCGTCCTCCACCTCCACGGCGCCCCGACCGCGACCGAACCGGCCCTGGCGGCGACGGGCTGGAACGCGGTCCTGGTCTCGTTCAACCGCAAGGGGCTCTCGGCGGCCTACGCCTCGCCGTTCTCCGACCCCGCGCTTTTCCCCAGACTTCTCGACGAGACCGCGGAAGCGGTGGCGGAGCGGCGGCCGGGCGGACCCTATCGCGTGGGCAAGGTGATCGTCAGCAGCTTCAGCGCGGGGTTCGGCGGCATCCGCGCGATCCTCAAGCAGCCCTCGGCGTTCGACCGGATCGACGCGATCGTCCTGGCCGATTCGCTCTACTGCGGCTACGAGGGCGACCCGGCCGAGAGGCGCGTCAGCGCCGAGTTGATGAGCGGCTTCCGGCGCTTCGCCCGCGAGGCCGCCTCGGGCCGCAAGGCGATGCTCGTCAGCCACTCGGCCCAGGTACCCCCCGGCTACGCCAGCACCACCGAGACCGCCGACGACCTGCTTTCGACCGTCGGGATCGCCGCCGAGCCCGACGCGACCGACTGGGGCGACGGCTGGCGCCAGACCCGAAGCGCCTCGAAAGGCCGGTTCGTCGTCCTCGGCTTCGAAGGCGAGGGCCCCGACGACCACCTCCGCCACCTGCGCCGGCTCGGCGAGCTATGGAAGCGGCTCCCCGACCCGTTCGCGACGGGGCGGTGAATCGGGGCTTTTCGGCAAGTCGTCAACGGTCACTGAAGGGAATAGAGCGACCGGAGCAATGAGAAGAAAAAATACAGCAGAAGCAAGGCGCAAGGGATGATCGCGACCCAGGCGGTCACGGCGGTCCCCAACGAGATCCGCTTGCGCAGGCCGACCGTCGCCGCGACGCTCGCGACGACCGAGACCGCGAACAAGGCGAGGAAGACCGCGGCCACCGCCCCGTGGCCGTCGGCTTGATTCGGAAGGGTCGATCGCGCCTGATCGAACACGACGAAGGCGACGAGCAAGGCGGGCGTCGCCACGGCGAGGGAGGCGACGATCGCGTTGGTGAGGAATCGCGACATGGGCATCGAGGATGTCCTCCTTCCCCTGGTTTCCAGGCTCGGAGTGGTGGATCGCCCTTATAAGGCCGAATCAAGGAACGCCGGGCTACGCCTGGATGGAAGACCACTCCCGCGCGTCGACGCCGGGGAACCGCGACAGATGGCGGACGTTGCTGGACGCGACGACCACGACGTCGCCCGGCCTCCCCACCGTGACCGCGCATCCGGCCAGGATGGCGTCCGCGTCCAGGCTGGCGTCGGAACCCGTGGGGACGCCCATGCGTCGCGTGAGCGCCCAGAACTCCGCCGCGCGGAGCCACGCCGCATCCGATACGCGCAGGGTCGAGAAGCGTTCTTGCAACCCTTCCAGTTTACGGAGCTTGGTTTTGGCCCCGATTCGGACCAACTCTCGGCGCAGTTCGTAATCGATGACGGCGGGGATCAGGATCGCCACGCCCGCCAGTTCCAACTCGACGAGTCTCGTGTTGAAATCCGCCAGCCCCTTGGTTCCGTCCCGGCATACGGCCAGACCGAGGGGCCCGCTGTCCAACAAGACGAACCGGCCCATGCTCAGTAGTACCCCCGGAACTGGGGCCGATGAGGGTGGTTTTCGTCGTAGTTGCGCATGAACTCCTCCTCGATCCCCGGCGGGTCGTCGTCGGGAAGACGGTTCATCGCCTTGAGGGCCCGGATCCCGGCCGCCATCCGCGCCCGGCGTTCCTCCTCGGACATGATGATTCGTCCCTGGTCGTCGAGCCGTACCGGGCCGAACGCCGGGATCAGACCTTGCTCGTCGCGGAGGCCGTCGTAATGGATCTCGAAGTCCTGGGGTTCGGATTTCGCGTCGCTGGACATGGTTCGCCTCCCGCCGGGGCGTCCGGCGTCGTCGGTCGTGAAGCGGTGGCTACAACTCGATTTTCCCAGACGACCACCGTTCAAGGAAGCTCTTGAGCGACGATGCGATCCACTTGCGACCGTCGTCCTCGTGGGTCCAGGCGAACACGTCGGATCGATGGATCGCGCCGTCCGCCTGGATGGGGAAGGCGAACTGGTCGCCGTTGCCCGCCTCCCCGAAAAAGAGTAGGCAGTCGAACGGCATGTAGAGGTCGCGGAAGCCCTCGTATCCGCGAAACTCAAGATTGTCCTTCACGATCCGGTCGAGCGGCCAAACCAACCCCATTCCGTATTCGTCGACCACGCCGTCCGTCTCGCCCAGCAGCGACCGAAGCTGGTCGGGGATCGCGACCCCGAGCGTGGCCTCGGCGGCGGCCAATCGATCCTCCGTGACCGGCGGCTCGAACTCGACGTCGTTCGCGAGTCCCCTGATGAACTCTCGCCACACGTCGGCCTCCTGGCGTTCATTCGCCCGTTCACGACGCGAGTTTGCTGGTGACGAACGCCACGGCGAACGCGCGGGCGAGGCTGGTCTAAAACGCCTTCGCGAGCCCGATGTGGCGGCGTCGTCGTGGCCGCCATCAATACGCGCTGCCGGCCATGATCCGGACGCAGGCGTAGGGGCTGAACTCGGCGGTGCGGATGATCCCCTTGGCGTCGAGGGCCTGTTCCTTGAACTCGTGGAAGGGGATCTCGTCGACGTCGACGGCGCCGACGCACTTGAGGATCTCCTGGAACAGCCGCGGGCTGTGGTCCTTGATCTCGACCGGGACGGCGATGGAGTCGACGACCAGTTCCTCGGCCACGGCGCGGATGACGTCCAGGAGGCGGGGGATGCCCGCGGTGAGGGTCAGGTCGATGACGTGGGCGTCGCTGGGGAGCGGAAAGGCGGCGTCCACGATGAGCAGTTCGTCGGTTTGGCCCAACTCGGCGAGGAGCGAGCAGATCGCCGGGTTGAGAATGCCGCCGCGTTTCATGGTGGCCCCTTCGTCCTTCCTCGTTGCGATGGCGCGGGCGTCCGAGGTATTCGCCGTCGGATCACGCGAACCGCGCGCCGATTTTCATTCGATCACGATCCGAGAGGGCTTGGGGCCCGCTCAAGCCCTCCAGTATAACGGTTGGAACGGCGCGACTCCATCCGCTCGGCCGGGAGGCCGGGAGGGGTGTAGCTCTCGATTCCGGGGATCTTCTCTTTGTGTCTTTGTGGCGCGGGCGTCCCGCCTGCCTCCCTGGGCCGGGCGAAGCAGGCGGGACGCCCGCACCACAAGGGAAGGGCGCCTTCCCGTCGAGCGAATCTCCAGGATCGAGAGCCACACCCGGCCGGGAGTCGCGTCGTCGGCATCACCGTCGACGGTGGACGAGGCGCGATGGCATCCGTTCGATCGAGGTTCCGGTTCGTCCCGCTTCTGGCCGCGGTCGCCCTCGTCGCGAGCGGCTGCTCGGGTCGCGACTCGTTCTCCGCGCCGGTCCCCGAGATCCCGGCGGCGACCGTTCCGATCGAGATGCTGGAGGACCCGAGGCTCGCCGAGCTTCTGGACGCCGCGCGGGTCTGGCGGGAATCGCGAGGGCCCGGGCGGGCGGTGGTCGACCAGGTGGTCCTGGTCGACGACGCGGCGAGCTTCTTCTCGGCCCTGGCCGGATGGGACCGGGATTCCTTCCACCCGATCCTGATCGACGACCCGCGATGGACGGTCCCGTTCCTCAAGGCGTTCCGGCCCGCGGCGATCGTGCGCTGGTCGTCGTTTCCCAGGCGACGGTTCGGAGGCCCCCTGGACGAATGGGCCGCCGCGAGCGACGCCGTCGCCCGCGCGTGGGTCGAGGACGGGCCGGGCCGCTCGGCCCCGCCGTCGTCCGCGCTCCGACCGCGCGAGCTGGGGCCTACGCCTCCCGGAGTGGTCCTCTCGCACCCCGGCAGTCCCGCGTTGGCGGGGGCCGCGGCGCTGGCGGCGGGTCGCTTCCAGCCGCTGGTGGGCGTCGACCGGATCGTCGCCGAGGACCGCGTCGGCTTCCTGGACTTTCACGCGACCCTCACCGAGAAGCAGGCGGTCGCCTTCGCGCGCGACGTGGAGGCGAGGGCGGCGACCGTCGCGCGGCGGCACGACGGCCTGGGCGACGACGTCGACTTCCTCACGCTCGCCGGCGACTGGCCCTACGGCTACGACTTCGACCGCGGCTCGGACCTCAACCGCGGCGTTCGCGCCGTCGACGACCTCCTCGGCCGCGCGCTCGCCCCCGGAACGGAGCTCGACGTGGACGCGGCCCGCGCGCGCTGGGCCTATGCCGGGCGGCTTCTGGGCGACGCCCCGACGTCGGTCTACCGGGCGATGGCGGCCCTGTTCCTTCAACCCGATTCGGCGCTGCTCTGGAACACCTACGGCGTCGGGTCCCCCTGGTCGGACTACGACGTCGCCGGGGCCGCGACCGTCCTGCGGTCGATCCGGCCGGACTTCGACGTCGAGGCCCGCGGCGGCGATCGGGCCGACCTGGCCTCCTGGCACGAGGCGGCGCGGGGCGGGGTCGGTCGCGATCTGTTGGTCATGAACTCGTCGGGCGAGCCGGGTCGGTTCACGATCGCCGGCGGCTCGGGCGTTCCGGCGGACGTGCCGTTCGGAGGGGCGTCGACGGTGGCGATGATCCATAGCTTCTCCGCCGCCGACCCGACCGACCCGGACACCATCGCCGGCCGGTTCCTCGACCGCGGCGCGTTCGTCTACCACGGCTCGATGAACGAGCCTTACCTCAACGGGTTCCGACCGCCGTACCTGCTGGCGCGGCTCGCCGTCGCGGGCGTCCCCCTGGGGGCGGCGGCCCGGCAGGGGGCGAGGGAGGCGTTCGGCTTCCCGTGGCGGCTGGTCTATCTGGGCGATCCGCTCTATCGAGTCGACGTCGATCCCGACCGCTCCCGACGCCCGTCGCCCGCCGCGCCGCCGCCGGGCGCCCGACTTTTGTCGGCGAGGCCGCGCCCCGACTCCGACGACGCGGCCGAGACGCTCGACTGGTGTTACGACGCCACCCTCCTGGCCGTCGCGACCCTGGGCGACGCGGGAACGCCGGACGTCCTGGAGGCCCTCTCGAACCTCGACCGCGGCCGCCTCGACGCCGGCCGTCGCGCCAAGCTCGACGCCTTGTTGATCGAACGCTCGACCGCCGCGGGGGACGTCTCGGGATTGATCGAGCGGCTGCTGGGTATTCCCGTCGGCGAGCGGTCCCCGACGGTCTGGCGGGCGCTTGAGACGGCGGTCCTCGACGAACTCGCCGCGCGTCTCCGCGCGAACCGCCTCGACGAGGCCCTGAACCTTTGGGGGCGGATCGCGTCCGGATCCTGGAGGCCCGGGGCCGACTTCCCCGGCGAGGCGACCCGCCGCCTCGCGGACTCCGTCACGCCCGCGCGCGCGCCGGCGCTGCGGCGGGCGGTCGCCGAGGTCCGCGATCGGCTCGCGGCCTCGAACGCCCTCCCCGAACGTCGGGAAATGCTGGAGGAGACGCTTCGGAAACTCGATAAATACCAGGCCCCGTGAGAACGCCCCCCTCGAATCCGACGACCCGCGAGGGCGACTCCACTTGCCCTCGGATCGTGGTTCGGGTAGTTTGGAACCCCCGTGACGGGAAGGCGGCTTCCGCCGTTCCCCCGCGATAGGTCGGCGCCGTAGCCAAGTGGTAAGGCAGAGGTCTGCAAAACCTCCACCCCGAGTTCGAATCTCGGCGGCGCCTCTTTCCCGCCTTTCTTTCCCCGTCGTCGCGACCCTTTTCGCCGTCGATCATGATAGGATGGGGTCGTCGGTCCCATCGAGATCATGGCTCGATACGAAGGGAGCGCCCGCATGGATACCACGCTTTCGCCGGGCAAAACGGCGTCGGCGATCTGGAGTCGCGTCGTGAAGCCGGAACAGGCGGACCTCTCGCCGGAGGCCGCTCGGGCCATCCTCAAGCTCGACTTCGCCGCCGAGGACCTTCGTCGGGCGGACGAGTTGTCCGAGAAGGCCCAGCGCGGCGCCCTCGCGCCCGAGGAGCGGGCGGAACTCGAGGAACTCATCCGGGTGGGGCACGAACTGGCGGTCCTCCAGTCCAAGGCCCGGATGTCGCTCAAGGCCGTTAAATCACCCCAATGACCGAGGACTTACGGCGGCTGATTCGACGGCGGGCCCGGAATCGGTGCGAGTATTGCCGGCTTCCCTGGGCCGTGATTCGCCCTCGCCACCAGGTCGAGCACGTCATCGCGCTTCAGCACGGGGAGACGACGCGGTCTCGAACCTGGCCCCGTCCTGCGCCCACTGCAATCTACACAAGGGCCCGAACATCGCGGGCCGCGATCCGATGACCGGAGAGTTGACCCGACTTTTCCCTGACCGTCACGGATTTTGGGGGCCTGAACGAATCTTCCCCCCTTGCGGGGGAAGACAGACCGCGAAGCGGTCAGAT
>ERZ778018.1165-NODE-1165-length-24832-cov-5.234209_pt1 | contig 24832 bp, 17 predicted proteins | sample MGYA00375748_ERZ778018 | MGnify/ENA primary metagenome ERZ778018 (study PRJEB29350, sample SAMN05509839) | bioreactor metagenome | biome: bioreactor; material: wastewater | place: South Africa: University of Cape Town | collected 2014-04-22 ... | reverse complement strand
GAGGCCAACATCATCAGCGACCAACCAGTGAGTGGGCCACTTCTCGAGCACACGTTTACACACCCAAAGCTGGTGTGGGAGAAGTTCTATGCGCGATCGGGAAAAGACGCCCCACGTATCATTCGTGGATTGGATTGCCTCAGCTTGCACGCGAGCGATGACCTCCAACGGGCTATGCCATTCCGCGTGATCCAAGGATTGGAGCGGCGTCTGAATCTGCGTCAGCGACGCTTTGTCACACTCCTCAATACCATCAAGAAATCTGACGATGACCGTCGTACCTGCATCGAATCGAACGGTACCGACCCCAAATCGGGGGTGCTGGACCAAATCTCCGGCTGCGTACTGGGCATCGCTCACGGCAAGTCATCTTCCTCAAGAGCGTCGATCGAATGACCGAGCAACTGCTGCTGCAGTTCCGAATCTTGCGCCAGAATATAAAAGGGGATGTCAAACGCGCCACCGAAGAGTGCCCGTTCGGGACCCAGCCGCTCAACAAGAAATGTGTGAATCTCAGCAGACATCTCGGGCCTCGGACGCTCACTCTCCAAGTTCGGGCCGTTGATTCCTAGAAAGAACTGCCGCACACTCTGGGACGGAACGTAGCAGTGCGGGAAGATGCTGTCGTTTTTCAGGTGTCCGCCCCTCACCAGTTCTCGAAGAATGAACGACGCTCCGATGCCAAGCGTTGAACGCAATGGTGGTGCAGTCACGCCGGACCCGCTGAGCTGCGGGTTGGCGTTTGGAGACAGCAAGTTATTGAGATTGAAGGGTCCGCGGTGCCGCTCGATACGAAGGAAGTTTTCGACGTATTCGTCGAGCCACACCGAGAACTGAAACAACGGGATGAATAGCCCGCGAACCCAGTGGTAATAATCGAGGCGATCCAATCCTGAATCGAGATAGTCTCGTATCAGATTCGTCGCCAGGTCCGGATCTCGCTGCAGCATTCGCGGCTGGGAGAATCTCTCAAGCCATCCCTGACGATCGACCCATTCGACGAATTCGCGATGCTGTTCGCGCCGCAACCCGATTGTGAACGTTGCGCCGAGGAGGAAGAGCTTCAGCCACTCTTTTCGAACAAAGCTGTCCCTCCGACTTCCGTCCCAGTCACCAGGAATTCTAAACTCTAACCGATTTGGAAAAACCTTAGAGATGTAGCGCCGGAGTTGGTCGGGCCCGTCAACCTCCCACCAGTTGTGGATATTTTCGAGTACTCGCGTCGGATCAATCATTGAGCTCTGATAGATGGCTGCCTGAACGGGATTGGATTCTGCAGGTGTCTGCTGACTTAACAACGCCAGAACGATATTGCGGTCCCAAGAGTCCAGCGCCGCCATTGCATCTACCGACTGAACGTTTTCCAACCACGTGCCGTACATGTTTCCTCGAAGGTGCTGAGCGACCTCCCGACTCAACTGACCCTTGGCAAGGTATTTTAGAGCCGCAGCTTGGCGCTCGGTGTCAAGCCGTCGGCGCATCCAAGTGGCGAGATCGCGGCTGTTTACTTGCATCCGTCTTCGGCAAATAAGAAAGAATTCCAGGGCGGCACCATCGTAGTCATCCGACAGTAGCTGATCAGCCGGTGCGAACCTGGCGCGGAGACGTTCCTCAACTTCAACGCCGGTGCTGTCAACAACGATTTCCGCCGGAGGTCGATATGTTCCGGCCGACGACCTGAAACGTAGCCCCGTTAGCAGTCGCTCCAGATCGGTGTGCTCCTCTCCCTGCCCCCCAACACCAGACTTAAGTTGTTCCATGAGCTTCTTGTTGATAACTTCACCGAGTCGTGTCGCAAGTTCTGCGTTTACGCTATCGGAGTCATTGAGTTCCCAGCTCACTGCATCAATGAGACGCAAGGACTGCGTATTCAATGAACCGCGAATCAACGTGTTCAGCGTGCGTGCCGTCGCACTTGAGACGATCGATTCGCTTGAAACTCTCGCGGCAAATCCATCCCAAGTCGACACCTTCTCAAACAGCTCATGGTCGCCCGCAAGATGTCCACTGACCTGAAATGTGATTCTCTCGAGGCGTGTAAGAGCGCGGTACCTGCCGGTCAGTCCAGTTGGTATCACGTCGTGATGCTCTATGAGCGCACGCATTCCTGTATTAGGCTGCCCCCAAAGCACGTCGTTCACGACTTGCACTGCTACTGATTGAGCCCGCTTCGATCCCACTCGATCTGCGAGCAACGCCCAAAGAGAGCTCCAGAACGTGTACGGGTCGGCGTCGACTGCCAAGTCAAGCCCGGTAACGAACCTTTCCCAGTTCGACGCCGACAGCCGTGCCAATGATCGCAAGCCGATTGCGAGTTCGTGACCAAGCTTCGTCGCTAGCACCCGATTGGAATACGAATCCGCGGCGAGTTGTGCCCTACCGATGTCAAGATCAAAGTGTGCATTGAGGAGGAAGCCGAGGTCCTCGTTGACGTTCGTTGGAGCGGTGACCCAAATGGTGGGGACGTCAGAACTGAATGGGCGAAATCCATGTGAACCGAGCCCTAACAGCAATGCCCCAGACGTGGTTCGGACGATAACCGCTTTCTGAAACCCCGGGCTGAGGTTATCGGCCAACGAGTGTTGACCGATGGCTACGCTGTCGACACCGTCAACTGGACGTTCTTTCCACACCACTGACGTCGCAAGTCCGTCCGCGGCTTCAATCTGGCAGTATTTGATTCGACTCGAAAAGACCACGAGCAGCTGCGCGAGTTGAGTGAACCTTGAGACAACCTGGTTCGCTGAGACGGTGCCACTCGCAGGCAAGTGAATAATCGTGCCGCCAGACTGTTGAGGTGCGAAAGATTGCAGTCGGTGCTCGAGAGCCGACCGGCTGTTCGATTCAAGTTGTTTTGGATACATTGCGCCGACTACTTCGAATGCCAGCCGCCCGCTGAGTACTTGCACGCGCTCAGCAAACAGGAAGACGCTCTTGAATCCGAGCCCATACCGGCCAGTGACAGTCGGTAGGTGATCTGACGCGCCTTTGTCTGACGCATTGAGCATCAACATCTTCTCAAGATCGGCGTCGTAGCCATTCGCTCGCCCATCAAAGTCGCCTCGCCGAAACTGGTTTATTTGGCGTCCCCAATGGGCAACGTTGACTTTTCCATCGCCGACACTCAGCACGAACCGATTCGCGGCCGGCGGTAGAGGGTCTCCTTGCAGCATTGTTTCGAGCTCTACGACGGAATCGTCGGCGTTCTGAAACAGCTCGAACACAATTGAATCGGGTCGATACTGGTAGTTTCGTTCCAGACGTTTTCGCACGGCATTCAAGAAGAGATGTTGCACCTGTTCATTCTCAGTGATCTCCTTTCGGAGTTGGTCCCTCGCACGCTGAATATAGTCCTCAGCCCTGGCGCGTAATCTAGATTCGTCAGAACCGTGAGAATCTTGGAGTTCTGCCAGCAGACGATCAGCTTGGTCCCAGGTTCTCAGGGGTTCCGCGATCGGGGCTTCATGGTGTAGGGAGAGGTATCGAGTTGTTTGGAGAAGCGCTGACACGACTCGATTCTGAGTAATTCGAATGTCCTTCTGTTCCTCGTTATAGAGACTTACCCAGATATCATCGAGATTGGTCTCTCTTTGGCGGTAGGCCTCCATGAGAAATCTACGAGTAGTCTCCTGCAGAAGAGCAGAAAGCTCACGCTCGCTATGAGCATTCAGATCTATCTCGCGAAGTTTGAGGTAACTTCTGCGTGGTTTTTCCATCGAGGTGCTGATTAGCGGGCCCCGAACACGCCCGATCAGAAGTGATTCAATTTCATGACTGGGGGGAACGACTATAGGGTCGCCAAGTAGATTCTCAATTTCAACGCCATCTTCAACGCGCGGATCGACAATTTCGATAACAACAAAGTGGTTCCGCATAGCGTGATTCGAACTCGTTGCCAGTCCCCAAGCGCCAGATCCCGTTGCCCCGGGTACGACTCTCCACTTCAAGCGACTTCGGAAAAAGTCCAGTTGATCTGAGGTGTCGAAATACTCTTGCGCGAGTTCGCGGAATGGACCGTCTCCAAGCACTCCAAGAAATCCCGCAACGACTGATCGCGGACATCGTCCCTCCCACCGACGAAAATAGTCTCTCAGACGCTTCGCCGATCCATCATAGTCCTGCGCCGTCAACGAATCCTCCACGGCGTGTGATTCATGAGTCACAGCCACTCCCTGTTGGTCAGGCAGCGCTGGCTCGATGATCTTGAATTGGTTTGGGTCAACTAAGAATTCATCGGCGATTCCGGTGGTGTCGGGATGACAGAGAACTTGAACGCTACGCCATTCCTGCCGCTTGTTCAGTAAGCGCAACTGCTTGATCAAGTCAATGGAGCGATTGCGAGCAAGGGACTCAAGATACAGATCATAAATTTGGCGACGTGCTTGTCGGTCTCGATGCGATCCCCGCTCATACTCTCCGGAGAGGAACTCCAGGACGCTTTCAAGACGACTTACCGAAATGGCAACACAAAGACCCGGGACGAGATGTTGGGCGCAGTCCGCTGTTCCGACGAGTCTCACTGCCTTATGGATGAGTGAGTGCCCCGGAATCAGTTCCGGAGGAGCTCCGCTGAATGCGATCAGAAACGATTCGAGATTGTCGGGAGTAAGCCTGATGGAGCCAATGCGAAATCCATGAGCCTCCGGGAAATCCTGGGCGATGTCACCAAGCATCGTCAGCACTTCGTGTGATTTAGGCGTCATCTCAGAAGTTATGTAACGGAATGCTCGGTGGGATCTGATCTCGGAGACTAGGTTCTCAACCGAGAAGAATGTCCCATCAGACGCCGCGGTCAACATCCCAATCTCATCGTCCATGCCGTCGATATGCAATACGTCGGTCGGAGCCAAAGCCCCCTGATCGCTCGACAGTAGCCAGGGAGACGATCCGAGTCTAACGCGGATCTCCCCTCTCAGCTCATTTACTCCTCCCAATCGGCTAAGCGCGTCCAATATCTGCGGGGCAAGGCGTGAAGGCTCGGGCTGACTGAGCGCGACTTGGACGGCGGAGCGCGCGGACCATACATCTAACAGCCGTCGCTGTTTGGCCAGCACATTTGGCGATTTGCTGCGAGCCAGGATCGTTACCAGGTCTACAAAGACCGGATCAACGCGGTCGTCGCCCTCCAGATACACCGGTAGCGAAGATGGCTCAATTGCGCGCAGTTGGCCATTCCGGTCGACGTGAATCACCAGTCGTCGAAGCACCCGTTCGTCATCCATCTCGCGAATGACAAAATCTCGTTCCTCCGATGTCAGTTCGGTGCAATCGATGCGCTCTGGCCCCACTTCAGAAAGTAGATTGCTCACGGAGTAGGCATCAATATCTCGCAGAACTAGTTCATTGCTATGTACCGCGGCGATGCGCGAACTGAGGCAAGTCGGGATAAGCCTCCATTGTTCCCTTTTTAGTTGGAGGGCTTGATCAACTAGGTAGAACCAGACGGATGACTTGGTTGCGCGATCCTGAAACAGGGGCACAGACAGATTCTCGATGTGGTCTGGTTGAGCATGCAGTAGATACCGAATTGCGCGGAGAATTAAGTCAGAATAGTCCGCTTGGAGAGTGGCGAGAAATTTCCCAAGAAGCTGGGCTCGCTGCTCCGGAAACGCGAGTGATCGAGTCCGCAAGATCAGGTCTGCGGCGGATGCTGGAGTGCAGCTTGTCACGCTCAAATCGTTAAACACAACACCCGCGATATCAGACTTGACGAGGAAAATGCTTGTATCGTTGATCGCCTGCTGCAACGCATCGATCCAGGATCGTGAACTGGTTTCACTGTCGACGAAGAGCCGACCTTCATCCTTGGCTTCGCGGAGTTCCTGCCAGGAGATTAGTGTGTCACGATTCGTTCCGCAATCGTGAACATGAAATAGCTTCGAATCTCGGCATTGCTCTAGGATTTCATGTGAAGGCACGTCACACTGTGAAAGAATCTGAACAGCCATTAGACTGATGACTCTGAGTTGTTCTTTTGACTCTGCCTCTCGTGTTTTGGATGACAGTACCTGAAGAATTGATACAGCATCATCAACCCCAACTTCCCAGCCCTTCCTCGGACTCATCGGAGCGAACTGATGCGGAATCGGAAGTACCTGCAATGGAACTCGAAGAATCGACTGATACAAAGCCTGAGAGCCGGGGGATCCGCTGACGTCTAGAGGCAGAAGTCGCTCGGGCGAAATGAAACTAAGAAAACGAGTAACTAGGCTCTTGTGCTTTGACAATTCTTCAGTCTCGTCGCTCTGTAGCGCCGTTCGCGCGAGGGACAGGAGTTTTCGCTGCACGCGGTCGTCTTTTGCTGGGCTCCCCACCTGACCCAAGAATTCAACGAGATATTCCAGCGAATCAGTACGACTGAATACGACCCGGGCATCCGTGGTAAGAACGTCAATCAGCGAATTGACTGGCCAGTCCGCGAGTTGTGGCGATGACGTAATTCTCGGCCAATCCGCGAATGTTATCGCGAGGCTTTCGACCGCACGTCGCAACGCAGGAAGAGTTTGGTCAATCTGTTCTGGACCACGTGGAGATACAGGAACACCCACAAGCGGAGTCGACACGTCAAGCAATCGCCACGATCCACCAGTTGCTGACAGGCAATATGCCCATTGATGATCTCGAACCAATGCGCGTTGCCATCGTGACAGCTCTCCCGCACGGAAGAACACATCTCTGACTGCTTGAGTAAGGCTTTTAATCGTTGAATTTGAAGTGCCGTTTTCGGAAACGGCTCTAAGCATTGGAAGTATTTGAGGGATGACCACAGCTTCCGTGAGAGTGTGATTCCAGCGGCATCGGAGTGACGATCCGTCACTCGACATGTTTGGATCAAGGTCCGATCCAAAGTCGGGCCTCTGCCGTCCCGGATCAACGAAGAAATCTCCGTGAAGGATAAGCATGTAGTCAACACCACCTGGACAAGCGATTTCAGCTATTGATTCACCTAATGGGAGGAACGTGGCCCAAGCGATTTCAAGCTTGCCAATCCCTGTTGCAGGGTGAGAGATCAAGACCACGGCTGCGTGTACGTCCGCTTTCTCCGGAACGGTGATCTGCGCACCAGTTTGTCGATCCACTCGAACGCTCTGCGGCCATGAGCTGGACCGCTTCATTGCTTCAAGAGCTTGGTTAGTTGCCAGTACTTCGTTGCCCTTGAAAACAAGTTGCGTGACTCGGCCTGCTTCTCGAATCCTGATCTCTCCGGATAGTGATACTGACGTTTGGGGGACGTCACTTGAACGGCTGTACTGCCGTCGAACAGACCCGTCAATCAGTTCGATTTCAGTTGCCTGGTCTGGATTCCCATCATCCGCCAACACCACAATCTGAATCGTCCGCAAATTCGTGAGAAGCGGCAGCGTGTCCGCCAGCCGGCGTGGGGTATCTCGCGACGTAAGCTCGTTAAGAACGTCCTTTGAGTCCCCCGGGAAAGTACGTTCGATCGGGGCTAGTCCACGGCAATGATCTACTTTTCTCAGCGGAATCCATAAACAGAACCAAGATTGTTGATGTGTGTCGTGGCGAAGCTGCGCCGCCGCCGCATCCACATCTGCTTGCTTCAGTTCATCCCAATCCTTGTGGAATGATGTGGTATCCGTGTCGCTCGACCACGGATTGAGAATGTCCCCTTCTATCTGACCTCCAGATTGATCACTCGCAAAGTAAAAGAAGGCCTCGCACCAGTGGAAGACACTCTTCAGTCCAAGGCCAAACTTGCCGATCGTTGCGTGCTGGCCGAGCTTGTCGCTCAACCCCATCATCCGGATCGCGTCACGGTCCGGATCACTGAATCGACCGTTGTTGAAAGCGACGAGGCCCGGGCCCCTCAGAAGTTGGTGCTGAGCATCGGGAATTCCAGGAGACCAGATGAATCCTGCTAATGTGCTGCCTGCATCATCTGCGTTTTGAATGAGTTCCTTCAGGATGGGAAAACCAGCGCCGTAGCGATCCTTTAGGTTTTGGCGGATGAGTTCGATGTCAGCGAGTGGATCGTGGTGCAGGCCCTTACCCATATGTGACTCGCAGGCGACGACCGTTTTCGGACATCGAAAATTGCTCCCCTACTTATGAAACAGCTGGCGATCGAAAAGGGTCCTTTCTGGGAATCACATAGGTCTTTGGGTAGTTTCTACGAAAGGACACGACAGTGCAACACCTACGCTGTGTACCCGAAAGAGGAGGGTCTGGAGAAACCTGCCACCTACGAAATGAATCGTGATCCTTCGGGGCGTATGCCGTCACAGAATCCCCAGTTTTCTCAGAAAGCCGCTCATCCCAAGCCAATTCCGGCCTGAAAGTCTGTGGGCAACACGGTAATTGAGAGCTGAGCGACGTTGAGCAGCAGCGTCAGGCAGGATGCTTCATGTCTGGGCGAGCAAGCGCTCGACGGGCATCGGTGTCGTGGTTATGGGACGGGTCGTGTGAGTTGGCGTGAAATCCTGGAGTCCGACCATCCCATAGGTGTGGAAGCATTGCGTGTACTCGGAGAACTGAGGGAAGATTATCCTGCCGGCACGCCTCGTGAACACTACCGAGCGCCGCGGACCGATCCAACACGCTCATTCGCTGCTAGCCAGCGTCCCATTTGCATTCATGGCTACTCTCCTTCGATGACTCGAACGTCATCAATCCATCAAGCGAGAAGCCGAAGCGTACATGTGATGCGCTTCGGCGTACGCACCACCCCCCCACTTTGCAAACCGTTCGCAAACGCGCACCGCGCTGAATGACCCTGCACCGACCTGCATCGGCCACCGATTCCGCGTCCGTACGTGACCGGTGCACCCGTGTGCACGCAGCGGCAAGGAGCCATGCGCATCCCACCTTCGGCACCACCAAGTTGTATTCGTTGATTTCATGCGAAAAATGGAATACCTGAACGCTGTTGGTCACCAGTTGGTCACATGCTGTCCGAGGAAGTGGGTCGGCTACTCAATAACCGCTCAAGACGGTGTGCGCCGGCCGATCTGTGCGGTCGCGATGGTATCCGTAATTGGGCTGGCCCGCCGCTATGAGACGAGGAAGCGGAAAATATCGTTGGGGAGGATGCCGATAGATTTGGCAAGCTCGCCCTCGGTAACGTGGTGCTGCAGCGTCCGCGACGCCGCCTGCACCGCCGCCTCCACATCGTCCGGATCCCAATTCGCTTCCCGCCGAACATACGCCAGGAATGCCTCGAGATGCATCTTTTCGGGCTTGTGGGCCGGATCCCACCCCTCGTAGTAGAACCCACGCACCAGCATGGGCAGCTGCGCCCCGAGGTTGACCGCACTCTCCACTGGAAGGCGATCTCGCAGCGCGTGCAAGAAGGCGCGGAGCATCTGATAGGCCTCATGCCGGTCGCTTGTACCCAGTTCTTCAGCGAGTTCGTTCAGCCGGAGGTAGGTCTTCTCCAGCGTGGTATCGAACGCTTCGACGTGGTCCTTTGCAGCCATGCTCATCACCTTTTGGAGCTATAAACGCGCAAGTATGATCTGGTACGTCTCGTCTCCAGACCCATCAATGCCATCGGCGATGATGGGAAATCCGGCGCTCTCAATGATCTCTGGGTTGCTCTCCCCTCCATCATGGTTCCCAGGCGCCATCGCCAGGAGCAGCGGCCCGCCGGAGGGCATGAATGAAGCGAAGTTCGTGAGGAGAGTGGGATAGTGCTCTCGCGGAATCTGGAGCAGCGCGCGCAACGACACGACGCCGTCCACGCAGTACTCACCTTCTTGTAGGTCAATTAAATCCTTCACTTCATAGAAGCCTTCAGGGACATTCTTCCGTGCGAGTTCAATCATCCGCGCGGATGCATCGATGCCGTTCACCGCAAAGCCTTGCCTGGCCAGATATGCATCAGCCAGCAGTCCATCACCGCAGCCGGCATCGAGAATGGTTCTCCCGCGCTCAATCAACCAGCTAAATCTGATGAGGAAATCCGTGAGTTCGAGTTGATTCTGCATTGTCGCGCCGTCATTGGTGGCCGTGACAATCCTCCTCACTCGTCATGTGCCATCGTAGGTGCTCTCTCCCGGCGATGACGGTGCCGCCATCTGCAGCCAGGTCGCGCCCCGCATCTCGAGCCAATAGTGGCCCTCGCCGCGCACCACCGTCAGGAGCACGTTCCCGCAGTGCATGCACCGTATGACCATGCCGGGAGCATCCATGTACACCGTTTCCGCGCCGATCGGCTCGACTGCGTTGCAACCGGCGCAGCGGATGTTTGCCATGGTCATGTCCAGGGGAAAGATTTCACCCAACAGTCCCCCGACTGCGTTCCCGTCCAGTCGCCGCTCGTCACTCCCCATTGCTACCTCCCGCTCGGGCCAAAGCGCTCAATCCTGATCCGTGCCGGCTCGTATCCGAGCGCGACGAGCCCGTTCGACGCGCCTTCGGCCAGGGGCGTTGGGCCGCAGATGTATATGAGGGGATGCTCTTCCCGTGCGAGCGCCACCTCTCCCAGCATGGCCTGATCGATCCGCCGCTGGTAGCCGGTCCAGCCCGGCGGCTGGGATCGGGTATAGGTGTAGATCACCTCGATGCCTGAGCGTTTCGCGAGCCCCTCCAATTCGGTCCTGTAGATGACGTCCTCCAGGGATCGCGCGGAGTAAAGCAGCCTGATGCGCGCGTCGTTTGCGCGTGCGACTCGATGCTGGATCATGGCCATGAGTGGGACAATGCCCGAGCCGCCGCCCACGAGAAAGAGCGGCCCGCCGAGGGCCGTCTCCCACACGAAGTAGCCGCCGATCGGCCCACGGACTTCGAGCGGGTCGCCGGCCTGGATCTCATCGACCAGATAGGGCGAGACCTCCCCATACTCCAGCCGCTCGATCGTCACCGTCACCTGTCGATCATCCGGCGGCGAGGCGATGGAATAACTCCGCACGGCCTGGTAGCCGTCCTCGGCCGTCAGCCGGATGTCAACATGCTGGCCGGCCCGATGTCCCGGCCAATCCGGGAATTCGAGGACGAGACTCTTGGCCCGCGCTGTTTCTGCCTTGGTTTTGACGACCTGACCCACGCGCCAGGTCAGTCGCCCCAATACCGTTGTTCTTTCCATGGGTCACCATAATTGTGATAGCCTCGGACCTCCCAGAAGCCCGGCTCATCTTCGCCAAGCAGCCGCAAGCCGCGCACCCACTTGGCGCTCTTCCAGAAGTAGAGGTGAGGAACCAGGAGCCGCGCTGGGCCACCATGCTCGGGTTCCAGCGGCTCGCCATCGAACGCATAGGCGATCCACGCCTGGCCGTCCGTCATGTCTTCTAGCGGCAGGTTTGCGGTGTAGCCGCCATCGCTGTAGGCGACGATGTAGGAGGCAGCCGTCTCCACGCCGTCCAGCAGCGTGTCGATCGAGACGCCCTCCCAGACCGTGCCGAACTTTGACCAATGGGTCACACAATGAATGTCGGTGGTGATGGTCTCGCGGGGCAGGGCCTGGAACTCCTCCCAGGTCCAGCGCTTGGGCTCATCAACCTCCCCGTCAATCGTGAACGTCCAGTTCGCCAGCGGCGTATGCGGCGTCGGACCGGCGGAGAGAACCGGGAAGTCTTCGACCAGATATTGGCCAGGTGGAAGGTTTTTGCCTTCGGCCGGCTCCTGTCGCCGTCCATGAAACCCGCGAGAGATTAGTCTGGCATTCATCGTTCATGACTCCATCGCTGAAGACGGTCGGGTTACGCCTCGGGAGCGCCCCGAAGCGCCTCCAGGACTCACCAGCTTCACCGCTCGGATTCGTCGAAACTGAATACGAATATGCTTGTCGTCGGGACATCACTGTGATGACCGCACACCGCGTGCCTCGCTCGCGGCTGAGATCGCTCGTCGTCGCCAGCGGCCCACGGCGTTTGAATCAAACCGGCCGGAATTCGGCGACGTTGCGCCGGTTTGCTCCCCCGGGGAACGTCAGCTTGTATCTCCAGACGACAACTTTCTCGAGACACTCTCTACGAAAGATAGCGGCCTTTCCAAAGGGTGTCTTTCACAATCCAGCGCGCCGGTGCTGAGAGAATGCGCAAACCTCGGTCAGAGATTTTGCCTTCAAGGCGGTCGGTCACGTTCCAGGTGAGCCGGTCAAGTTGATAGACGATGTAGGTCGGTTGTCGAATGCCGCCGAATCGCCTGGTGATTTCCGCGATTTCTGCTCGCCGCTCCCGACCGCCTGATCGCGTCTTGATCTCTGGTCCGATCCGCCAGCGCGCAAGCTCGAATGGAAGGTAGTGCGGCTCGGTCAATCTGGTCGCACGCAGGAACCACTCCCAGTCCATCGCGTACTGGTAGCGGGCGTCAAGCGGACCGGCGCGCTCCCAGAGTGATCGACGCCAGAACGCCGCCGGTTGGAGGATGAAGTTGAACGTCTGGAAGCGCCGGCGGTCATACGGCTGAATCCAGTCGCATTGGCCCGTCTTCTGCCCATCCAGGTCGATGTAGGATCCGTCACCGTACACCAGATTGCATGCTGGGCTCCGCGCCAGTTTTGTCGCAATCCGCTGCAGGGCTTCCGGCTCGTAGATGTCATCTGAATTCAACCAGGCAAAGATCTGACCTGAGGCCCGTGCGAATCCTTTGTTGATTGCGTGCGCCTGACCTCGGTCCGGTTCGCTGACCCAGTAGGCCAGCCATGTCGCATACTGCTCGATGACCTCAACGCTCTGGTCGCTACTCCCACCGTCGATGACGATGTACTCGAGATTCGGATAGCCCTGGAGCAGGACCGACCGGATCGTCTCTTCGAGAAACGCGGCCTGATTAAAGGAAGGGGTCACGATGCTGATCGGAGGCCAGGGCCGGCCGTCGGACATCTTCTCCGGCATCGGTGGGCTCTCCTCCGTCCAAGGCCAGCCGGTCTTACCGGGTGGGGGCGGCGGAAGTTGAGACAGGCGTGGACAACGCATCGTCTGACCTTTCTGCGACATGTTCGGATGTTCGACGCTCCACCAGCTCGCGGTACCACTGGAGATACGTGTCGACCTGGTGAACGAGGTCAAAACGCTCCTTCGCGTTCGCCGCGGCCGCTCCCCCGAGTCGTTGCCTGAGCGCGTCATCGTCCAGCAGTTGCACGATACGCTGCGCCAGCAAATGCTCGTCCGCTGCCGGAACGAGGAGGCCGGTCTGCCCATCGTCGATCTGCTCCGGGATTCCGCCGACGGCCGTCGCCACGACCGGGATTCCGCATGCCAACGCTTCAACGACGCTCGTGGGAAACGTGTCCGCGCGCGCTGTGTGAACATAGATGTCAGCTGCCTGGTAGTAGCGCGCCACGATGGACGGGTCGTCCTGGTAGGGGACGAAGCGTATCTCCGCTCGCCCCATACGCTCCGAGGGCCCGTCATCACCGAGCCCAATGAAGTGAAGTGACCGCTCCTGAAACGACTCAGCCGCCAGGCGAATGGCCGCGCGCAGCGTTCGGTAGTCTTTCCAGACGTTGTCGCGGATGACATTCGCGGCGAAGAGGAGGACGTGAGCGTCCTGCGGGATGCCAAGCTCCGTCCGCGCGGCCCGCCGGTCGCCCGGCCGGAAGATGGCGAGATCGACGCCGTTGGGGATGACGCGGGCGTCCACAACTGCGGGAGCCAGCATCGATTGCTCCACCTTGCGCATCAACCAGCGTGATGGCGTGGCGACAGAGAGGCGACTCTGGGCGTAAATATCGCGCTTGCGACGCCAATTCCCGGCGGTCGCGTCGCGCCGAATTGCTGGATAGATCGTCAGATCGGGGCATGAGCCGCACCCAATCATCCAGCGCTCGCAATCCAACGAATGGGCACAGTGCCCGCTCAGCAGCCAGGCATCGTGCAGCGTCGCCACCAGCGGCACCTGCCGGCTCAGTTCCGGGAGCAGTCGCAGGTCGAAATAGCCTCCGTGGAGGTTATGGAGGTGGACGACGTCCGGTGGTTGCGGCGTGAGCGAGAGGAGTTCCCAGCTGAGCGGATAATGGAAATCCTCAATCCCGCGCCAGTAATCGGCGAAGCCCCGCGGCGCGACCAACGCCCGCGCGGCGCGAGCGAGCGCTGGAGTGCCATCGTCCGCATTCACCCGATCGTTGGCAAACGCTTCCAATCGCCACCAGAGACGAGACCACGCACCGACCCGACGGCGATCGGAGATGTCCAGGACGTACGGGTCGTCACTTCGTTTCTTGCCGACCGCCAGCCAGCTGCTGTGTCCACGGAACCGGGCGGTCTCGGCGAGATTCGAGGCAACCCGTGCGGCACCGCCACCGGCATCGAACGCGTTGACCTGCACAATGCAGAGCGGCTGCTCAGCCACGCATCCACTCCTTCATCTGGCGGGCAAACATGTCACCGTCCCAGTCCCGCACGACGACCCGCGGCAACTGATAGGGATCGGCGTCCGGCCAGACGGGGTCGGGGTCACTCGAGCCGGCGCAGGTGAAACCTGCCGCGCGAACAAGCGCGACCGTCTCTGCTCCGCGCGAACCGTGCGGATAGGAGAAGGAGACGACCGGTTTCCCTAAGATGTCCTCCAAACAGGATTTGCTCTGCTCGATCTCGCCTCGCTGTGTCGCGACCGAAAGCGTGGCGAGAAGGGGATGGGTCACCGTGTGCGCGCCGACCTCGATCAATTCGTCCTGGCTCAGACGGACGACCTCGGCGGCGGTCATGGTGCGGTGCGTTGAGCGACCGGCGGAGTCGACCCCGGCCAGCGTCCGGAGCTGTTCAATGGCACAGCTTCGCGGTTCGGCTGGGAGCGGTTGGAGCACGTCGTACAACGATCGATAGAGATGCTGGCGCGGGCCGAGATCGACCGGCTGTTCGACATGCCAGTCGCGGTGCAGACGCGCGTCATCAACCGTGTAGGTCGCTGATGGGCCGGTTTCCCAGCGACAAACGCGTTCGCCGATCCTTAGCTCCAGTGGGTCCGGCAGCACACCCGGCTGCAAGATGAGCCGATCCAGTTCATCCCACCAAAACTCTTCGTGCCGGCCGAGCGCACCGCTCGTGACGAAGACGGTCGCCGGAATGCCCTGGCGCCTGAGCACGGGAGCGGCGTTCTCGAGGTTGTCGGCGTATCCGTCGTCAAAGGTGACGACGACGGCCCGGTTGGGGAGCGTTCCCTCGCCCAGCGCTTTGGCTAACCCGAGGAGCGACAGTGGCTGATAATCGCGGCGAAGGATTTCCAGATGCTCGGCGAAGTGCTCCGGTGTCACGCAGAGCAGTTGCGGGTCCGAAGGCAGATTGGCTACCCGGTGATACATCAGTATCAGTGCGCGCGACGTAAACGTCCGCCGCCACCGGCGCGCGGATCGCCTCACTCGTCGCATTCCGATCGTTCTCGCCTGCTGTAGCATAACGCTCAGTTCCGTTTGAACACTTGAAACGCACCTTCCTGGCCGATCATGTGATAGTCGTTGCCGAGCGAAACGTTGAAGTGCTCGCGCGGGGCAGCGGGGTCAGCGTCGGGCTGTGTCTGCACGATCCGGTACTCGTCATCTGGAGCCACGCCTTCAGCACACGTGTTTGTGTTCGTGATGCCATGTTGAAAGCGGAGGAGCAGATCCAGATCGGCGCCGACCTTGTAGTGCGAGTCAATTGCGTTGTACGCGGGCATGAACTGATAGACATACAGCTGATAACCGACGGACGCCTCGTTCTTCCCCTGCGTCCTCAGATCGCTCGCGACGAGGTCCATCGCTCGCACGGTGGTCGGATCGGTTCCGGCCCAATTGCCATGCAGAGTTGGATCGACGCGGTCGAACACCGGACCCCAGAGCAGCATGAACACGACTGCGAGACAAACCATCCAAACGATCGTTCGCGGTGCCCTGGATTTGGCGACGACGTTGGTGACGAACGCCGCAAGGGCGATCACCTGGAGCGGCCAGAGCCAGTAGAAGCGTTCCGGCTTACCCGGCTCGGCCACGGCGAGGAGGAAGAGCCACGGAATCACGAGCATGAGGAGAAGGACTGCCGCGCTTCGCATGCGCTCCCTCGTCGGACGATCGTCAGCCGTATGCCGTGTTCCCAGCCATTCTGTTCGCGACGCGACCCATTTCCGTTGCGGCGCGTACCGAGCGGCGAAGCCAACCGCACTTCGTGCGAACACATCCACCGCTACCACGGCGAGCGTTGCCAGCGTCATCAGCATGAGCGCCACTGACGCCGGTGACGTTGGGATGGCGCCGGTGTAGTTGGCCACCAGTCCTTCTCGAACCACCCGTAGCCGTTGGGTCAAGCGCTGCCCGAGTCCGCCCACGTTGACCGCCGAGCCCTGCGACGGGGTCACGCCTGTGCCTGGCTGCGCTGTTGCACCTGCCACGGATTGCAGCGAAAGCGCCGGATCGCACCAGGAGGCTTGATAGTTCGCCGGGACGATTGACTGGCGCAGCAGCTGGGAACTGAGATCGGTGAATCCCCGCCCTTCTGCGAACTGGAGGTACGGGAACCAAACGGTGGCTCCAAGTACGCCGGCGACGAGCAGTGACCGGCTCAGCAGCGGTGGATGGTAGAAGAGCCAGACGATCGGTAATGCGAGCACGGCAGGCGCGATGGTCATGTCGACGTTCATGCCCACGACCCAAACGAGCAGCGCGGCCGCCAGATAGTTCCCCTTTTGCCGCTTCACCCATTGGATCGCGAGGTAGCCCATCCAGACGTAGAAAAAGGGATGCCCGATCGGCCAGAGTGATCCGGCAATGGAGAGTCCAAGACTGGAAAGACCATAAAGGAGCACCGAGAGATAGGCGCAGCGGCTTCCGAATGCGGCTCGGGCGAGGAGAAAGACGCCGAGCAGGGTCCCGGCGTAGAGCAGGCCACTCCCGGCCTTCTCATACAGGCGTGGATCGTTGAAAACGAACATGCCGAGCGCCATGAACCAGGACGTTCCCGGCGGCGAGAACGAACCGTAGCTTGAGACGTCACCGACGCGGGGGATCACTCCGTGGTGCACGAGCGCGTCGGCGTTGTTGAAGTACGTCAACATGTCGAAGGCCGGGGGTCGCGACTTCCACCCCTGGAGCGCGAGGAGCCATCCGGCCGCTCCGATGAACAGCACGGCCGCTACCCCTCGAAGTGTCTCTTGCCCGATCTCAATCCGCGACAGCCCGTGGAAGATCGCCGCGCGCGGCGCTCGCCAGCGTAGCTCAGGATGTTCGCGGAGAAGATCACGATGCATGTTTGGATCACCTGACAATCATCCACCACGCCGCGGCGGCTGAAATCGGCTCTACTGGTGCTCAGCCGGTGTAGTGTCCGGTTGTCGGATTCCACTCGGCCGGCGCTGTCTCGGGTCGCCAGGGATCGCGATAGTCCGGCCGCGCGGCGCGCCAGTTCGCCGGCTTGACCACGCGCACGCAGACGAGCAACGGATGCCCCGGGTCGACGTACGTCAGCTCGTTCTCGGTCAGCTCGGTTGCCGGGATGTTCATCTGGTAGGCGACGCGGGCGAAGAGATTCCCAAAGATCGACAGCTCGTAGTCGCACGAAGCCAGTCCGACGCGGTGCAATAAATCTTCAACCTGGATCGGCGTGAACCAGTGGTGCAGAAAGAGCGGTCCGCCCGTGTTCATATCCAATCCGGTGGGGAAGTAGTAGTCGACGCAAGGAAAGTTCACCAGCAGCACGCCGCCGGGTTTGAGGATGCGGATCGAGTGGTAGAGTGCCGCCTCGACGTCGTAGATGACGTGCATGGTGAACTGGTTGACGAAGCAATCGTAACGATCCGCCGGCAGGTGATCAGCCCTGCTCAAATCGCCGACGACGGTCACCTCAGGACTGTGGGGCTTCAGGTCGATCGCGTCCGCAATACTCACCGCTTTGCCACCGTACTGCCGTAACGTCACGGTCGTGCCGATCTCCAGGCATCGCCCATGAATGTCGTTCCGATACCGTTCCAAATACTCGGCCCAGTAGTGACGGACGATCGGAATCCCACGCTGCCGCCCATCCCGCAGTGGGCGCAGCCTCCGCAGTTGCATACAGCGAACCTGTCGAACAACCGGTAATGTGAGGAGTGGTGCAACCTGCGAACCCGCTGCGGCACGGGCGGAGACCAGAAGGCGGCCGAGCACCCGCAAGGGTTTCGTCCGGGCCGGCCGTGAGCGTTGCGCGCCTGCTCGGTCGGGTGCAACGCCTTCGGCATGCGGCTTGGCCACGACGCACGTTGCCGGACGCACGGCTCGCATCAGCGCCTCCCGAACTGCCGGGCAGCGTAGCGAGCGCCGCCGACCATGGAGGATATGTACGGATGACGGTGCGGCCAGAGTTCTTGCATGAGCGCCTGCCGCACTTCCGCGTCCGTGATCCCGTGCTCGGAAAGGTATGCACTGAGCCAGTTGAGGAACCTGAGACGGGCGACCTGCGTCTGCCCCGCTCTGTCCGCCAGGGAGCAGGCGGAATTGGGATGTTGCCGGTAGCGACACCAACACCGACTCGAGGCGAAGACGGGTGACGTGAGGCAGATCTTGGCGACGAAGGCCTGGTCCTCATACAGGCCTCGGAAACGCTCTTCGAAGCCCCCGACCTGCTCGACGATCTCCCGGCGCACCAGCAGACTGCACGTGCATGGTGAGAGTCCCTCTTGTCGCAACAGCCGGCTCACGAGCATGGGGGGTGGGAGGAGAGTGTCGGCGGGAACGCCGAGCGGGGCCACCACATCCCGCCCCTGATCCGCTGCGCGTCCCGTCCAGCTGTACCACCACTCGGTCGGTCCATAGACCAGCGCCGCCTCGGGAGTGGCCTGCAACACCGCCACCTGCTGGCTCAGCTTCTCCGGTAGCCAGACATCGTCGGCATCAAGGAAGGCGAGGTAGCTCCCACGCGCATGGGCGATGCCGAGGTTGCGGGTGGCGCTCATGCCACGATTGGCGTGTCCGGGATGCTCCAGATAGCGCATCCGCTCCGGATCGGCAGCGACGAGTTGCTGGGCGAGGTCGCTACTGCCATCGGTCGAGCCATCGTCGACCAGCAAGAGTTCCCAGTGAGGATAGGACTGGGCGACGACGCTGGCGACCGCCTCGGCCAGGAATGGCTCGGCATTCCAGAAGATGATGATCGCCGTCACGGTTTCAGTTGCTACCATTGCACGATGCTGCCCCTCTTATTTAGCCACAGACGAACTCTCGCGTACCTTCATTACAAAGTACTCGCCGCGTCGTAGGAGTCGGTATGCTCGCGGATGACGAAATCGCCAGAATTCGAATCGAAGCGCCCGCCACACGCCGGCGTCGGTGATTCCATTGCTCGTCAGATAACCGGCGAGCCAGTTCAAGTAGGTGAGTCGTGCGCCGTGCGTAGCGCCGGTTTGGATACCGAGAGAGACGGTCGAGTTCGGGTGCTGGCGGTATCGATACCAGCATCGATTTGACGCAAACACGCTCGCGTTGAGGCAAACTTTCGCGCAAAAAACCTGGTCTTCATATTCACCGCGAAATTCGTTCTCGAAACCGCCGAGACGTTCGGCCAGGTCACGCCGCACCATCACCCCCGAGGGCACCGCCGCTCGATCGCGCAAGAAGAGGGAGAGCAGGCGCGGTGGCGGGAGCAGCGTATTCGCCGGCACTCCGAGGGGCTCAACATAATCCTGCTCGCGATCTTCATCTCTCCCGCTCCAGCTATACCACCACTCGATCGGCCCGTAGACCATCCCGGCGTCCGGCTGTGACCGTAGGATCTCAACCTGCTCTTCAAGCGCATTTGGGAACCAGACGTCATCGGCATCGAGGAAGGCGAGGTAGGTACCCCGAGCCTGGGCGATGCCGAGGTTGCGTGACGCGCTCATGCCCCGATTGGCATGCTGAGGATGCTCCAGGTAACGCATCCGATGAGGATCGGCGGCGACGAGGTGCTGGGCGAGGTCGGTGCTGCCATCGGTTGAACCATCGTCGACCAGCAGGAGTTCCCAGTCGGGATACGACTGGGCAACGACGCTGGCGACCGCCTCGGCCAGGAATGGCTTGGCATTCCAGAAGATGATGATGACTGAGACCAACTGCGAATCCGCCACCGGCATGATCCCTATCCGTCGCTAGGTGAGGCCAAGAAGTCGCTCATCAATCATGTCGAGGATCTCGGCATCGACACGCACATCGAACTTTCTCGCGAAGAGCTTGGGCGACGCCGCCAGCGTGGGGAAGTCTGCTGTCGTCAAGACTGCGGGACTACCCGCATTCGGGTCCTTCCAGTCGATGTGCCGGAGGTTGTCGTTCACGATGAGCTCCCGGTAGGGCGAGTTGAGCAGCACAGTTTGAAAGAAGATCTCGTCGGGCACGTCGACGTATTTGAAGAAGCGCACCAACGCCTGGTTCTTCTGCGTCATCTGCTGGATGTAGCGAACACATTCTCGGGGCAGGCACCAGTACGATGAACCGCCGAAGGGGGTGAAGCCCGCTGGAAACCTGCGACCGATCGGCGAAGCGGCTGAGGGTGGGATGCGAACATGCCGCCGCATTACGCGAAAATGCCAGGCCCGGATTCGATCGAGGCCGCCGTTCTGCCAGTCAGCGTGCGGCAGCGGAAAGTGCTCCAGGAAGGCGGCACCGGCATGATCTGCCAGGAACGCGTTGATCCGGTCGTTCGCCTTGATCGGGTAGTCCTGGCCGGTCGTGAGGATAACGGAGTCAACGTCTGCCCCACTACGCTCGATCGCGTTAATTCCCTCAAGCGTCGCGGCAACGTGGCCGAATCCACCCCAGGAGCAGCGGTGCCGGGGTAAGAATCGAACGCGGCTGTTATCGCCCAATCCACACACCATCTGATGGAAAAGGCAATCGTCGGTTCGCTTGTCGACATGCACCCAGAAGGACGTCGAGCCGTCATCCAGCGTATGCACGAGCCGGACCAACTGTTCCGGGTTCTTATAGGCCGAGATGATGTACGCCAGTTTCATGGCCTTCGCAATCTGCTTTCGTTGCACGGACCGCGATGATGACTTCGTAATCGGGATCATGATGATCGAGCTCTTCCGGCCGCAGTTCTTCGGCTGCGAGGCCATAGAGCACGGCCGCGGCGGTCAGGACGTTGCCGAACGACTCGACCTGAACGCCGGTCCACGCCTGGGATTCTTCGAACAGGCGACGCCCGGACAGCGTGGTGAAGCTCCAGAAGTGTCCCCAGCGTTCCATGTCGTAACGGCTGATGGGGGTAATGCCGGGGAACGTCGCCAGGAGCCCACCGCCCGGCTTGAGCGCTCGGTTGATCGTCCGGAGAGCTGCGGGCGCGTCGTAGATAAACTGCAACGTCTGGGTGAGAATCACGCAGTCGAACGTGCTGGCGGGTAGTGTGTCTTCGCAGGTCAGGTCGCCGACGATGGTGGCCTGCGGCTGGCCCGGCGCGACATGAAGGACGTCGCTGGCACAGACCCGTTCTCCACCGAATGCGCGCGTATAGGTATCGTCCGCGATTTCCAGGACACGCCCCTGAATGTCCGCTGCATGGATTCCGAGAAAGCGCTCGATATAGTGACGGTCGATCGGCCGTCCACGGTCGTAGCCGAACTGCCGGCTGAAGGGCGTTAGGCGCCGCAAGCTGCCGAAGCGCACCCAGCCGGTGGGCGGAGCGTACGTACTGCCGGTCAGCCGCTCCATGGCCCACTGGCGAGCCGGGGCGGGGATGGTGCGTCGACTGACTTCGACGACCGCCGGGCGGGCGCTTCGCACGACGGTCGTCGCCAAGCGCGCGAGTCGCGGATGACGGCAGGTCCAGATCGCCTGCTTCAGTCCTCGGTGGAGCCCGGGGTCGGTCACCCCCTGCTGTTCCACATATTTGCTTAGCCAGTTCAGGAAGATGAGGCGATGCGCTCGATCCTGACCCGCTCGATCGTTGCTGGATGAATTGGAGTGCGGATGTTGCCGGTAGCGATCACAACAGTTGCTTGTCGCCAGCACCGGCACCCGCAGGCAGACTTTGGCGTAGAAGGCTTGATCTTCGTACGCGCCACGAAAACCGTCTTCGAAGCCGCCGACCTGCTCGACGATCTCCCGGCGCACCAGGATGCTGGTCGGACCGGGAATCGCAGCTTCCTGTCGGAAGAAGAACCGGCTGACGAGCATGGGTGGCGGCAGGAGCGTGTCGGCAGGGACGCCGAGCGGGGCTATCATGTCCCGTCCCTGATCCTCGGCTCGTCCGCTCCAGCTGTACCACCACTCGGTGGGACCATAAACCAATGCCGCTTCGGGGTGGTCCGCCAACACCGCTACCTGGTGGCTCAGCTTCTCCGGCAGCCAGACATCAGCGGCATCGAGGAAGGCAAGGTAGCTCCCACGGGCATGGGCGATGCCGAGGTTGCGTGACGCGCTCATGCCCCGATTGGTGTGCTGAGGATGCTCCAGGTAGCGCATCCGTTGGGGATCGTTGGCAACAAGCTGCTGGGCGAGGGCGGTGCTGCCATCGGTCGAGCCATCGTCGACCAGCAAGAGTTCCCAGTGAGGGTAGGACTGAGCGACCACACTGGCGACCGCCTCAGCCAGGAACGGCTTGGCATTCCAGAAGATGATGATGACTGAGACCAGTTCCGACTCGCTCATTGCGCTCCAATCCTCACGTTCAGATTGGTGAGCCGCTGCAGCTGACCCGCCAGGGCATACGCGCTATTCAGCCTCCTGAACACGAACAGTTCACGTTGAAAAGCGGTATCCTGCTCACGCACGCGCTCCGCGAAGAGCATCCGTGCTTCTTCGTAGAGGTCGATATCGAGCGCGTTGTAGTTCTCGATCACTCGACGTGTTTCCGGCGAGATCACATCTCTTCGCGACTGTTTCTTCGACACATTCTCGCGGACATAGAAGGGCCTCCCCCAACCGAAGGTGCGCCGCATCAACAGCAGTGCCCGGTCAAATTCCTCCGTCGTTCCGACGACGGCAACGTGTTCGCGAAGATTTTTCCTAGCGGCTGCCAGCATGTCATCCGCATTCGGAGGCGTTCCTTCGGGCTGATGCCTTCCCGCGAGCAGGCGCGTCTGGTCATTGTTCGGCTCGTCCGCCCCACAGGCGACCACGAACTCGCTGAGACTCAGCTCATTGGCGGCGGTATACAGGTAATGCTCGGGGCTTCGACGGACGAAGTGATAGTGCGAGATAACTCGATCAACGGGATCACGGAGCAGCGTGATGTAAATCGACGGCCGCGCAATAAGCCTATGGACACCGAAGTAGAAGTGCCCAGCGATCGCGCGGACGCGATCGATCTCCGCAGACGGATACGCCGCGAGTTCTTCTCCGTAGCTGGAATCGTAAAGGGTCAACACCGAGCCCGGCGCGCACTGACGCTTGATGATTCGCACGAGCGTCGTTCCGCCGGTTTTTGGCGCATGGAGGAAGATCACGACGGGCGCAATCTCGTTGATCCCTTCGATGGTCTGTTGTTGCTGCATGGCGTTCATCGACCCGCGCCTTCGCGACGGCACTCAACTCGATTCATGACCATCCTCTCCCCACCGTTTGAAATGCCTTCGGATGACGGAGATCAAAGATCAGGTAATCGTCCGCCTTGGCGAGAACCGGGTAATGCTCGGTCAGAAATGCCTGGAGATCGGGCTGCTGATCAAACTCCTGTATGTCGAGGACGATGAAATACTCGGGCGAGCGCGGTGCGAACCAGGTGTGGAACCGCGCGGCCGCGCCCGGCGAGGACGATCCGGTGAGCCGTTCCCATTCCAGGTCAGATGCCAGCGGCCACGGATACCCGGACATCAGTCCGTGGTACTCAAGCGAGACGCCGTAGTCAGAAGCGAGAAAGACCGTTTGCGTGCTGTGATCGACGCGTGCCCCGATCTGCTCCTCGGCGCTGACGAGGCGTTGCGATCCCGGATTCACGAGACGCGGGCGAGCGACCGCCACGCTGAGGAGCAGTGCCAGTAGCACAATCGCTGTGAGCGCCAGTCGCCAGAGCCATTGGCTGTATATCGGTCTGAGATTCTGGATGACGATGGCCGCCACGGGTCCGAGGGAAAGCGCGACAATCGGAATCAACTGCAGTTGATAGTAGTCGTGGGCGGCGACGTTATAGTCGATGGCAATGCAGAAGATCCCGTAGCCAAACCACACTCCGATGATGAGCGCCCTGGGTAACCCCTCGCGAACCAGGAGCACGCCAATTAGCGCCAGCGTGAATGCCCCGAACCCCACCACGGCTCCGATATTGTCAAGCAGGTTCTGCCAGAAGAACGTGGAAACAAGGAGCCGGGGGACGACGGTCTTTTCCGCTTCACCGAGCAGGAATTTCCCGGTGACGATCCCATACAGGTAGGCGCTGAGCGTCGGGAGCACCAATATAGCGCCGAAGATCAGCGATGACTGGCCGAAGATCGTCCGTCGAATGCCGTTCTGGGCGATGCCCATCGCCACAAACGCACTGACGATGACGAACAGGGAGACCGGTTTGATGAAGAAGGCGGATGCCGCCGCACCGGCCGCGATGAGCAAGGCTGACCTCGTCGGGTGCTCATAGTATCGGAGCATCAACCAGACGCTGAGCAGGAGCAACATGATCATCAATGGATCCGGTTGAAAGCTTCGGCTGGCGATGATCGAGAAGGGAAGAAAAAGGTAGAACGCTACCGAGAAGATGGCTGCCGGAGCATCGGTGATACGAAGGGCGATCAAGTAAAGGAAATAGGCGCCGGTAATCCAGAAGATCGATGACAGGAGCTTGGGAATCCAGAACGCCTCTCCGCCGGCAAGGAGATAGCCGTACGACACGATCTTCTCAAAGATCGGCGGCTCAAGGACACCCTGTTTTTGCCGGCTGAAATCCGCGACGTGCTTCTGCCATGCCGGAATTCTGTTGGCGTGTTCAAAATAGTCGGCGCGCGCGATGATCAGCGAACGATACTCACGCGTCGCCTGAAAATTTAGAGGAGGATCGTTGACATGATACATCCTGACTCCCAGAGCCGC
>ERZ778018.1161-NODE-1161-length-24896-cov-4.604646_pt1 | contig 24896 bp, 24 predicted proteins | sample MGYA00375748_ERZ778018 | MGnify/ENA primary metagenome ERZ778018 (study PRJEB29350, sample SAMN05509839) | bioreactor metagenome | biome: bioreactor; material: wastewater | place: South Africa: University of Cape Town | collected 2014-04-22 ... | reverse complement strand
TGAGGACCGTCGCTCGGCCACTACGCGCCGGGCTCGTACCCGTAATCCTCACGGGCCCGCTCGGCACTGATCTTGTCGTCGTCCAGGTCGCGGGCGACGAGGGCAGGATCACGATCGTGCGGATCGCCGTAGCCGCCTGAACCGGCCGTCACCAGACTGGCGACCTGGTCGGGTTGCAGGAGCGTGCTTCCTTTCGTCTCCACGGCCATCGGCTCACCGTCGATCGTAACGACCGAACGCGCGCCGGGCAGCCCACCGAAGAGGCCCCAGGGCTGGCTGATGCGGCGGCTGGTGCTTCCATTGAATGCGGCCACATGATCGATGACGCGCACATCGCGCCGGATCGCCATGCCACCGCGCCACGTGCCCGGCCCGCCGGAATCCTGCACCAGTTCGTAGCGCTCGACCCGCAACGGGTATTCGACCTCCAGGCTTTCGACCGGCAGGTTCGAAGTATTCGTCACGTGCGTCTGGACGCCGTCGAGTCCATCCTTGGTGGCGCGCGCGCCGAAGCCGCCGCCGATCGTCTCCAGATATGAATAATAAATGCCGGTGCGCGGATCGACGCCCGAGAACGTGATGCTGGCGTTCGAGCCGGTGCACGCACCGATGACGCGCTCCGGCACCGCCTGCGCCAGCGCGCCGTGGATCAGATCGACCACACGCTGGCAGGTCTGCGTGCGGCCGTTGATCGCGCCGGGCGGTAGGCAATTGACGATCGAACCGAGCGTCGCCTCGACGTGGATCGGCCGGTACATGCCGGCGTTCGGCAGAATTGTCGGGTCGACCACCGTCTTGACAGCGTAGTAGACCGTCGCCAGAAGTGCCGTCCAGACCATATTCAGGCCGGCTCGCACCTGCGGCGGGTTGTTGTTGAAATCGAGGAAGATCTCGTCGTCGCGCACCGTGACGACGACATGCAGTTCCAGTTCGTCGAGTCCGAACTGCTCACTATCGAAGCGATCGTCGAACGCATAGACGCCGTCGGGTATCTGCTCGATCCCGGCGCGCGTCTGCCGCTCGGCGTAATCGAGCAGCGCTTCGCCGGCCGCCGTGACCGTCTCGACGCCGTATTTCGCGCAAAGTGCCTGCATGCGACGGACGCCCAGCCGGTTGGCCGCGAACTGCGCGCGCAGGTCGCCCAGCCGTTCATGCGGCACCTGGCAGTTGAGCAGAATAAACTCGAGCACGTCCTGACGTAGCTCGCCTTTGTCGAAGATCTTGACCGGCGGGATGCGCAGGCCCTCCTGATAGATGTGCGCGTGGCCGCGATCGACGAAGTCGGCGTGATGTGACAGATTCGCCGTGAAAGCGACCAGATTGTCATCAACGAAGACGGGCGAGAGGACGACGATATCGGGCAGGTGGGTGCCGCCGCCGGTATAGGCGTCGTTACCGATGAACATATCGCCGGGGTCGATCGTTTCGATCGGATGGCGGCCGAGTACCTCCTCGACAATCCCCATGAGCGAACCGAGGTGGATCGGGATATGCTCGGCCTGCGCCAGCGTCCGCCCCTGCGCATCGAAGAGAATCGTCGAGCAGTCGCGCCGTTCCTTGATGTTGGTCGAATACGAGGCGCGGATGAGCGCCGTGCCCATCTCCTCGACGATCGAGCTGAAAGCCGACCCGATGATTTCGACGGTGATCGGCGAGAGATCGACAGCCTTCTTCGTGTCCGTCGCCATGCTAACCCTCCTGCCCGCTATCGCTGAGAACCAGGTTGCCGAAGTCATCGACCGCTGCCTGTTGGCCAGGGAGGATGAGCGTGGTCGAATCCATTTGCTCAATGATCGCCGGTCCGGCAATCTCACTGCCGGCTGCCAGCTTCGTTCGGTCATAAAGCGGCACATCGCCCCAGCCGCCCGCTTCCGGCAGGTAGGTGCGCCGGTGGCCGGAGAGCGCGTCATCGATGCGACCGCCACGTGGCAGGCGTTTCGGCTCGGGCTTCACGACTCGCCCGGTCGCCTCCAGACGAAGCGTCACGAACTGCGCCGGCTCATCGGCTGAGGCGTAGCCATACGCTTGATCGTGCGCCGCGTGGAAGGCGGTCAGCACGCCGGAGAGATCATCCGGGGTGAGCGGACGTTCCGGCAGCTCGACCGGCAATTCATAGTTCTGGCCGGCATAGCGCATATCGATGATCCGGCGCAACTGGCGATCGCCCTCTTCCGCACCCTCACGCGCGAACCACTCGTCAGCCGCCGCTTGCAATTCGGCGAAGCCATCGTTGACGATATCGAGGCTGTCGACTTCAGCCGGAACCACGACCGTGCGCGAGAAATCGGTGCGTAAATCGGCGACCAGGAGCCCGTACGCGCACAGGATACCGGGAATCGTCGGCACCAGAACCCGTGGGATATCGAGTTCACGCGCCAGGCGCGCAGCATGCAGCGGCCCGGCACCGCCAAAGGCGATCAAGGCATAATCACGCGGATCATAGCCTCGTTCGACCGAGATGACACGGATCGCCTTAGCCATGTTGACCGTCGCCAGCGCGATAATCCCCTGCGCGACTTCTTCCGATTCCAGATTCAGCTGACCGGCCAGCCGCGCGACGGCCGCGTCGGCCTGCGCCGCGTCGATCGGCATTCGCCCGCCGAGCAGCGCCTCGCGGCTCAAAATACCGAGCGCGACGTTGGCGTCGGTGACGGTTGCTTCGGTACCGCCCCGGCCGTAGCAGGCCGGTCCCGGCTCGGCGCCGGCGCTTTGCGGACCAACCTTCATATGCCCGCCACTATCGATCCAGGCGATCGAACCGCCTCCGGCGCCGACCGTGTTGATATCGAGCATCGGCGTGCGGATCGGATACCCGGCGACTTCCTGTTGCATCTTGGCACTGCATTCACCCTCGGTCACCAGCGCGACATCGGTGCTGGTGCCCCCCATATCGAAGGTGATGACGTTCGGGAACCCGGCGAGCCGCGCGACCATCTGCGCGCCCACAACGCCGGCCGCCGGGCCGGAGAGCACCGTGCGCACCGGTGCCTCCCCGGCGACTTCGAGCGAGATGATGCCGCCATTCGACTGTGTGATATATGGCGAGGCCGGGACACCGGCGTCCGCGACCCGCCCACGCAACCGACGGATATAGCGACTCATCAGCGGCCCGACATAGCTGTTGACGACCGTTGTCGACAGCCGCTCGTATTCACGGAACTCAGCCAGCACGTCGTGCGACAGGCTGAGATACGCTTCGGGAAATTCCTCGACCACGATCGCCGCCACGGTATCCTCGTGACCGGGCATCAGGTAGCTATAGAGAAAGCAGACCGAGATTGACTCAACCCCATCCGCCTTGAGAGCACGCACCGCTTCACGTACCGCATTCTCATCGAGCGCCACGTGCACAGCGCCGGTCGCCAACACGCGTTCGGCGACCTCGAAACGATGCAAACGCCGGACCAGCGGCACCGGCTTATCGACCTGCAAGTCATACAGATCGGGTCGCATCTGCCGTCCAAGCTCGAGCAGATCGCGAAAACCCTGCGTCGTAATGACTCCGGTGGCGGCGCCACGGCCTTCCAGCAGCGCGTTGGTTGCGACCGTCGTGCCGTGCCCCAGATAGCGCACGTCAGCCGCTTCCTCCTGCTCCTGCTCCAGGATCGCCGTCAATCCACCGGCGATCGCCTCGCTCGGATCACCGGACGTCGACGAGAGCTTGTAGACCGCCAGTTCGCCGTCGTCGTCGATAAGACAGACATCCGTAAACGTGCCGCCTGTGTCGATACCGATCCGCACCGGCATTGCTTCCCCCTCTGAACCACCCAAACCAATGACGCTCGCGAAGGCGCAGAGGACGCAGAGAATGATCGGTTAAGAACTCTGCGCTCTCTGCGCCTCTGCGCGAGAAAACGTCAATCCACCGCGAATTCCGGACTCTTGATGAACTCGACCGTCAACTCGACGGCGCGGCGCATCGTCTCGGCGCCCTTCTCGGCATTGCCCTTGGTCGCGTCGCCGAGCAGCCCATTGGTCGACTGTGCCTTGTAGCTGCCAGAGCGGAGAAACGTTGGGTAGCGGTTCTCGACGGCCGGCACGGTGCGCGTTGCCCGCTCCATCTTGACCGAGTCGGGCACCAGATGCAGCATCACGCTCGTACCGAACTCCGAGGCGTGCCCATGCGGCAGGAGGTCGCTCTCGGTGATGTCCTCGACCAGCGGCTGAATGAAGCGCCACCAATCGATCTGCGCGCAGCGCACGCCCTGCTCTGCCTCCAGCTGGCGGCCCAACTCGTTCAGATACGCGACGTTCCCCGCGTGACCGTTCACAAAGAGGATGCGACGACACCCCCAGCCGATCAGGCTCTCGCAGACATCGCGCGTATAGGCGATCAGCGACTCCGGCCGTACCGACAGCGTGCCGGGAAACTCCATCAAGGACGCCGAGAAACCGATCGGGATGAGCGGCGCCACGAAAGCCGGCACTTGCTCGGCGACCCGTTCCGCCAGCGCCGTCGTCGCGAAGCCGTCGGCACCCATCGGCAGATGCGGACCGTAGACCTCGACCGCGCCGAACGGGATTAACGCCAGGTCGGTTTCCTTCCGAAACCCATCGAAATCGACCCAATTCATATGTGCTATCGTCGCCACGTTTTACCCTTTCTTCAAACCACTCCCACAATTACCACTTGGTTCGGAACAGGCCGCCACCCTCTGTCATCCTTCGCTGAAGCTCAGGATGACAGGGAGAGTGACCGCTCTAGCGATGGATAGACGGTCAATCATCTGCTCTACCGTTTCAGGCGCGGGTCGAGCGAATCGCGCAGGCCGTCACCGAGCACGTTGCAGCAGAGGATGGTGATCGAGATGACGATCGCCGGCCAGAGCACGTACCAGGCGTCCTGATCCATGTACCCCCGTCCGGCGCCGATCATGTTGCCCCACGACGGCTTCGGTGGCGGCGTACCGAGTCCCAGGAAGCTGAGACCCGATTCGAGTAGGATGGCGAAGCCGAGGCTCAGCGACATCTGCACGAAGATCGGCGCCAGGATATTCGGTAGGATCGACCGCCAGAGAATGCGCAGCGTCCCCGCGCCGAGCACTCGTTCCGCCTCGACAAACTCGCGATTCTTTACCTGTAACGTCGCGCCGTAACTGATACGCGCGAAGATCGTCATGTAGAGAAGCGCGATTACCCCGATCAGATTGCCGATCCCCGGCCCGAGGAAGGCGACGACGGTGATCGCGAGCAGGATCGGTGGGATCGTCAGTAACGCATCGACCAGGCGCATCGAGATCAATTCCCAGACACCGCCCAGATAGCCACCGAACACCCCGAGGATCAGCCCGAAGACCGTCGCCAGCGCGACCGACGAGACGGAGATGACGAGCGAGGTGCGGCTGCCGAGGATCACGCGCGAAAGCAAATCACGCCCGTATTCGTCGGTTCCCAGGAGGTAGGTCGTCGAAGGTCCGGCGAGCCGGTCGCGTGTATTCATGTCATAGGGATCGTGCGGCAGAATCCAGGGCGCCACGATCGCCATCAGGACGATCAGTATCAGGATAATCCCCGGCACCACCACCCGCGGGTTGCTCCGAATCCGACCCCAGGTGGAGATGGAACGTCGCACGGCCCCCTGCGTTTGACCCATCGATCCAGCCAGCTCGCTGACGGAATCGGCCGTGTGTGTTGTTCCTCGAACCGCGGATTTATCCATATTTAATCCTCGGATCTATCGCCGCATACACCAGGTCGGTGACCAGGTTCAGCAGCACGAAGAGGGTCGCAATGATGAGAATAATCGCCTGAATAACCGGGTAATCTCGCTGGTTGATCGCCGCCAGCAGGTAGGTGCTGACGCCTGGCCAGTTAAAGATGTATTCGACGATCACGGTCCCGCCGAGCATCGTGCCGGCCTGAATACCGATGATCGTCACGACCGGGATCAATGCGTTGCGCAGTGCGTGGTGGTAAAGCACGATCCGCTGGCCGAGTCCTTTCGCCCTGGCAGTGCGCACGTAATCCTCGCTCAGCACCTCCAGCAGCGACGAGCGCGTCATACGCAGGATCACGGCGGCCTCCAACAACGCCAGCGTCACCGCCGGCATCAAGAGGTGTTCGATGTGACCCCATGGACTATCGGTGAACGAGACATAGCCGGTGGCCGGCAGAATATGCCAGCGCACGCCGAAGACGAGGAGTAAGAGCGTGCCCGAGACGAAGACCGGTGTCGACACTCCGAGTAACGAAATGATCGACACAAGAATATCCGGCATCTGGTTTCGGTAATTGGCAGCAATGACTCCCAGCGGGATTCCGACCAGAATGGCGAGAATCATTGAGGCGATGATCAGTTCAATGGTACGCGGCAGGCGTCGGGCGAGGTCGTTGAGGATCGGGCGATCGCTAATCAGCGAATCGCCAAAATCGCCGTGCGCGACGCTGCCGATCCAGTCGACATACTGCACGTAGATTGGCCGATCCAGCCCGAGTTGTTTGCGCACTGCCGCAGCTCGTTCGGGGCTCGCCTTATCACCCAGGATCGTGTAAGCCGGATCGCCCGGCAAGAGCTGGATGAAGATCGCCATGAAGCTCGCAACGAGAAAGACGAGGACCGCGGATTGTATGAGCCGCCGAACGATATAAGCGCCCACGAAACTCTCCTAACCAGGTCGGGAGGTGAGGCTGGGCCAACCCAGCCTCACCGGGAGTGACACCTATGACTTCTTGAGCCAGACCTGTTCGAGCGTATTCGGCGAGAGGAAGACGTTCATACGAGGCAAGACTTCGAAACCCTGAACCACTTTACGGGCGCCATAACCGTCATCGCGCCAGCAGAGGAGTGTGTAGGGGGCGAGCTCTGCCGCGCGGTCTTCGATCTGGTTGTAGAGCGCCTTCCGCTTGTCCTGGTCGGTCTCCTGACGCGCCTGATCAAGCCACTGGTCGATCTGCTGGTCCGCGAAACTATCGCGCCCCTGGCTAACCGCCGTGCTATAGAGGAACGTCGTGAGGTAGTCCGGGTCCGGGAAGTCGGGCGAGGTGCCCTGCACACGGAACTGGTAGTCACCTTCCGTGTGCTTCTTCACTTCCGTCGCCCAGTCGAAGAGATCGAGCTTGCAGTCGATCCCGAGATCCTGCAGATTCTTCTGGCAGACCTCGCCGGTCGACTGGTGCATACCGTACTGGCCGGTCGACATCAGTGTCAGCGACATCGACTTCGGATCCTGCCCGGCGTCGCTCAGCAGCTGCTTTGCCTTGTCCGGATCGTAGCTGTAGTAGTCCTTGAGGCCGGAGTCATAGGCCCACGAATCTTCGGTGATGAGACCGCCGGTGATGATTTCACCGCGACCGAAGAAGGCCGCATCGACGATCGACTGGCGATCGAACGCGAAGCCGAGCGCGTGGCGCACCTTAGCATCATCGAACGGCTTCTGTTTCACGTTGTAGATCAGGTACATGAACGACGAGCCCTTGGTAGTGATCAAGTTCAGGTCGTTGCTCTTGTCGATCGAGTCCATGTCTTTCCACGGAATGTACTCGGCGATATCGACGTCACCGCTCTTGAGCGCCGCGACACGCGTGTCCTCGTTCTGGTACGGCAAGAAGGTGATCTTGTCGAGGTACGGCTTGCCTTCGCGGAAGAACTTGTCATTCTTCTCGACGACGACGTTGACACCCGGCTCACGCGAGACGAACTTGAACGGGCCGGTGCCCATCATCGTCTTATTCGGATCGCCGCCGCCCTCGAGGAACTTCTTCGAGACAATGGCGCTTTCCGGCAACGCCAGGTTCGAGATTAAACCGGCGGCCGGCGCCGAGAGCTTGAGAACGGCCGTCCGCGGATCGGACGCATCGACGTCGGTAATCGGTTTCAGCTGATCGAACTCGGTCGCACCGACCGATTCGTCGAGAATCCGATCGATGGACGCCTTGACATCTTCCGAGGTGAACGGCGTTCCATCGTGGAACGTCGTATCGACCAACGTGAAGGTATAGGTCAGGCCATCAGGCGACGTATCGAATTTGGTCGCCAGGTCGGGCGAGGCCTCACCGTTCGTCCAGTAACGCATGAGTCCGTTGTAGATGCAGATCTTGACGGCACGCGCGGCCGTGCCCGTATCGATATGGGGATCGAGATTGGGCGGATCGGACGAGAGCGCCCATTTCAGCTCGCCGCCCGTCACCACATTGGCCGGCGCTTGCGTGCTCGAGCCGCTCCCGCTCGGCGTTCCGCTCGCCGAACCGGAACCGCTGGAGGCACTCGCCGCGGCTGTCGAAGCACCACCACTCGAGCTCCCGCTCGACGAGGTCGATGCCGAGGTTGCCGTGTCTTTATCGCTGCTCCCGCAGGCCGCCAGCAACGAGGCGGCCGAGGTCGCGGCGACGGCGGCGATGCCGAGGCGCAAGACACTCCGACGGCTCATCGCGAAGCGACGCGGATCGATCTCTTGAGGCAATGGGGACAAAGGCTCTGACGCGGTCATCGTTCTCCTCCTCCTGTGTCCTACAGGCCCCGCACACCGGGTTGACCGACGTGTGAATCAACACTGATTCCGATATTAGACGCCGACTGGTTGCGGCTCATAGGCGCTCGGCCGGCGGTTCATAAGCGACGGCAGCTGCGTACGAATCCCTTGCAACGCGTCGAAATCGAGATCGGCAAAGACAAGCCCTTCGCGGTTCGGTGCTTCCCCGAGCACCACGCCCCACGGATCGACAATCAACGCGTGACCATAGCACTGGCCCTCCGGCTCGTGCGGCCCGATCTGCGCCGGTGCCAGGACGTAGCACTGGTTTTCGATCGCGCGGGCGCGCAGCAGGACGTGCCAGTGATCTTTGCCGGTGAACATCGTGAAGGCGGCCGGCAAGAAGAGCATCTCGGCCCCCGCCACTGCCAGCAGCCGGAAGAGTTCCGGGAAGCGCAGGTCGTAGCAGATCGCGAGTCCAACCGTGTGGCCATCGATTTCTGCCGTTACGATCTCGTTGCCCGGCAGGATCGTGGCCGATTCGTTGGCGCTGACATGGCCGGTGAGATCGATATCAAAGAGGTGAATCTTGCGGTATTTCGCGATCATCTCGCCGTTCGGGTCAAAGAGCGCCGTCGTGTTGTAGAACTTGCCGTCGACGTCGGACTGCTCATGCACCGACCCGGCATGGACATAGATGCCGTGCTCACGCGCCTTCGCCGCGAAGCGATCAACGAACGGCCCGGGAATCGGCTCACCGACGGGGCTCGTTCCAAGATAGTCGACGCACTCCGGAAAGGCGACAAGCCGTGCGCCCTGGGCGGCCGCCTCATCGATCAATGCTTCGGCGCGACGCAGATTGGCCGCCTTATCCGCTCGACTATTCATCTGTGCGACGGCAACACGCAACCCCTGTGTCATATTCAACCCCCTTCTGCCGGAACACGGGCTCAACCGAGCGTGAACTCCGCATCCGTCCCAATCGACTGCTGTATTCGCTGGCGAAAGACATCGATGTGCTGACGCATCGCCTCCTCGACGGCCAGACCGTCATGGAGCTCCAGCAGGTCCACGATCCGGTGATGATTCCTGAAAATCTGGGGGAGATCGCGATCGAAGGCCCGCATCGAGATGTACCAGTAGCGCAACATCGCCGTGTTGATTTCGTTCACAGCCTCCGCCAGGTACCGGTTGCGGCTGGTCAGCGCTAGATCGCGATGAAACTCCAGATCGATATAGAGCCCGGCCTCGAGGTCATCGAGCACCAGCTCGGCACCATCGTCGATGACCGTACGCAGATGCGCGATCTCATTGGTCGTTACCCAACGTGCGGCGAGCCGGGCGTTAGCCGGTTCGATTACCTCGCGCGCCATGATCATCTCGTTCAGCCGCAAGACGGAGAGTTCAGTCACATAACACCCGCGACGCGGGATCTCAATCGCCAGCCGCTCGCGCACCAACCGCTGGATCGCCTCACGCAATGGGGTGCGCCCCATCTGAAAACGCTCCATCAACTGCGGGACCGTGAGCGGTTCGCCCGGCTGAATCTGAAGCGTGACGATATTCCGTTTCAATTCCTCATACGCGGTATCGGCTTTCCGAGCCAATGTGGTTGGCGTGCGCGTTGTGGTTGAAGCCATGCACCCTCAGCCATTCGGCTCCTGGCGCGCCACACCTGGTGAACGTGATGACGCGCCGGACACCATCCGTTCGTCAGTCGGCGACGGCGTCGGCCAGTTGACGCGCAGGCAACTTGAAGAACTCACGGGCGTTTTCAAGCATGATGCGCTTGCGCATCGCATCGGGCAGCGCCGGCAACGACAGTTCCGGTGAGTCGAAGTCCCAGTGCGGGTAGTCGGTCGCGAACATCAGCGTCTTCTCGGCCTTGGCCCACTCGAAGACAGAGAGCAGTCGCCGCTGCGGTTCCGGCTGCTCCATCGGCTGCGAGGTAAAGCGGATGTGATCGAAGACGTAGTCGCTCGGTGGCTTCTGCACCCAGGGCGTCTGGTTCCGCAGCGCCTTCCAATCGGAATCGAGACGCCAGAGGAAGGTCGGCAGCCAGATAAAGCCGCCCTCGATGAAGACGACCTGCAGGTTCGGATAGCGATCGAAGAGTCCCTCGAAGATCATGCTGGCGATATGCGCCTGGCAGCCCATCGCCCGCGACTGGCGGTTTTCGATGTAGTAGGACGGGTAACCGGCCGGCGTCGGCTGGCCGTTGACGCCGGAGCCTTCGCCGCCGATGTGAATGCAGAATGGGAGATTCATCTCCGCCAGCGCTTCAAAAATCGGATCGTAGTAGCGCTGTCCATAGGGGAAGCGTGCGCCATTCTGCACCAGCGCACCGACGATGCCGGGATGCTTGCCGCTCCGGCGGATTTCGTCCGCCGCCTTCTTCGGGTTCTGGAGAGCGATAACCGCCAGGCCCTTCAGGCGATCATCGCGTTCGATCCAGTGCTCGATCATCCAGTCGTTGTAGGCCGCGGCTACCGCCGCCGCGTAATCGGCATCCGGCAACGTCGAGACGGGCGAGACATCCTGCCCGCCGAGGATGCCGTACTCGATGTTGTAGCTATCGAGCAGTTGTTCCTTCAGCAGATCGAATTCAGAGCCGGCGATCGTGCCGTCATCCGGATACGAATCGGCGCGATAGCCACCGGCGCCGCCATTGAGGTAACCGCCGCCGCCGGTCGTGGTCAGCCGCAGACCGAACTGATCGATATCCTCGCGATAGACACGCGGGAGATAGGGGTAGAAGTCTTTGGGGCTCTTGATCCGTTGGTGAATGTCGCAGTCGATAAAGAGTTCGCCTTGCTTCGCTGTCATCGCTCGCATTCCCTTCGTCGGGTACCGCTGAACGAAGCGCCTTGCCTGCCATCAGCGTCGATCGAACAGGTGTGCTCCAGATACCTCGGACTTAGCGCTGTTGAACCGGGACATGGACAACGACCTGCCCCGCTTCAATCGTTACCGGATACATCGGGATCGATGGATCTTCCTCCTCTTCTTCCGGCGGCTCGACCGTGACGTCGTAGGTTCGCACCCGCACCTTATGGGGATTGAAGATCGAGCGCCCGGATGAAATCTCGAACTCCCAACCGTGCCAGGGGCACTTGATAATCTCGCCTTCGTGGGCGTACTCCATCTGATACGGCTTCGTGGAGACATTGGTCCCCAGCACCCGGCCGCGACAGAGCGGCGCGCCCTGATGGGGGCAGCTACTGCGCAACGCGTAGTACTCGCCCTTCACGTTGAAGACGCCGATTTCCTGCCCGTCGACCTCAACCAACCGTCGCGTATTCGCCGGGAAATCCCGCACCCGAGCGACAACGACGTGCCTGGTATCCATCCCACCTCCATCAGGAATATATTCAGTTGCATACACTCAGTACATTTCAATGCTAGCCGCCGGAAAATCGCTTGTCAAGCGGTCATAGATTAAGGGGGGGGGGTGTTATGACAGGAGGGATGGGGGAACGAACATGGATGGGTAGTTCGACGAGGGGACGATGTTGGCGCGTCGGCGGACGATATCGCCGGGCTCCGTCCGCCCGGGATTTCTAATCCCGGGCTCTCTAGACGAAGCCCACTAAAGGAACTGGGTTTACCTCCGCTCTCTCAACCCCTTCAGTGGGTTTCGTCTTCTCAGCCCGGCGGCTGAGCGCGGATGTTCGCCGGAATAGGTCGCTACGCCATCCCCACCATCGCCCCGTCGAACTGCTCTTCGCGGGCGACGCGACGCATGAAGGCGAGGTATTCGTCCTTGGTCATGCGGGGCTTGTCGCGGTCCAGGATCTCTTTGGCGAGGGATGCGCCGTTGGAGAGAAGGTCGATGACCGTCATCGCCATCAGTTTGGCCGGCAAGATGTAGGCGAGATACTGGTCCTCGATCTTCCAGTCATCGCCGTGCCCGGCACCGGAGAAGCCGCCGACGTAGGGATGAATGGCCGGCATGATATGCGCGATATCGCCCATGTCCGTCGAACCGGCGCCATGGCCGGTATTTTCCCAATCCGATTCGTCGTACATCGTGAGGTAGTTCGCCTTGAACCGCTCAGCCATCGCCTCGTTGTTGACGAGCGGCATGTAGCCGGGCAGCGTCTCGATCTGAACCTCGGCACCGAGCGCGACAGCTCCAGCCCGCAACGCCCGATCGACCTTGAGCGACGCCAATTCGATCGCCTCGGTCGTCTTGCCGCGCACGTACGTTTCGAAGCGTACATCGCTTGGAATGACGTTCACCAGGTCACCGGCACGCGTCAGGATCGGATGCACGCGAATCGCGTCTTCGTCGCGGAACGTCTCGCGCTGAGCATTGATCGAGGCGAGCGCGATCTCGGCGGCGTAGAGCGCATTGATGCCGCGATCGGGCGCGCCGCCGGCATGAGCCGCCTTGCCGACGAAGCGCGCCTGCTTGCCGACAAAGCCGTTGCTGGAGGTCGAGATGCTGGCGACCGCGTTCGAGCGCTGGCTGCTGGAGGCATGTACCATCATCGCCATGTCGACGTCGTCGAACTCACCGAGCTTGATCAGCTCGCCCTTACCGCCGAGGAACTCGATCTTCCCGGCGCGTCGCAATTCGTTGCGATAGTCGATCTCGACATACTCTTCGGCCGGCACCGCAAAGAACGCGATGCGGCCGGCCAGTTCCGGCAGAACGTCCGAATTTAGAATCCCCATGGCGACACCAAGCATCGTCGAAATCTGCGCGTTATGTCCACAGCAGTGCGCGGCACCCGTCTCCGGATTGCAGAACTCGTGACCGGGAACGAGCACCGAATCGAGCTCGCCGATAACCGCCACGGTCGGCCCCGGCTGGCCGCCTTCAACCACCGCCTTGATGCCGGTGATGCCAAGCCCGCTGCGGCTGTTCAGCATCAGGCTGTCCATCACCTCTTCGACGATCGACGCGGTGCGAAACTCCTTGAAGCCCAGCTCAGGATCGCGGAAGATCCGCTCGCCGATCTCGATCAATCGTCCGGCTCTCCGGTCGATCTCAGCACAGACATTCGCCTTGATCTCACTCATATCCATGCGTCGGTCTACTCCTCCATACACATCGTCCTGGTCAGGGTTGCCATTCTAACCGACGAAGGCACACCGATGAACATCTGCGCGCCCGAGCATGTATCTTCGGGGTGAGCACAAGGCGACATCGACATCGGGGTACGGACCATCGCCTCATGCCTCGATCCGGTACAATTCAGGCGATTGTTGGCCGACGATGAGGGAAATGCGGGAGTAACGACGTGCACGCGAATGACTACGAGATCGATCCGGCAGAAACAGCGACGCTCTCCGGCAAGATCCTGATCGCCGGAACCGGCTTCATCGTCGGTTCGGGCATGTGGGCCATCCTCGCCTTCTTCCGCTATGGCGGAGGCCACGAAAGCGCCATGACGCTCGATCTGGTACTGGCCGCCTTGCATCTCGTTGTCGGGCTGATGATCCTGCGTCAGGTGCACAATGCCTGGTACGTCGGCCTGGCGCTGGCCGGGATCTCGATCGCCGCCACGCTGCCGAACGGCTACTACCTGCCGATCGTCGAAGACGGCGTCACCGGCGCGCTTCTCTACTTCGCCCGAAGTGATTTTCGCGAGTTCCGTCTCCTCCGCAGTCGCGGGAGCGAGGGCGCTTAACCCCGGACATCACCGAATACCTGTTGCAGTAGGTTCGCGCAACGTGCGATAGCGGGCCGGCGTGAGACCGAACGCCGCTTTGAACGTACGTGAGAAGTGCGCCTGATCTGCGAAGCCGGCGTCAAACGCCACATCCCCCAACGCTCGATTCCGCACGATCTGCTCCCGCGCCTCGTCAAGCCGCCGCATCAGCAGGAAACGGTATGGACTCGTGCCGTAGACCAGACGAAACTGGCGCGCCAGTTCATAGCGGCTGAGCCCGGTGATCGCTTCCAGTTCGGCAGAACGCACGACCCGGTTCTTTTCCGCGTCAAGAAAAGCGCGTGCACCTCGGAGCGCCGCCATATCGAACCGGTTCGGGTCAGCGAGATCACGGACTGAAGGGTCCGCCCGCAGCAAGCCAGCGGCCACTTGCAGCACGAGGCTATCGATAGCGAGCGGCTCCCGATTTCCACTGAAGGCACTATCGATCGCATCAGCCAGGATATCGCTTGATAGCACCGGCCGGAGCACAAAGGGCAGCGGTCCGGGGCTCCGACGCAGTGTGCGGGCTGCATCGAAGATCAACGCCGGATCGATATAGAGTTGGCGGTAGCCAAAGCCTGCCTCGGTCGCTGCATAGCCATCATGTACCTCATCCGGATGCAGCACCACGATCTGACCGGGCAGACTGACCTCGTGACTGCCCCGATACTCGAACGCCTGCACACCACGGGTCGTCTGGCAGATCGCGTAGGTGTCATGACGGTGCTTGCGATAGGCACGCCCCTGAAACCAGGCTTCCAGGAACTCAACACCGCTCTCCGGCCCACGACTCCGCAGCCAGTCACTCCTCATCTCCGCGCACGATCGTTCAAGACCAACACCGCTCGACAACCTAGGATTGCGCGACATGATGCTCGACTCCCATCCGCGGGTGACGATTCGGAGTTTCCACTATGACGCTCGGACAAACAATCGCGTTCATCCTCTTCGCCATCGTCATGAGTTCGACTCCCGGACCAAGTAATCTGATTCTGACATCGAGCGGTGCGGCCGAGGGTGTGTTCCGCGGATTGCCTGCGCTGCTCGGGCAGGTCGTTGGTGTCGGACTGATGCTCTTCCTCGTTGGCTTTGGGCTTGGGGAAGTCGACCTCGAAAACGCGCGTATTATACAGATTTCCAAATGGTGTGGTATCGGCTTCTTGCTCTGGTTGGCGTGGAAGATTGCCAGCGCCCACGGGAAGACATCAGTGGCTCGTGGGGCGCGAGTTGGCTTCTGGCACATGGCCGCGTTTCAATGGGTCAATCCGAAGTCCTGGCTCATGTGTACCAGCGCCGTCGCCACCTACTTCCCGGCCGTGAGCGGCAGTGCCGTTGCTCGATCGCTCTTGTTCGCCTCCCTCTTCATGCTCGCGTCGGTGCCGGGCTGCTCGCTCTGGCTGATCGCCGGAGCTGGGTTGCAACGCGCGTTCCAGAGCGAACGAGCCGCGCGCATCTTCAACCTGACGATGGGCGGGCTGCTCGCGTGCTCGATCCTCTTCTTCTTTATCCACTAGAACGTCGTATGCGCATGAATAGACAGAGACGTTAGACTAGGAATATGAAGGCGACCTCTAAAATCGCCATGCGTGAGCTGATTCGCGATCCGGGCGAAACCTACGTTGCTCCGGTGATTGCATCAATGTACCAACGCAACGTATGTGAACTGCTCGCCGTTCTTGTTGCTAGCTTGGCAGAGACACTCTCGCGCAGCTGTGCATGCTAGTCTCGGCAACTACGCCTGAACTACTCGGGGAGGACTTTCGATGGCTGCGTCCCTTAGGCATCATTTGACTCTTGCCCGCTGGATCATCGTCGTCTTCGGTATGGTGCTCCTGTTGACACTTGGTCGCTTCAGCTTGGTTGCCAACGAGCACGTGCCCATTCTCGGACAGGCGATCTAGCAACAGGCGCCCGCGGAACAATACGTTGATGCCGCGGTTGATTCCGTGCATGCGGTGGAACGGGAACGTCGCTGGAGCTTCCTGGCACTGGCGACAATCTTCGTGGTGATCGGCAATATCGTCGGGATCTTGAGAGCGGATCTCGTCGTGGCTGGGACAACATGGGCCATGACACTGGGCGCGGCGGCGGCCCTGCTCGCCGCGAGGGCGACACCATCAGGTGCTGAGTGGGCAAAGATCACCGAATTCATCGCGCTGCTTGCGTTCGCGGCGAGCACGTTGGCCTTCTTTCTCGTCTTTCCCATCAACCGGATGCACGCACCCTGGGCGCGGCGGATACTGGGAAGCGCGCTCGGGATCTCCCTCGGAGTGGCGGCGGGCTATCTCGGGATCATGGTTATCGACGCGGGCGGTTACGCCATCCTGCAGACCGTCTTCTTCCTTGTCCTCGCGCTTGAGCTGGGCGGCGCGGCGTTCCTCGCTGCCTGGTCCGTGTTTCGTGCCACACCAGCACAGCGAGCCGCCAAGCGGGCACTCGGACTTGTCGCGTTCGGCGCCACGGCAGGGTTGCTCCCGTTTTGTTTGCTCGTATTGATTCCAGATGCGCTGGGAGATCGAGCGATCGTGCGGCCAGACTTGGCAGTCTTCAGCCTGGTTCTCTTACCAGCCAGCCTGGGAGCCGCAGTCGTCAGCCATCAGTTCCCGGGCATCACCCGGTTAATGCGACGCGCTTCGGTTGCGTTGGTGATTTGGGTGACGATCATTGGCATTGTAAGCGCCGGGTTTGTGTGGGTCGCGCGTTGGGAAGCGGAGCAATCGAGAGCACAGATCGTAGATCTAAACACCGCAGCCGTCCTCGTGACGGTCGTCGCGGGTGGTTTCTGGCCACTTCAGCGCGAGCTGCGGCGTGCCCTCGAACGACGAATCTTTCATGACGTCTACGACTACCGCGCGGTGCTCCACGAACTGAGTGCCGAAACCGTTCGCCTCACCGATCTTGACAAAATCGCCGGCCATATTCTCCGCCGCGTCGGGGCGATCCTCGACTTGACCTGGGCATGCATCCGACTCGAGACCGGTGCCGAAGCCTTGGGTTTCGACTGGAACGGTCGCAACGTGATCGACGCCAGCACACACCAGCCAATCTTGCTCGACGCACATGCGAAGGTCACGCCGTTGGTCATTAATGGCAAGCCGGTCGGGCAATTCGTGATGGGAGCGAAGCGACATGATCTGGAGCATACGCCCGAAGACCTGGAACTCATCGAGACGCTCGCCCCGCTGATTGCCGCGGCGCTGCAGAACGCCTTGCTCGTGCGGCAGCTTGAGGGACAGGTGGCGTGCCTCACGGAACGAGGGGCGGAGCTCATGACGTTGAGCGCGAGGCTCATACAGATTCAGGAAGAGGAGCGCCGTCACCTCGCCCTCGACCTCCATGACGACGCGCTGCAGCGGAGCATTCTCCTCGCGCGAGAGTTGAGGACCGCCGGAGAGTCGTATGAACAGAACGACCTCGTCCGCTTAACGGAGATGGCCGACGATATTTCCGAATCATTGCGCGCGCTCTGCACCGGCTTGCGACCGTCCGTGCTGGATGACTTGGGGCTGATCGCTGGGCTGGAATGGCTCGTGACGCACGCACGAGCGCAGAGAGATCTTGAGGTGCATCTTGAGATTGATGAACGCCCACGAGACCGGTGCGCCAGGCTCGATCCCGATCTCGAGACCGCGCTCTATCGTGTTGTTCAGGAAGCACTCAATAACTGCGTCAAGCATGCGGATGCACACACGGTTCTTGTCCGTTTGCACCGAGAACCAGGGCGTCTCCTCCTGCTTGTCCGGGATGATGGGTGGGGCATAGACGATTCTGCGGCGGTGCTTCATTCATCAGGGATCGGCCTGCTTGGCATGCGAGAGCGGCTTAAGCCGTGGAACGGGACGATCGATCTGATGCCGCGTCAGCCACATGGGCTTTGTCTGGGAATTCAGATCATGGGAGTATAGTCCGTTGTCCGATTCTTGTCCGGCGCAACCGATTCGAGTAGCAATCGTTGATGATCACCCACTCTTGCGGGAGGGTCTTCGTACGTCGGTCGAAGCTGCTCGTGGGCTTGAAATTGTCGGTGCGGCCGACAACGGGCAAGCCGGGCTTCGTCTCGTCGCCGAGCACCAACCACAGGTGCTGCTCCTCGATCTTCGGCTTCCCGACATGAGTGGAATAGATGTTGCCTATCAGGTCTCCACTGGGTTTCCGCATACCGCGATCATCGTGCTTACCGGCTATGACGCGACCGGGTATTTACCGACACTGCGGCAGCTTGGCGTACAGGCCGTGGTGCGGAAGAGCGCCGCACCCTCGGAAGTGCTGCGGATCATTCGCGCGATAGCGGCAGGAGAGACCTCTCTGTCAACGCCGCACGAAGCCGAACTTGGAGCGGCCAGAGCTTCCGTCGATCTGACGAAACGGGAATACGAAGTGCTGCGGCTCGTTGCACGTGGCCGGCGGAACGGCGAGATCGCGGCTGAACTCGCGGTGTCGATCAAGGCGATTGAGTTCCACGTGAGTAACCTGTTGAGTAAGCTCAACGCACGCTCACGAACTGAAGCGGTGCAACACGCCTATCGGCTCGGATTGATCGTGCCGGAAGCGCCGGATACCCTTGATCCCAGTGAACCGCACATCCGCCCATAGCGGCTGGGCTACGCCCCAAGTTTCTCTCAATATCGTGATGATGACCGGTCATCTCCGCCCTCGCGAGTTAAACAACTTAGGGAAAACTCTAGCGACAACCCTCAACCTATCCATTACGCTCAAGATACGAGGGAATCGATGTAGGCGGCTGTTCGAGCCAAACCACGTACACGCCTGCCGGGATCTGATTGAGCGCCAAGACCGAATTGAAAAGAGGAAGACATGAAGAAAACAGCCTGGCAATACTCGGCCGCGCTCGCTGTGTTAACCATTTTGTTGCTCATTCAACCCGCCGATGCAACGATCAACACTTCACAAACGTTCACAAACCTCCATGACAACGTGGGTACATACTTTAACGAGTCACAATCGGTTTCTTGGACGTTTGCCTCAGGAAGCGTGTATGCTGTATACTCTCAAGCTGCCGTTACTGTAACTAATAATGGAGTCTTAAACTGCAACCGTGCAATCGCACAGGGAAACACGGCGATTCTCAACAGTCAACAAGTAAATATCTCATCTGGAAGCGGAACACAATATCCCGTCTTGTACTACAATGGCAACATACCATGGATTTCTGGATCCCCTAATGACTATGTTGAATTCTTGGACAAGTTCGTGAATTCACCGGACGTCCAGACATGCGGTGGAACCCCGCCGCTCGAAATGGGTGGGGTCGTCGGATATCTATTCGACGACGGCACGTGGAATTGGAACCCATCTTACGGGGGATATTAGCTAGATACGACGAGTTTGAACGGAGAGTGACGATGAAGCGGTTCAACATCAAATTTCATGCTCCAAGTCGCGGTCGTTGGGCTCTAGGTATTGTCATGGCGCTCGGTGTTCTTGGGTTCGTAATGCTCTCTGGTGCTAGCGGGCGCGCTAATGATGCCGCAGTGGCGTTCGACAGTCCACCTGGGCCAGTTCCTGTCGCGCAATCGAGGGCTGCCCATGGGATTACGTTGACGTTGGACTCAATCGTTCCCACGGCTGGCGAGACTACGCTGTCTTTCTCTTTAGAGCTACCATCTCAGCTCGTACCAGTTCAAGCCGAGAGTCTACTAGGTCCCATCCACGTTGGAGATCAATTGCGCCTTGCCGGCATCAACCCACTCCCAGTTGGTTTAATAACTCCTTCTCACGTTCATCAATCGGGAGACCCTGTGCAACGGTTTGAACTTGTGCTTACGCCTGTCACGAATCCGACTCGGCCTGTCTCGATCACCTTCACTACGCTCACACTCAAGCTCAACCCGAGCAGCCACCAAACGATGACAGTAAAGGGTCCGTGGCAGTTCACGCTCGCCCCACGCTTGTTTGATATCAATCGACCAACAGGAACGCATCTCGCTAATGGCAAAGCGGTGTCGGCAGGGATCACCGTGAGCGTTGACCGTGTAGAGAATCGACCGTCGGGCCTGGCTGTCTATTACACGATCACATCTGCTCTGTCGCACGAAGTCAAACCCGTGACGCCGACCGTTCGCCTCGCCTTCGAAGATGGATCGTACTCTCCGTCAGAACCGATGCAGTTCGTAGGCTCCCCAGTGACAAACACGAACTCTAGTAGCGGTATGGCTATTATAACCTCTGCCCATCCTGTGTCGTTTGTCTCAGTCTTTCCACCACTCGCGAAGGCAGCGGAAAACGCACAGTTGGAGGTCGGGGATTTCCTTACGACGACGGGTTCATCTGCATCTATCGTGATTCACCAGCCGTTTGGAAAGTGGTACGCCGCACCCGAGACGATTGACGGGGAAACGATGGCGGTTCAGGACGTAAATTACGACGGCGATGCGCTGCGCATCACCGTAGAGAACATGGAGCCGATTTCAAGGGCAGACATAATGTTCCTGGGTGTTGGGGTTGATTCCATCACGGCGACTGACGGGCAAGGCAACAACTACCGAGCGGTTTGGTCCACTACGGGTACGCGCCAACAGCGCGATGAGTTGGGAGCTGGGAGCAGCATTATCGGATTTGAAGGCATCAATTCAAACGTGGATCAACTGTCCGTAACTGTGCCACATTCGAGTAAGCTGATTCGCGGCGACTGGGCGGTCGGGATCCCGCTCTCATAGACTCAAGATAGCATGTTGGCGAGAGTCGGGTGATGAGGACCTGCCCATCACCCTGACTCTCGCCGAAGAAACCGGCTGGCAATGACCGCAGATGACACGACTAATGGTAGAGTCCCGAATCTAGGCGTGTCTTTATGGTCATCGGTGCCAAGGAGTGGGGCTTATGTCCGGACCACGAAAGACGAACAAACCGGGTACGATCGCCCACCGATCCTGCCGCTTTCCGCGTCGAGCAGTCGCGCTCACGGGAGCGGTTCTCGTAACGGTCGCACTGGTCAGCGCATGTGGCGGCACGTCAAGTCCGACGACCAGCGCTGCCAGTCGTGCTACACCTGCCACGGCGGTGTCCAGTACGCCGGTGGACACGTCGTTACCCCAAACGGTGTCGAATGCGGGCCTCCGCATCAGCTTGACCGGAGGTGCGCGTCAAGGGAATCGAATTTGGCTGAATTTTCACATTGAATCCGCTAACCCGGCGCAGACGAACCTCTGGATCATGGGTGGCGGAGAGATCGCAGGAATCTTTCCGCATGAGAATGACATCGAGGCGCCGGGACTGCGGTGGAATGAACAGAACCAGACCGGGACGAATCTTCTGCCCGAAGGTCCTCGCATTGGCACTCCCTCGCCTCCACCGCCATCGCCGACGCCCTACCCGACGCCAAACATCACGGGCTATCTCGTAACACTGCCGTATGTGCTTACCGGCGCTCCAGACCAACCGGTAACGGTCACGATTCGACGGGTGCGCTTTAATCCGGTCTTTCCAGCGCAACCGCCGGGGAAAATCATCTCCGGTACCTGGCGCTTCGCGTTTGTCCCCGCGAGCCTTGCGTCTCCAACGCCTGTGCCAGGCAGTTCAGCCACGCCGTGACTGCCGCATGACCACCGTGTGACACAAAATACGCCCGGCAAACGAAACGACCGCCCCGTCGCGCTCGTCGGGCCACGCCCCTCTTCCCATATTCCGTCTCGCCTCTTACAATGCCCCCAACCCGACGAAAGCCGACGACCTGAGGCGAGGAGACCGCTGCCATGGCTAGATCGATCGATGACATCGACCGCGCGATCATCGCCTGCCTCCAGGCCGACAGCCGCACTCCGAGCGCCGAAATCTCGCGTCGCGTCGGTGTCGCCGAGCGGACGGTGCGCGCCCGCATCGACCGGCTCGTGCAGGATGGCGTCGTACGCCTCGTCGCGCTCGTCGACCCAGTCGTGCTCGGCTATACCGTCACCGCCGATGTCTTTCTCGAAGTCGAACTCGGTAAAGTGCAGGAAGTGGCGGAGCTTGTCGCCGCCTTCCCCGCAGTCTCCTACGTCGGTCTGACGACCGGCGATCGCGACATCTCCTTGCAGATGTACGCCGAGTCGGTCGACGCGCTCTATACCTTCGTCACCGAACGGCTCAATCACATCTCCGGCGTCTTGCGCGCCCGCACCTTCGTCATTCCGCGCATCGTCAAGTCGATCGAGAGCTGGACGATGCCACCACGCCCGTCCGATAACGGCACGCCGGAGGAACCGACGCTGCTCAGCGGTTCGAATCGCTGAGCAAATCTGTCAGAATAGCGAGAGATGAGCGACGTCATCCGATCGGTATGAGAGGAGTGTCGGGTGGATTCTCGATCGAGCGCGCAGGAACGACTGGTTGGGCAGGCGAACGAGGTGATGGGCGGCACGCTCGGAGCCTTCAAGCTGCCCGATGAGCAGGCAGTCGTCATTTCGCACGCCAAAGGAAGCAAGATTTACGATGTCGATGGTCGCGAGTATATCGACTACCTGCTTGGCTCAGGGCCGCTGCTTGTCGGTCATGCGCATCCGGTCGTCGTCGAGGCGGTGCAGCGTCAGGCCGAACGTGGCTCGACCTACTACACGCTGAATGAGCAGGTCATCGAACTCGCCACGCGCATCGTCGAGGCAGTCCCGTGTGCCGAGGAAGTCCGCTTCGTCAGCACCGGCACTGAGGCGACCTTCCACGCCATGCGCATCGCCCGCGCCTACACCGGCAAGCCGAAGATCCTGAAGTTCGAGGGTGGCTTCCACGGCGTCAACGACTACGCCATGATGAGCGCGCATGCCACTCGCCAGACCAGCTACCCGACGCCGATCCCCGATTCGGCCGGTATTCCGCACGATGTTGAAGCCGATGTGCTCATCTCGCGCTGGAACGACGCTGAACTGACGCGCCAGATCGTTGAGGAGAACGCCGAGAGTTTGGCGGCCGTCATCTGCGAGCCGTTGCAGCGCTCGCTCGTACCGGCGCCCGGCTTCCTGGCCGCCTTGCGCGAGATGACGCGGGCCAACAACGTCCTGCTCATCTTCGACGAGGTCGTCACCGGCTTCCGGCTGGCCTATGGCGGCGCCCAGGAGCACTACGGCGTTGTGCCGGATATCGCCACCTTCGGCAAAGCAGTCAGCGGGGGCTATCCGCTGGCGGTGGTCGCTTCCTCGCACGAGATCCTGTCGGTCACCGATCCGGCGAAACGGAACGGCAAACCAGCCGCGCAGATGGGCGGCACGCTGAACGGCAATCCGATCGCAGCGGTCGCCGGTCTGGCGACGCTGGAAGTGCTGCGCGGCGAAGGGACCTACGAAAAGCTCTACGGCACGACCGAACGGATCAAAGGCGGCCTGCGCGAACTGCTTTCCGAGCGCGGTATGTCGGCCGATGTCAATGGCGAGGGCCCGCTCTTCCAGGTCTTCTTCACCGACGAGACGGTCACCGACTACCCCGGTGTCCTACGCAGCGATCGCGCGAAGAGCCGGGAGTTCGGGCTGCGCTGCATCGAGCGCGGGCTGTTCCTGAATCCGGGCGAGAAGTTCTATGTCTCGCTGGCGCACGACGTGGATGACATCGAACGCACGCTCGACATCTTCGAAGATGCCCTCGACGCGCTCAACTGAGCGCATCGTCGCGCGCGAGCGCTGGGTGCGCAGCGTCGAGGACGCGTTGGAATTCGTGCGCTCGGTCGGGCTCTGTCTCATCTTCGAAGAGAAGCGGACGGCCAAGCGCGAGCCGATGGTCTCGCTCTGGGATGTCGTCGACGCGCCCGACAAGCAGCCGGGCGAACGCGGTCACGGCGAACGCGCCATGGTCGTCTGGCGGCTCAAGAACGAGCTGCCGTTGACCTATCCGGATGAGATCTTCTACGGCAAGCTGCCGAACGGCCGCGCCATGCTCTGCACGCTGGCGCGGCTCGCGACGCTCTACCGCACCCAGCACCAGCCGCTCAATGCGCTCGGCAAGGACGCCCGCCGTCTCATCGATATCATCCGGCTGCGTCCGATCACCAGCGGCGACCTGCGGCTCGACGCCGGCTTCCACCTGCCGGCTGACCGCTCGCGTTTCGACCGCGCCCTGCAGGAGCTCCAAATCGCGCTCCAGATCGCCCGCGTCGATACCGACCCGGACACCTGGTTCCTCTTCGACGCAGCGTTCCCACGCGTCTCCCAACCCGCCGGGCCATCCCTGTCGCCCTGAGCCACGCCCCGGCGGCCTGTCCTATTCCCTCCAGTCATCCTGCCCCGCAACCGTCGACATCCTAAGCCGCCCCCCCTGCCATCCTGCCCCGCGCCCCTCGACATCCTGAGCCGCTCCCTGTCATCCTGAGCCGCAGCGAAGGATCTCTTCCCCGTGTCCCTACTCTGGACTCGCCGGGCAAGTCAAAGGAGATCCTTCGCTGCGGCTCAGGATGACAACGGGAGGCAGGATCACAACGGGAGGCAGGATGACAACGGGGGCAGGATCACAATGGAGGAGAGGGACGTGGTCTTGGGCTGGTTCGCCCTGTCGCAGATCGCCCTAGAGGGCGGCGACGGACTGAAAATAGAAATCGAGCATCGCGGTGAGTGATGAGGGATCACGCCGCAAACGACTGCGCAGCGCCGCGCCCTCCCAGCAGTCGACCAGGAGATCCGCCATCTGACGCGGATCGGCATCGGCCGGAATCTCGCCGCTCTGCTGGGCCTCTGCGAGGCAGGACGCCAGGCGCGAGGTGATCCCCGAGAGGCACTCCTCGATCCGTCGTCGGAAGTGCTCGTTCACGCCCGACAGCTCTTGACCGAGCCCGCCCATCAGGCAGCCCAGGTAGCCCTGTTCTCGATAGCTCGCCTGCGTCGTCTCAAAAAAACGTCGGACCCGCTCGAGC
>ERZ778018.1160-NODE-1160-length-24918-cov-10.758195_pt1 | contig 24918 bp, 23 predicted proteins | sample MGYA00375748_ERZ778018 | MGnify/ENA primary metagenome ERZ778018 (study PRJEB29350, sample SAMN05509839) | bioreactor metagenome | biome: bioreactor; material: wastewater | place: South Africa: University of Cape Town | collected 2014-04-22 ... | reverse complement strand
AGGCCGCGGCGATCATCGCCTTCTCCCCTTGAGGGAGAAGGTGGCCCGAGGAACGCTGCCGAAATAACTTCCGGGAATCCTCCGGGGTCGACTCGCGTGGCATCGAACCGTAAATCCGGGGAATCAAGAGCCTCGTAGACGGCCGGCGCCTTCTCCGTCGTGGAATTCATCCACGGATCACCCAGATTGACGCGGATTCAGATCGGAAAATTCAATTTAATCTGTGTTAATCTGATAAATCTGTGGATATTCTCTCTCAGGTCGTTCACGGGAAGTTGTTTCGGCAGCGTTCCTCGCGGTCTGTCTTCCCCCGCGAGGGGGGAAGACCGTAATGGCGTCAAACGGTTCGGTCCGACTGCCCGTGCTCACTCGGCCTTCTTGCCGAAGTCGTCGCCGTGGTCGCGGAAGAACGTGTGGATGTGGTTGCCGCCGTTCTGCTGGTTGTTGAAGTCGATCAGGACGTCGGGGCCTTGCAGGCGGAAGGCGTGGGGTTGGCTCGGGTCGGTGGGGCCGTACCAGGCGAAGGTGCGCCGGCCCTCGCCGCGGCGGAGGGCCTCGATCAACAACTCGCGGCCCGCCTCCGAGTAAAGCCCGAGGTAGCCGGCGGCGGCGGATCGCAGAAGCGTCTTCTGCTCGTCGGTCATGTCGTCGTATTCAAGGCCGTCCTTGCCGGCGGGGAGCGGCTTGGCGGCGTCGGCGTCGGGGGACGACGGGATGTGCGGGGCGACGTCGGAGAGGATCGCGACCTTCTTCTGCTCCGGAGTCAGCGAGGCGACGAGCTTGTAGATCGGGTCCTGGATCGCGGCCAGGTTGCGCAGGCCCGTGTTGGGGCCGGAGACCACCTTCGCCGGGTTCGAGCCGATCATGAACGGCGTGACCGAGACGATCTCGTCGCCGTCGAGCGTGTAGTTCAACGACAGGTGGTGGCCCTCCCAGCGCCAGCCCCACTTCCCGTCGCCCGGCTTGCCGAAGACGCTGACGTAGTACAGCTCGGGGTCGCGGACGCGGCCGTCGTCGTGCTCGTCGATCCGGATGATCTCCTCGTAGCTCATCGTCGTGGCGGCGGTGACGGCCCCCTTGTCGGAGAGGCCGACCTGCAAGAGTCCGAAGGCCAGCGGGCGCTGGAAGTGGGTCATCGCCTTCACCGGCAGGCCCTTGCGGGGCCGGGGGATCCAGTGCCAGTTGAGGCGCTCGGGGTCGTCGAAGGCGAAGGTCGCCTTGGCGCGGCGGTCGTCGTCGAGCGTCCCCAGGAACCGCCGGGCGGCCTCGACCATCAAGGCGCCGGTTCGGTTCTCGGCCTTGGGGCCGTCGGGCGACTGGGCCCTGGCCGCGGGGATCGTCAGCGACAAGGCCAAAAGCGCGAGAATCGACCGCTTCATCATCGGGAGGCTCCATCGGGTGTCGTCGGGCGCGCGACGGGTCGTCGCACAAGTCTCAAACACCCAGACGTACCCGAGCGGAGCCGCCGGGCCAAGGGGGGAACGGGAAATGCCGGGGCGCGACGCGGCTCGGCCGGAGGTCTTTGGAAGGTCGGCCTTGACCGATGGGGGGCGACTTCCTAGCTTGTCGGCCGAAACGTCGGCGGACTTGAGACGTCCTGGAAAAATCGTCCCACGGAATCGGAGAGGCAACACGATGATCGCAAAGGATGGCGGTCGCGCCGCCCGCGTCTTGGCGGCGGGGTTGACGCTCGCGGGGATCGCCGTCGCGGCCCCGGCTCACGCCCAGCAGGCCCGCGCGAGGGCGGCGGCTCCGGCCCAGGCCGGCAAGGCGGCCGTCGGCCAGGCGGACGCGACGCCGATCGTCACGCAGACGAGGCTCCCGGTCAACCCGACCGACGCCATCGCCATCGTCAACGACCAGGTCATCACCCGCTCCGATCTGGCCGACGAATGCGTCGCGCGCAAGGGGAAGGAGATCCTGGAGACCCTCATCAACCGGGTCCTGATCGAGCAGGCGCTCAAGGCCCAGAAGAAGGAGGTGACCGCCGCGGAGATCGACAAGGAGATCGACGCCGTCGCCGCCCGCTTCGGGATCTCGCGCCAGCAGTGGCTGCGGACGCTCGACAAGGAGCGCGCCATCAGCCCGTTCCAGTACGCCCGCGACGTCATCTACCCCCAGATCGCCATGCGGAAGCTGTGCGAGGGCCGGGTCCAGGTGACCGACAAGGACGTCGAGCAGGCCTTCGAGGCCCACTACGGCGACAAGATCCGCTGCCGGCTGATCATGGTCGACACCCTCGCCAAGGCCCAGACCGTCTGGGAGGAGCTGAAGAAGAACCCCGGCGGGTTCGAGAAGCTGGCGCAGGAGCAGTCGATGGACCTGGCCACCCGGTCGCTGGGCGGCCTCTTGGGCGAGCCGATCAACCGCCACGCCCAGCCCACCAACGTCTCCGACTCCGCCTTCGCCCAGTTGGTCGACGGCGACCCCAACGACAAGGACCCCTCGCACAAGCCCAAGGACGGCGACTTCACCGGGCCGATCCAGGCCAGCGAAGGCGCCTGGCTGATCCTCCGCCGCGAGGGGATCGTCCCGGCCGAGACCCGCGTCTCCGCCAAGGACGAGAACGTCAGGAAGCGGCTCCACGAGTACGTCCACGAGGCCAAGCTCAAGGACGAGATGGGCGTGGTCTTCGAGGAACTGATCCAAAAGGCCGCGATCCAGAACATGCTCGTCGGCACCGAGAAGCTGGCCAACGAGCAGCAGCACCCCGAATACCGCCTGGACGACCAGGTGAAGCTCATGAGCAACCCCGAGTCCAACACGCCCGACGTCGGCCCCGACGGCGCCGCCCCGGTCGCCGGAGCGGCGCCCAAGCTCCCCACCCCGGCCGCCGTCGACCCCGCCGCCGCCGCCGAGTTCGAGAAGGCCAGGGCCGCCAAGGCCCCCGCCCCGGCCGCCGGCGCGGCCGTCGCGCCGACCCCGGGCGCGCCGCAATAAGCCGACGGCCCGACGACCCAACGCGCCCGCCCCGGGTCGAGCCGGGGCGGGCGCCTCGCCGTCTTCCGGACCCGCCCGACTCGACCGAGGCCGTGGAGCCGCCGCATGACCACGACCGCCGCGCCCGCTCGCCGTCTCGTCGCCCCCCGCCCCGCGCGCCTGGCCCTGGCCCTGACGCTCGCGGCGGCGGTCGCCGGCTGCGGCACCGTCAAGACCACAAACACCCCTCGCACCGGCACCGAGCAACTCCTGCTCACCGAGGCCTGGGACCAGGCCCTCTCGCGCGTCGACTTCCGGCCGCTGACCGGCGTCCCCTGCTTCCTCGACACCCAGTCGGTCACCGCCGTCGACCAGGGCTACGTCACCTCCAGCCTCAAACAGGCGATGCTCCAGCAGGGCGTGCTGCTGCGTCCCAAGGCCGAACAGGCGCAGTGGATCGTCGAGGCCCGCGTCGGCGCCTACGGGACCGACCAGTACGACATGCTCATCGGCATCCCCCAGACGACCGTCCCCATGGTCATCCCCGGCATGCCGGCGGGGACCATCCCCGAGATGTCGCTGGCCAAGCGGGTCGACCAGCACGGCGTGGTGAAAATGGCCCTCTTCGCCTACGATCGCGCCAGCGGCCAGCTCGTCTGGACCTCCGGCACGTCGCAGACCAAGTCCAACTCCAGGGACGTCTACGTCATGGGCGCCGGCCCGATCCAGAACGGCTCGATCCGCAAGAGCACCGAGTTCAGCGGCATGAAGATCCCCGTCCCCCACGACCTCACCGGCGGCCTGATCGGCCAGCCCGCCGCCGACTTCGACGGCGGCGCCCCCGGCCAGGCCGTCCCCCTGCCGCTCCCTCCCTCGGCCACCGCCGCCGACATCGACTCGTTCGCGCCCTGAGCCGACGGGGCGGGCGACCGCGACGGCCGCGACGAGCATGAAGCCTCGTCCTTAAAAGCCTCCGCGCGGCTGGACATGGGCGGGGCCGGGCCGCATAGTAGGGCCCTGGCCCGCCGCGGCGGCCGATCGACGACCTGGAGCACCCCTACGATGACGACGACGTCCCCGCCCGTGGACATCCGCGACTGGATCCGGGACATCCCCGACTTCCCCAAGCCGGGCGTCCTGTTCAAGGACATCACCCCGCTTTTGAGCGATCCCACCGCGTTCTCGGCCTGCATCGACCAGCTTGAGACCCAGTACAAGGGGAGGGGGATCGACGTCATCGCCGCCGCCGAGGCCCGCGGCTTCATCTTCGGCGCGCCCCTGGCCCTGCGGCTGGGCGCGGGGTTCGTGCCGATCCGCAAGCCCGGCAAGCTCCCTTACGCCACCATCGCCCAGGAATACTCCCTGGAGTACGGCAACGACCGCCTCGAAGTCCACGCCGACGCCCTCGCCCCCGGCAAGAAGGTGCTGCTCATCGACGACGTCCTGGCCACCGGGGGCACCATGCGCGCCTGCCGCGACCTGGTGCGATCCACCGGCGCGGAACTGGTCGCCTGCGCCTTCGTCATCGAACTGGCCTTCCTCGGCGGTCGGGAACGACTCGATTCCTGCGACGTCTTCTGCCTCGTCACCTACTGAGGAACGATCGTGAACGAGCGCTGGATCGCCGAACGGATGTCGCGGATCGACGCCTCGGGCATCCGCAAGGCCTTCGAGATGGCTAGGTCGATGAGGAACCCCGTCGACCTGTCGATCGGGATGCCGTACTTCGACGTCGACGACGCCATAAAAGACGCCGCGTGCGAGGCGATCCGCGAGGGTCGCAACCAGTACTCGGTGACGATGGGGCTCCCCGAGCTGCGCGCGGCGATCGCGGCGACGATCGCCCGGTACGGTCACGCCGACCGCGACGTCATGGTGACCTCGGGGACGGCCGGCGCCTTGATGTTGGCCCTGGCCGCGACCGTCAATCCGGGCGACGAGGTGATCGTCCTGGATCCGTACTTCGTCATGTACCAGCACCAGACGACCCTCGCCGGCGGGGTCACGGTGCCGGTCGACACCTATCCCGACTTCCGGATCGACGTCGCCAGGATCGCCGCGGCGATCACGCCCCGGACCAAGGTCGTGATCGTCAACAGCCCCAACAATCCCTCCGGCGTGGTCGCCTCGGCCGAGGAGTTGAAGGCCCTGGCGCTGCTCTGCAAGGAGCGCGGGATTTTGCTCGTCAGCGACGAGGTGTACGGCTCGTTGTGTTACGACGCGGAGTTCCACTCGCCGGCGGAGTGGAACGAGGACGTGCTGGTGGTCGACGGCTACAGCAAGGCGTTCGGCATGACCGGCTGGCGGCTGGGGTTCGCGCACGGGCCGGCCCGGATCATCCAGGAGATGGCCAAGCTCCAGCAGTTCACCTTCGTCTGCGCCCCGACGCCGCTGCAAACCGGCGTCGCTCGGGCGATCGCCGGCGGGACGCTCGGCTTCGCCGAACAGAAGGCCGCCTACCGCCGCAAGCGCGACCTGGTCGTCGAAGCCCTGGACGGCCTCTACGAGCTAGCCCGCCCCGACGGAGCGTTCTACGCCTTCCCCAAGGCCCCTCGCGGCACCGCCTCCGAGTTCTGCGCCGAGGCGATCGGCCGCGAGCTTCTGATCATCCCCGGCAACATCTTCAGCCGCCGCGACACCCACTTCCGCATCTCGTACGCCACGTCCGACGAGACGCTCAAGCGCGGGTTGGACATCCTCCGCGACCTGGCCGGGAAGGCGTGATCGACGTCACCGCCCCTTCCGCCATCGCGAGAAGGGGCGGTGACGCGGTTCGCGCCGCGCCTCAGGCGCTTTCCTTCTTCCGCTCGGGCTTGGCGAGCGGGACGGGAGGGACGTCGAAGAGGCTTTTTTCCTTGCGGACGACCTCGGGGGTGACGACGTACTTCCCCTTGTCCTTGGCGACCCGGTCGGGGAGTTCGTACATCACGTCGAGCATGACCTCCTCGACGATCGAGCGCAGGCCCCGGGCGCCGGTGTCCTTGGCCTTGGCCATCCGGGCGACCTCGACCAGGGCGTCGGGGGTGAACTCGACGTCGGCGCCCTCCATCTCGAAGAACCGCTTGTATTGCCGGACCAGGGCGTTCCGCGGTTCGGTCATGATCTTCACCAGCGCGGCCTCGTCCAGGGGCATCAAGGGGCAAAGGACGGGGAGCCGGCCGATGAACTCGGGGATCATGCCGAATTCCAGCAGGTCGTCGGAGGTGGCCCGCGCGAGCAGTTCGCCCAGGTCGGTGTGCTGCTCGCCCTGGGTCTGGCTGCCGAAGCCGATCGTCTTGCGACCGACCCGGCGGGCGATGATGTGCTCCAGGCCGACGAAGGTGCCGCCGCAGATGAACAGGATGTTGCTGGTGTCCATCTGGATGTACTGTTGCTCGGGGTGCTTGCGACCCCCCTGGGGCGGGACGTTGGCGACGGTCCCCTCCAGCATCTTCAAGAGCGCCTGCTGCACCCCCTCGCCGGAGACGTCGCGGGTGATCGAGACGTTGTGGGTCGTCTTGCCGATCTTGTCGATCTCGTCGATGTAGATGATCCCGCGCTGGGCGGCTTCCAGATCGAAGTCGGCGGCGTGCAAGAGTTTGAGCAGGATGTTCTCGACGTCCTCGCCGACGTAGCCGGCCTCGGTCAGCGTGGTGGCGTCGCCGATGGCGAACGGGACGTTGAGGATCCGAGCCAAGGTCCGGGCCAACAGCGTCTTGCCGCTGCCGGTGGGGCCGACCAGGAGGATGTTGGACTTGTCGAGTTCCACCTCCTGCTCGGGATCCTCGCCATGCACCAGCCGCTTGTAGTGGTTGTGCAAGGCGACGGAAAGAACCTTCTTGGCCCGCTCCTGGCCGATGACGTAGTCGTCGAGCTGGACCTTGATCTCGCGAGGGGTGGGGATGTCGGTGAAGAGGGTCTTGGGGACGCCGCGGCGCCGGCGCTCCTGGTCGAGGATCGACTGGCACAGCTCGATGCATTCGCCGCAGATGTAGACGTCGCCGGGCCCTTCGACGAGCGGGCCGACGTCGCGATAGCTCTTGCGGCAGAACGAGCAGTAGGCGTTCTTCTTGACGCCGCCGGGCGATCCGGCGGAGGGGCCCCCGCCGCCCCGCTTGCCGCCCCCCGAGCCCCCACCCGTGACGTCCTTACCTGACGGCATACCAAGCCCTTTCGTCCCTGGAGAGGGGATCCCGCCGCGACCGCCGAGAAAGAATACGACGTCCGCGCGACGCGCGAGGCCGAACCGACACGCCTACCCGACGCGCCGCCGACGCCCGCGGGTCGTGACTTCACGACGGCGGACGCGAACCCGCGCTTCAGTCGCCGAACCGACCGGGCTCTTCGACGACCCGACCGGGGCCGCGACTCGCCATCCGAATTTCGAAACCGACGTCCGCCGGCTCCCTCCCGCGGACCTTCCCAGAACCAGGGTCATTCTAGAACACCCCTCGGAACCAAGCAAGTCCGGACGACGATCCCGACGCGGTCTCGGGCCGCATCGGTCGATTCGCCCGGCGGAGCGGCTTGCGCCGGTCCCGACGTCACCGAGCGGCGAGTCCCCAGGCGGCCGGGTCCGCCAGGATCGCCGCGGCGAGCCGCCGTCCCGCCGCGCTCAGCGTCAACTCCCCCAGCCGCGCCGGTTCCACCCACGCCGCCGCCGACATCCCCGGGCCCGCCGCGGGAACCGCGACGCCGCTCGGCCGGGACCGAACCGTCGCCGAATGGGCGTCCAGTCGGACGCGATGCCGGGTCACCGCGTAGCTGATCGATCGGAGCACGCCCCCCGCGACGATCTCCACCCCCGTCAACCGCGCCACCCCGCGCTCCAGCCCCAGCGGCGGATCGACGGCCCGGCCCGCCGGATCGGGGCCTTTCAGGTGGACCGCGGGAAACTCCCAAAACCCCGCCCAAAGCCCCGGCCCCGCGCGCCTGACCATCAAGATCCTCTCGTCGTGGACCGTCACGGCGCACGCCTCGACCACCCGCGCCGGTCTCGCCCGCGGCGCGATTCGCGGAATCTCCCGCTGAAGCCCCAACCTCCGGGCCTCGCATCGATCCGCGACCGGACAAATATGGCAACGGGGTTCGCGGGCCACGCAGACCAGCGCGCCCAGCTCCATCAAGGACTGATTGAAATCGCCCGCGCGTTCGCCGACGACCAGCCGAGCGGCCACGTCCCAGAGCCGCGCCTGGGGGCCGGCGGTCGCCGGATCGCCGCCTTCCCCCACCAACCGCGCCAGGACGCGCCGGGAGTTGGCCTCGAGGATCGGCTCGGGCAGGTCGAACGCCTGGGAAAGCAAGGCGCCGGCCAGGTAGCGACCGACCCCGGGGAGCGCGCGAACCGTCGCCGGGTCGCGGGGCATCCGACCGCCGTGGTCGGCCACGATCACGCGGGCCGCCGCGTGCAACTGCCGGGCCCGTCGGTAATATCCCAAGCCCTCCCAAGATTTTAAGACTTGATCCTCGTCGGCCGCGGCCAGGCTTGCGAAATCGGGATACCGGTCGACGAACCGCCCGAAGTAGGGGATCACGGCCGCGACCGTGGTCTGCACCAGCATCATCTCCGAGACCAGGATGAGATACGGGTCGCGATCCTCCCGCCAGGGGAGCGGTCGCCGCGCCGCGGCGAACCAGGCCAGAAGTCGGGCCCGAACCTCGGCCGCCCACGCTCGATCGTCCTCCACGGCCATGGCCGCCTCCTTACCGCCGTCCCCTCTCGAATAACCCTCGTCGACCGTCCTGGAGGATCGCATAAGACGCCGCGTTCGGGGAAGAGAACTCGATTGGCCAAATTTTTCCAAAAGAGCCCTTGACCTTAATATGGCGAGTTCCTAGATTGCACATGCGGGATGATTGCATCAGGGAAATCCCGCCATCGCAATATCGCCCGTGCCTCCATCTCCGGCCTTGGTTCGCGCCCGCGGCTCCCTCACTGGTTGCATCGCCTCGACGTCTCCATGATCCCCGCCGACGGGCGGGCGATTCCCACGAATTCCCGAACGCCTCAGGATGAACCCCATGACTCCGACGATCTCCCAGGCGCGTCGTCCAGCGCCTGAGCGTCCCGAATCCCCGCCCGACCCCGCGCCGACGACGCCGTTCCGACGGAGCGTTCGGGACCTTGACTCGTTCGAGCTGGCGGATCGCCTCGCGCGGGCGTGGGTCCGCAACGAGCGTCGGCTGGGGGAGCTGGACCGTCTGGACGCGGCCGTCGCCGGCGCCCGTCGCCGGCTGGCGACGTCGGCGGTCGGCCGCGGCCTGGTCGAGGCCCATCTCGCCCGGCTCCTGGCCCGCCGCGCGGCGTGTTCCGCCGCGGCCCGTGACGACGCGGAGTTGGCGGAAGAGTCGTGTCGCGAGTGGGACGCCAGGCGCGCCCCGCGGCGAGCCGTGGGAAGCTGAACCGCGAACCACCGACCGAAGCGCCTCATCCCTTTCCCCAACCTCGGATTGCTTGATCCCCCCGCCATGACGACGGGACCGGCCGACGCCGACGCCGACCGGATCCAGCGAGGTACTCCACGATGAGCGACATCCCCGCCCGCCCGATGACGACTTCCGACCGCCGACGCCCGACCCCCGACTTCCCGGCCCGCTGCGACCCGAATCGCGCGGCGGCCGAGCCGGAGGCCCGAGCGGACTTCCCCGCCAAGTGCGACCCGTGTCCGCGCCCCCCCCTGACCGAACTCCAGCGCGAGTTGGCGACGCGTTATCTCCCGCTGGCGGGGGCGATGGCCCGACGCCTGGCCGCGTCCTTCCCCGCCGGCGGCGACGACTTCCGGGCCGCCGCCGGCCTCGCCCTCGTCGAGGCCGCCCGGAACTTCGACGAGGCGCGGGGCGTGGACTTCGCGACCTTCGCCCGCCGTCGGATCCGCGGCGCGCTGCTCGACGCCCGCCGCGACCTGCTGTGCGGCGGCTGGCGCGGCGACCTGGCCCTCGCCCCCCGTTTCGAGTCCCTGGGCCCCGGCTCGGAGTCGCGCGGCCACGTCTTCGGCGCGACGTCGGACGAGCCGGTCGGCTCGGACCTGGAGACGAACGAGACGGTGGCCTACTACCTCGACCGGCTCTCCCCCCGCCAGGCCGCGGCGTTCCGCCACATCTATCTGGAGGGCAAGACCCAGGAGGAGGCCGCGACGCTGGCGGGCTGCTCCAAGGCCTCGATGTGCCGCCTGCATCGTGACGCCCTGGAGCGGCTCGCCGCGATGCGCGATCATCTCCTCGCCGCCGGATGACCGGGCTTGGGAATCGGGGACGGGCGCCCGGATCACCTCGGAGCCGGTCGCCGATTCCCGATTCCGCCTCGGTCGGCCCGTGACGTTCGGCGTTGCAGGTACAAGACGACGTTATGGGTCGCGCCGCCGACGGCGGCGACGTCGGGGCGGCCGTCGCCGTCGAGGTCGCCGCCGCGGAGGTCCTGCGCGGCGACGTCGGAGTCGACGACCGTCGGCTTCCAGGTCTTCGAGGCGTCGTCGAACCGATACAGGACGACCCGGTGGTCCTTGCCTCGGCAGCCGGCGAGGATCTCGTCCTGGCCGTCGCTGTCGAGATCGACGACCCAGAGCGCGTGGCCGTCGTCCAGGGTGTCGTCGATCACCTGGCGCGGGCCGAACTTCGAGCCCTCCAGGGGCCAGACGACGACGTCCGTGCCATGCCAGGGCTCCAGAGTCGCCAGAAAAAGACGACCGCCGTGGGACCGGCCGAGATGGATCTCGCTGGCCCCGCGCTTGGGGGCGGGGCCCTCGGCGCCGGGGAGCAGGTCGCGGGCGCGCTCGGCGCCTGGGGCGGTCGGCGGCTCGATCAGAGTCACGCCGGAGTTGTTCGCGGCCAGAAGCGACGGATCGTGGACGCCGGGGAATTCCGGGTGGAACTCGATCGCGTGCGTGACCCGCCTGGAGGCGAGGTCGACCCGCTTCCAGAGCCCGGTCACCAGCGCGTCGACCTTCGTGTAGGCGAAGATCCGAGCCGGGTCGTCATAGACCGGCGGCGCGGCGTCGGGGCCGAAGATGGGGGCGACGATGAGGTCAAGATGGCCGTCGCCGTCGAGGTCGCCCCAGCGCAGGCGGTGGATGCTACCGACGTCGGCGACCGGCAGGAGCTTCCACGGCTCGCCGACGCCGGCGCCCTGCCTGGCGAGCAGGAGCTTGCCGCGCTTGGGATCGTTCATCTCGAAGTCGTAGGCGATGGCGATCTCGGCCTTGCCGTCGCCGTCGAGATCGGCCGCGGCGCTGCTGATGACCTTCGGAGCGGTCTGGGCGTTGGTGATGACCCGCTTGGTCCACGAGGGGTTCTGATACCAGGCGCAGACGTCGCCCCCCAGCGCCACCACGTCGAGCTTGAGGTCGCCGTCGACGTCGACGACTTCCACCTGGTAGGCGTTCGGGAAGTCGTCGTCGATGACCACGCGGTCGAAAGCGGGCGCGGGCGCCTCGGCCCTGGCGACGGTCGCGAGGGCCAGGACCAAGAGCAGGGGGGGGGCGATGCGCATCGCGACGGTCTCCGTTACGAGTCCAGGCGGCGGGCGGTCCAACCGGCGGGGACGCCGGCGGTGTCCTCGGGATCGACCAGAACTTGCTTCACGTCGAAGGGGGGTGGCCCCGCGGCGCCCCCCTCGCTCTCGACGAACTTCAGGCGGCTTTCCAATTGCGCCACCCGCTGCTCCAGAAGCGCGACGCGGTCCTCCACTCCGTCGGGACGGCGGGGGCGGGGCACCTCGGGATAGCCGAGCTGGCGCTGCAAGGCGGAGAAGAGGTAGAGCGGGTCGCGGCCCCGGTTGGCGCGCGCGATTTTCCCCTCCTTCTCGCCGAAGAGCGGCGGGCGCTTGGGGACGAAGTCCGGATGGCGCTTGCGGCGCTCGTCGATGAAGAAGTCGGAGCGGACGAAGATCAAATCGGCGAAATCGACGTCGCCCAGCCGGGTCATGAGGGACAGGACGTAGTCTCGCCACTCCTCGTCGTACATGGGGTCCTCGGCCATGGCGACGAGTCCCTTGGTGTAGCCCAGGCGGTTGCGCGCCAGCGACTCGAACTGATAGATGAACAGGCCAGGAAGCGTCGCCCCCTTGGCCTTGTATTCGACCTCGCGCTGCAGGACCAGCAAAGCCTGTTCCATCGGGAACCGGCTCAGGTCGGCCTCGGCCTGGGCGACGACGTGGGCCTGGAACGCCGTGAAGTAGTGCGAGATCAAGCGCATCGCCGGGGCCATCAGGCCGGTGAGCTTGCATTCGGTGGCGATGTAGCCGATGGCCATCGGCAGCTTGGTGGTGGAGAGCAGCTCCTCGCCGATCCGGACCAGGATCTCCTGCGAGGGGACGCCGTCGGCCAGGCGTTCGCGGAAGGCGTGGAAGAAATACGCCTGCTCGATGAACTCCTCGCGATCGAGCGCGGGCATGATCGACTCCGACTTGAGGCGCGGGCGGATTCTCGGCTTGTCCGGCGACGCGGGTCGCGACACCATGGGCCCCCATCATGGTACGCCTCGACCGCCGACCCGGACATCCCCCGACGCCCCAGGGCCGCCGCTGGCCGCGGTCGATCGTCGTCGCCCTGCTGTCGGCCCACGTCTTCGTCTTCCTGGCGCTGACGCTCGCCTACTCCAATCCCGCGACGCCGGGACCGCTCCCCCACGCCCATCGGCTCAATCTACGGCCGTTCCGAAACATCGCGCATGGCGTCGTCCACGGGGGCGACTCGCTACGGGTCAACGTGATCGGCAACGTGGTCGTGACGCTCCCGCTGGGCGCGGCGATCCTGGTCCTGGGCGGCTCGCGGGCGCGGCTCCGACACGCCGCGCTGGCGGGCCTGGCCCTCAGCGCGACGGTCGAGACGCTGCAATTCTGGAGCCAACGGCGGTTCACCGACGTCGACGACGTGATCCTCAACACCCTTGGCGCGGCGCTGGGGTTCCTCGCCGCCGCCGTGTTCCGGCGCGCATGGCGTCATTCCTGACCAAGAACGGGCGCGACGGTCGCCTTCATTTGACGGTCGATGCGTTCCGCCAGCGCGCGGTCGAGGATGTCGGAGTGGTCCTTCCCCTGGATGATCTCGACGTCGGCGTCGCTTCCGAGATTCTCGAGCGCCGCCTTCAGCTTCACGACGGCGCCTTCGAGGTAGAAGGTGTCCATCGAGCCGGTGATCACATGAAGCTTGCCGGCGAGCTTGGGACCCAGGGTCGGCCAGTTCCGCTCCAGCTTCAGGCGAATGTCGAACGGTTGCCAGGTCGTGGCGACCGCCGTGTCGATCGCGCCGGTCTGGCGGTCCCAGAGCTTGACGGGCCGGCCGTCGGGCCCCTTGGCGCTGAAGACGGCCTCGAACGAGCCGAGCTGGCCGCCGGGACCCATCACCTCCTCCATTCGGGAGAAGTCGCGGTAGAAGAGGACGGGCCGGCCTCCCATGCGGGCGATCGGCCTGGGCTCGCCCCGGCGGTCGGTAAACATGTTCTCGCCGGGGGCGTACAGGTCGATGCGCTGGAAGTCGCGGAAGTCGACCGGGTCGGGGCTGGTGGACCAGACGCCGCCGAAGAAGTCGGGGTGGTCGACCTGGAGCCACAGGCTGCTCCAGCCGCCGGAGGAGTGGCCGTTGAGCAGCCGGGCGCGGGGGTCGGGAATGAGGTTGAACGTCTTCTCCAGATAGGGAATGAACTCCTCGACGAGCGCCCGGCCCCGGGGGCCGTTGTTGGCGGAGTCGGCGAAGACGTGGTGGCCGGTTCCGCAATCGGCGTTCAGGACGATCCGGGTCATGTCGCGGGCGAAGGCGAACCGGGGGTCGTCGGCGAAACGGACGGCGGAGAAGTGGTCGCCGCCGAAGCCGGTGACGATGTAGACGGCCGGCGTCTTCCTCCCGGTCGCGTGCTCGGGAAGGATCACGCCGGCCTGGTGCTTGATCGGCCTGCCGAGGAACGCCGACAGCAAGGGGCTGGGAAGCTCGGCGTACTTGACGCGGGCGGATTCCGGGAAGACCCGCGGCGGGACGGCTTGGTCGACCGTAAGCGCGATCGGCTGCTCCGAGTCCGCCGGGGCCGTGAACGTGACGACGGGGCCGAACAGGTTCCCCTCGCCGTCGCCGATCTTGGCCGTGTCGGGGTTCAGGCGGACCACGGCCTGGGCGCGGTACTCGCCGGCGGGGAGCTTGTCGAGCGAGTCCGGGAAGCCGGCGGCGCGCGCGTCGATCGTCGTCGACTCGCCCGGCTTCCAGTCGCGGGCGTCCCTGGCGAACATCGGCTGGGGACGGAACCAGTTGGGGCCGTGGCGGGGCTCGCCCGCCACCTCGGACCCGTTCAGCATGACGTAGACGCGCGCCGTGATCGGGCGGCCGTCGGAGACCTTCTCGGGATACGCTATCGAAAACGCCACGCCCGAGGCCGTCGCGGGCTTCGCCTCCGGGACGGCCTGGCCGTGGGCGACGGTCGCGACCAGGAGGCACGGGACGAGCGTCCGGAGCGGAACGAGGCGGAGGCGGATCGGCGGCATGGGGCGTCCTCGCGAGGGGTTCGATCGAGTCTGTCAGGGGGCGACGTCCGGGACCGGAAGCGGCGGGAAGGCGACGGCGAGCGTCGCGGCCTCGACCCTGGGGACCGGCGCGAAGCCCGACGCGGCCAGCCGCGCCGAGCCCATGACGCATTCTTTCTCGATTACATAATATTCGTTATAACCGTCGATCGCGTCGTTGACCAGCCGGAGGTCGAGACGGTCGAGGAAGTCGGCCCAGCGGGCGTTGAACCGCTCGACGGACGCTTTCAGGTCGCGGGCCGCGGCGCGGCGCGTCCGCCGCGCGCCCGACGACCGCGCCCACGAGGGCGGCGGCGCGGCCGCGGCGTCCCAGAGCGGGGCGGGCGACGTCGCGAAGGCGTCGCGCCAGTCGCCGGGACCGACCGCCAGCCGCGCCCACTGGCGCAACCGCATGTGGACCGTCTCCAACAAGCCGAGCCGGTTCCTCAGACAGCGTTCCCGAAGCGCGACGAGCGCCGATTCGACGTCGGTCCCCCGGCGGACGAAGGCGGGGACGTCGAGGGCGAACGTCGGGCGGTCGTCGCCGGCGGCCAGGATCGCGTCGGGGGGAAGCGCCTCGTCCTCGCTCATGGTCGGGCCCGCTCGGTCGAACCGGGCGGAGGTCGGGAGGACGTCGCCAGCGCGTTGAGGCTCCGGCGGTAGTGCCAAAGCTGACGGGCGGCGCCCAGCGTCTCGCTCCGTTTCCGCCAGGCGTCGGCGACCCGCTTGAGCGCCTCGTCGGCGGGCTCGCCGGCCACGGCGGCGATTCGGCCTTGCGACAGGTCGGCGAGGTAGCCGGCGGCGTCGGGGATGCGGAGGCCGGGGAGGACGCGGTCGGCCATCAGGCTCCTCGAGACGGCCGACGTCCAGCCCCGGACGTCGACGTTGGCCGCGGCCGAGGGGTCGGGCAAGCCCCTGCCCATCTGGCTGGATCGAACCGAGAGCATGGGGAAGGAGCGTTCCGCGATCACGCGGTTGGCGACCTCGGCGTCGGCGAGATAGAGCGCGAAGTCCCGCGCGGCGTCGCGCCTGGCCGGGTCCAGGCCCTTGCGGATCCCCACCAGCCAGCCGCCGCCGAAGGGGAGGTAGGTCGGCCGATTGAGGTAGGACTCGTCCCACGTCTCGCGCATCGGCTCGTAGACGCGCTTCGAGCCCGGCAGGGGAGCGACCGAGACGGGGTGCGGCGAGGCCCATTCGGCGGCCTTCTCGGCGCGGTCGATGAGCATGGCGGCCTTCCCCTCGCGGAAGGCGGCCCGGGCCGCGGCGATATCGAAGCCCTCCGCGCCCGGCGGGCCGACGTCCTTCCACGCGGCGACGGCCCGGAGCGCCTCGACGAACGGCGGCAACTCCAACTGCGGCGTCAGGTCGTCGGCCTCGAAGAGGAACGAGAAGTAGTCGCGGTGCTGGGCGACCGCGGCGGCGCGGGCGAGGAACGTGGCGTCGGCGACCCCCTCGGCGTCCGCGCCCAGGGCGACGGCCAGGCCGGGGTTCGGCTCGCCGTCGCCGTCCCAGTCGCGGCCGTGAAGGAACCGCGCGAGGGCGTCGAATCGCTCCCAGGTGGCGGGAGGCTCCAGAGTCAGCCCTTGCTCCTTCGCGGCCTTGACGACGGCCTCGGACGTGAAGGCGTCGCGACGATAGACCAGCACGAGGGCCGAGCCGCCGATGGGGAGCGCGAACCGCTCCGAGCCGTACTTGGCGACCCGGTCGCGAAAGGCCGGGGCGATGTCGTCGTAGCGGAAGCCCTCGACCGGGTCGTCGGGGTCGACCGGCCGTCTCCTCCTGGGTTCGCCCTGGCCGGGGGCGGCGTCGGGTTCCGGCGGCAGGACGACCTCGGCGGGGATCTCGTCGAGCAGGTCGCGGTCGATCAACGCGCCGATTTCCCGGCCGGGGAAGATCAGGACGTCCAGGTCGTCGGCGTCCTCGACCGCGCGGGCGTCGGTCTGGACGTCGATCTCGCCCTTGCGCGAGGCCACCCATTCGCCGCGCTGGGCCGCGACGCCGACCAGCACGGCCGGATCGCCGACGGCGCCGACGCTCAGCTTGACGCCCGGAAACGCGGGGGGCGGTTTGGGCCCTTCCGGGGCCGGCCTCGAACAGCCGACGACCGCCGCGAACCATCCGACGAGCGCGAGGGCCCGCCACGCGGCCCCGACCCGATTCCGACTCGAAACGACCGACGACCGCATCCCGTCATCTCCCGGAGGACCGCTCCGCCGGCCGGGGATCGACGTCGCCTCGCCCGGCGCGGCGGCGGACGACTCCATCGTACCGGCCGGCCGCGATCGGGCTCAAGGTTCGGGCCCTCGCTCCGTCGAAAACCTGACGTCCGCCCGGAAGACCAGGAACCACGGAGACACGGAGGACACGGAGAAGAGAGAGGCGAAGAGGATAATCCACATATTAACCAGATTAACACAGATCAAATAAGAGGAACTGATTTAATAATCTGCGTTAATCTGGTTAATCTGTGGATCGATCCTCTCTTCTCCGTGGTTTCCATTCCCTCGGACATCAGGTTTTCGACGGAGCGAGGGCCCTGAATGTCGGGCTCGTTCGGATCAGCCCGCGGTCGGCGTCGGCGCGTCGGCGGCGATGAGCTTCTCGGACTTCAACTCGGCCCAGAAGTCCGACGGGATCTCCGCCCGCGCCGACTCGGCGTTCTGGGTCGCCTGCTCGACCGATCGCGAGCCGGGGATCACGGACGAAACCACCCTGGGCGCCGCCGAGAATTGCAAGGCGGCGGTGCGCAGGTCGACGCCGTGGCGCTTGGCGACCTCGCGGAGCTTCTCCCGCTTGGCCGTGAACCGCTCGGGGATCGTCGTGCTGTAGTTGTAGCGGTCGACCCCGGCCAGGAAGCCCGAATTCAACGGCGCCCCCACCACGATCGACACCCCGCGCTCCTCGCAGGCCGGGAACAGCTCGTGAAGCGCGGCCTCGTGCTCGATCAGCGAGTATTGACAGGCCGACAGGAAGATGTCGGGATCCGACTGCTTCAGCGCCATGAGGCAGGGTTCGATCGTGTTGACGCCGAAACCCCACGCCTTGATGGTCCCCTCCTCGCGCATCCTGGTCAGCGCCTTGGCGGCGCCGTTCATGGCGACGTCGAATTGCTGGGTCCAGTCACGGCCCAGGTCGCCGTTGTCGGGGGAGAGGTCGTGGATGAAGACGACGTCGAGGTGGCCGAGCCCCAGACGTTGCAGGCTGTCCTCGATGGAGCGCCTGGTCCCGTCGGCGGTGTAGTCGTACTCGTAGCGGAACGGCGGGTAATCCTTCCACATCAGGGGTTTGTCGAAGGAGTCGTCGGGCTGGAGCAGCCGGCCGATCTTGGTGGAGAGGACGAAGTCGTCGCGCTTCTGGTTATGGAGGAACTGGCCGAACCGGCGTTCGCTGAGCCCCAGCCCGTACCAGGGGGAGGTGTCGAAGTATCGAATGCCGGCGTCCCACGCGGCTTGCAGCGCGGCGTGAGACGCCTCGTCGGTGGTGGGCCGGAAGGCGTTGCCGATGGCCACGCCCCCCATGCCGTGCTTGTGCGGCGGCCGGAACCGCTCCGACGGTTCGTTTTTGGGCGGCGGTCGGTCGCCGGCCGTCGCGCCGCGGCCGGCGCCGAGCGTGGCGGCGGCCAGGGCCGCGAGGACTTCGCGTCGGGTCGTCATGATGCCTCCCGTTGGTTCGACGCCGACGGCCCAACGCTTTTCCCGAAGCCGCCGCGAGGGGAAGTAAGCCACGGCGATCTTCGCCTTCTCCCCTTGAGGGAGAAGGTGGCCCGAAGGGCCGGATGAGGGGTCGACCGGCGTTGAGTTTCGGCGAAACTTCGTTTCAGGAAAAGCTTTGACGTCAGGAGGATTCCGTTCGGACCACCCCTCATCCAGCCTTCGGCCACCTTCTCCCTCAAGGGGAGAAGGCCATTTCGGCTTAGATTTGCGTGAATATCGCATCCGGCCCGACGGCGCCGCGACGTTCAGGCGACCAGGGCCCCTTCCGAGCGTCGAAAGACCGCTTGCACTCCGCGGGCCAACGCCGTTGCGGGATCTCCCTCCGGGGCGACGAGGTCGGCGGCGGCGCGGGCGACGGCGCGGCCGTGGGGCATCGCGACGCCCAGGCCGGCCCAGCCCAGCATGCCGACGTCGTTCTCGCCGTCGCCGAAGGTCAGGACCCGCTCGCGCGGCACGCCCCAATGTCGCGCCAGGGCGGCGACGCCGTGCCGCTTGTCGGCCGTCGGGGCGCTGAACTCCATGGACCACGACTCGGTGATCGTCGTCAAGGCCCGACCCTCCAGCCGCCGGCGCGTCGCCTCGACGTCGGCCGCGATCCGCGCGGGGTCGCCGGCCCAGATGACCTTCTCGGCCGGAAGATCGGCGAGCCCCTCCAGGTCGACGAGGTCGACCGGATCGTCGCAGAGCCGCTCGTAGCGGTCGACCCACTCCGACGCCTCGCGGGCGGCGACGCGGTCCCGCAGCCAGAGCATCACGGCGAAGCCCCGCGACAGCCCCTCGACGGTCAGGGCCGCGGCCGTCCTCGGCTCCAGCTCGGCTCGATGCAGAACGCGGCCGGTCTCGGCGTGCTCCACCCGCGCCCCTTGCGAGGAGACGACGTAGTCGTCGTCCAGGCCCAGCCGCGCGCGATACGGCAGCATGTTCGCGTGCCGGCGCCCGGAGGCCAGCGCCACCCGGCAGCCCCGCGCCCGAAGCTCCGCCACCGCCTCGCGGTTGGCTCGGCTGATCGTCTTGTCAGGCCCGATGAGCGTCGCGTCGATGTCGATGGCGGCCAAAAGGAAGTCAAACGGTCGATTCGCAGGCATGAATACGTTCTTCCAAAGTCCTTGACGATTCGGTCCCGACCCCGGCCCCCTCGACGACGAACCGCGAGCCCGCGGCGACGGCGAGGCCGGAGAGGACCACCAACCATAGCGCGCTCGAAAGCCCCGCGGCCTGGCTCAACGCGCCGATCAACGGCGGGCCGATCAGGAACCCAAGATAACCGACCGTCGAGACCGACGCGATCGCCGCCCCCGAGTCGCCGTCGGCGTCGCGACCGGCGGCGCGGAAGAGGATCGGCACCAGGTTCGCGACCCCCAGGCCCACCAGGGCGAAGCCCACGACCGCCGCGGGGTAGGTCCGCGCGACGATCGCGATTCCCAGCCCCGTCGCGACGCTCAGGCCGCTCGCCGTCAGCACCCGCGACGCGCCGAGCCGGGCGACCAGGCGGTCGCCGCCGAACCGCCCGCACATCATCACCAGCGAGTAGGCCGCGAACCCGATCGCCGCGGCCGAGGTCGACGCCCCCGCCACGTCGGTCAGGAAGACGGCTGCCCAGTCCCCCATCGACCCCTCGCAAAACAGCCCCAGAAACCCCAGCGCCGCCAGCGGGACCAACCGGCCCCGAGGCCAGACCGAGCGCCGAGCGGTCGGACTCGCCGCGGCCGGCTGACGCGCGACCAGCGCCCGCGAGGCCGCCGCCGTCACTCCCAGCAGGCCCGCCGCGATCAGGGTCGTCGTCGCCAGGGGCGGCAGCCCGATCCGAATCGCCCCCGCCACCAGCGACGCCCCCACCAGCACCCCCAGACTCCAGCCGCCGTGGCAGGTCGACATGAGCGGCCCCGCGCCGTCGCCCTCCACGCCGATGGCGTGGGTGTTCGCCGCGACGTCGATGATCCCCTTCGTCGCCCCGAACAGAAACGCCGCCGCGACGAACGCCGACGTCGCGCCGATCGTCGTCGCCGCGAAACTCACCAGCGGGATCGTCGCGCAGAACGCGACGCACCCGAACAACGAGACGCTTCGCGTGTTCCGTCGCGCCAGCAACCGCCCGGTCGTTGGCATCGAGATCAGGCTGCCGACGACCAGCGCGAACAGCGCCATCCCCAACCCGCCGTCGCTCAGGCCGAGCCTCGCCTTGTAGATCGGCAGATACGCCGCCCACGAGCCGAAGCCCACGCCGTCCAGCGCGTACATCGAAAACGTGGCCAACCTTTCATGCCCGCGCGGCGAGACGAGCGAGGAGGGGAGAAGCCAGGGGCCCAGGCGGGCTGAAGGGTCGTCCATGGAGTGTTTCGTCGATGCCCGCGGGGGGCCGCCGGGTTGCGCGCGAGAGTTCCGAGTTCAGGGATTGTAGCCGCGGCCCCGCGGACATCAAGGGAACAGGCGCATGGGGCGACCGCGGCGCGGTCGGCTTTCAAATCCGTCGGATCGACGATGACGAGGGGTCGACCGGCCGAATTCAGTCCACCTCCCACGCCGGCGCGAAGCCCAGGATCCGTTGGACCTCGGCGATGGCGTCGGGGTTGTAATAGATCGCGGTATGCACGGCCCGGACGTGGTGTTCCGAGACCGCCTCGTCCACGTGGGCGCTTGAGAGGGGCACCACCAGGTCGCCGAAGCCGCCGTAAGCGGGGTTGAGGAAGCCGGTGCCGGCGATGGTGTGGATCTCGACGGCCGGGTCGTAGGGGAGCCCGCGGATCGCCGGCAAGAGCGGGCTGTAGGCGGCGAGGGCGTCGACGCTGCTGGGGAGGCGTCGAAAGGTCGGCCTGACCGCGCCGGGGTTGTCCCGTTCGACCTTCTCGATGAGCCGCCGCGAGTCGGCGGGCCGCTGGACGATCCAGCTGGTCAGCAGGCTGGCGGCGGAGGCCGGCGGCGAGGCCCCGTCGTGGGGCGTGGCGAGGAAGATCACCCGGCGGACCCGCGGCGAGGGCTCGAAGAAAAGCATGTCCTTGATCGCCCGACGCGCCTGGTCGTCGATCCGAAGCGTCTGGAAGGGCCGCGTGGCGACGGCGTTCCAGACCGCGTCGCCGCTGTGGGAGACCTGCAACCGCGCGATCATCCCCCCCAGGCTGAAGCCCACCAGCGTCCAGTTCCGAAGCGCGGGGTCCGCGCCGTCGGGGTCGAGCGTCCGGCTGATCCTCTCGATCTCCGCGCGGAGGATGGCGGCGGTGCGCAGGAACGTCACGCCGGTCGGGTAGCGGTAGACCCAGACTTGATAACGATCGAGGAACCCCGGCGTCCGTTGCAAGGCCGCGAGCATGTCGTTGAACAAGAACGGGTCGTTGACCAGGCCGTGGATCAGGAGGATCGGCGACTTGCCCGGCTGGTGGGGCTCGATCATCCGGATGTCGGCCTGGCCCAGCATCCGTTCGGGCGTGGCGAAGCCCGCCAGCGCGTAGGGCCCCCGCTCCACCTGGATTTGACGCGCCACGGCGATCGCGGCGTTGGGGGCGACGTGGAGAGGCGGGGAGGAGGCCGGGCCGAACGGGACGTCGGGGACGCGGAGGGGGTCGTAAAGCTCCAGGACGTCGGCCGGGGCGCGGCCGGCGGGGGACAGCCAGGCGTCGAGGTCCGGTCGGAGGACGGCCGTCGCGTTGAAGACGGCGTTTCTCGGCAGGAAGTCATCCTGGCCGCCTCGCTTCGGGTTGACGCGCTCCACGGCGATCGCGGCGCCCAGGCCGGGGGTCTCGTTGTCGGCGTGGGCCGAGGGGTTCGGCGGCGCGGAGGCCGGGTCGACGACGCGGTCGAAGTCCTCGTCGGCCCAGACGAAGCCGATCCGCCGAATCGGGACCGTCGTCGTCCCGTTCGGCCCGTGTACCCGGAGCGCCCGCCGCGCGTCGAGCCTGCCGAAGACCTGCCCGGCGCGGAGGCAGTCGACGAGGCACTCATTGTAAAGGTCGCGCGCCTCGGTCGACCCCGGCGCCGCCGTCACGGCCGCCGCCGCGAACACGGTCGCCCGGTAATAGTGGTCGACGCTCGCGTCGACTCCCTGGCGCTCCAGCCTCCGGCCCTCCCGCCGGGCCCGGCAGACGCGCGGGACCAGGGATTCGGACGACGAGCCGACCCCGGCGGCGCGCATCGACGCAATCGACAAGTCGGGCCCGGTCGACCGGCAGCCGCAAGCCGCCAGCGCGGCGAACACGAGAAGCCGACGGAGCGTCGTCGCTCCGGCGCCGGGCGGAAAGGGGGCCATCGGGGGATTCTCAAAGATGCGTCGTCAGGGCGGACCCGCTGGTCATCGGCTAAGATCGACCGTCCCGACCGTCGACTTGAGTCGAACCCCCCCGGCGGGTTAAAACAACCGTCGCGCGGCCTCCTGGACCGAGGGGATCGTCAAGGCGACCCCCGCGGCGACCAGCGCCGCGCCCAGGAGCGTGAGCGGTCGAACCGGCTCGCGCAAGACGAGGAACCCCAACGCCATCGCGATCAGGAAGCTCGACTTGTCGATGGGCGCGACGCCCGAGAGCGGCCCGTGCTTCAGGGCCGCGAAGTAAAACAGCCACGACCCGCCGGTCGCCAGCCCGGAGGCGACCAGCGACAGCCAGTCGCGCGCGGCCAGCGAGCGGACGGCCTTGACCTCGCCGGTGAACAGGACGATCGCCGAGGCGAACCCCACGACCACGATCGTCCGAATCAACGTCGCCAGGTTGGAGGGGACGTCGGTCACGCCGATTTTCGCCAGCAGGGCCGTCAGCCCCGCGAACAAGGCCGACAACAAGGCGTAATGGACCCAGGTCATGACGACGCCGCCTCTCGGCTCGGGACGGGAACCGGACAATCGATCCGCGCGAGGACATCTTATAATGGAACCGACCCCCGCGACGACGGCCGTCCTTCTGATCGCCCACGGCAGTCGTCGGGAATCGGCCAACGCCGACCTCCGCGAATTGGCCGCGCGGCTGGCCGCGACGGGGCCGTGGACGATCGTCGAGCCCTGCTTCCTGGAACTGGCCGAACCCGACATCCCCGCCGGCGCCGCGACCTGCGCGGCGCGCGGGGCCTCTCGGGTGCTGATGGTCCCGTACCTCCTCTCGGCCGGGGTCCACCTGGGTCGCGACCTGACCGCCGCCCGCGACGACCTGGCGGCCCGCCATCCCGGCGTCGACTTCGTCCTGGGTCCGCCGCTGGGGCCCCACCCGCTGCTCGACCGACTGGTGGCCGCTCGCGCCGCCGAGTTGGACCGAACCGACCCAACCCCTCCGACGGCCGATTGGTCCGATGGGGCGGCCGCGGCGGGTCCGGCCGGTCGGCCCGAGCGTTCGGGCTCGCTTGACGACGATTCAGGAAAGGGATAGAACTCCGCCGCCGATCTACTCCAAGGAGGGAGACGCCACCTCGAGTGCGTTTCGCACGCGCGTGCCCACGGCATGTACGCATACGGCGTCGAAGGAGTGAGCCACGATGGCGCTTGCCTACGAACCGACGGGAGTTCCCGCCCTCAACCTCCGCGCCCAGTACCGCGCGATCCGCGACGAGATCGAGCCGGTGGTGCGCGAGGTCATGGAGACCCAGGGCTTCGTCATGGGCCCGGAGGTCGCCGGCCTGGAGGCCGAGATCGCCGAATTCTCCGGCGCCGCCCACGCCGTCGGCTGCGCCTCGGGGACCGACGCCCTGCTTTTGCCATTGATGGCGATCGACCTGGGGCCCGGCGACGAGGTGGTCACCACCCCGTACACCTTCTTCGCCACCGGGGGCTCGATCTGGCGAACCGGCGCGCGGCCGGTCTTCGTCGACATCGAGCCGGACACCTACAACATCGACCCGGCGGCGGTCGAGGCGGCGATCACCGAGCGGACCCGGGCGATCATCCCGGTCCACCTCTACGGCCAGACCGCCGACATGGACCCGATCCGCGCCATCGCCGAGCGTCACGGCCTGATGGTCCTGGAGGACGCCGCCCAGGCGATCGGCGCGGGCTATCGCGGCCGCCGCGCCGGCGCGCTCGGGACCGCCGCCGCCTTCAGCTTCTACCCGTCGAAGAACCTCGGCGGCTTCGGCGACGGCGGCATGGTCACGACCGACGACCCGGTCCTGGCGCGGCGGATCGCCCGGCTGCGGGTCCACGGCATGGAGCCGAAGTACCACCACCACGAGGTCGGGATCAACTCGCGGCTCGACGCCCTCCAGGCGGCCGTCCTGCGGGTGAAGCTCCGCCACCTCGACGAGTGGACCGCCGCCCGCCGCGAGGCCGCCGACCGCTACCGCGACCTGTTCGCCGCCGAAGGTCTCGACGCGATGGTCAAGCTCCCCGTCGAGCGGCCCGGCAACGTCCACGTCTACAACCAATTCGTGGTCCGCGTCCCGGCCGCGATCCGCGACGACCTGCGACGGCGGCTGACCGACCGCAAGATCGGCACCGAGATCTACTACCCGATCCCCCTGCACCTGCAACCCTGCTTCGCCTCGCTGGGCTACCGCGCCGGCGACCTGCCGGTGACCGAGGCCGCCGCCCGCGAGACGATCGCGCTGCCGATCTACCCCGAGTTGTCCGAGGCCGAGCAGCGCTACGTCGTGGGGGCGATCCACCAGTTCCTCCACGAGCGGGCCCACCCGTCCCTCTTCGCCGCCTGACCCCCGCGGCCCCGGACGCGCCGACGACCTTCGCCGAACCGTCCGTTGTCCCGACCGTCACGGATTTTGGGGGTCTGAACGAGTCTTCCCCCCTCGCGGGGGAAGACAGACCGCGAAGCGGTCAGATGAGGGGGACGACGCGCGAGACGACCGTCGGAATTCGCGAAAGCCCGTCCGACAAGCCCTGGACGTCGATGGCTTTCCGGCGCG
>ERZ778018.1158-NODE-1158-length-24937-cov-9.510088_pt1 | contig 24937 bp, 16 predicted proteins | sample MGYA00375748_ERZ778018 | MGnify/ENA primary metagenome ERZ778018 (study PRJEB29350, sample SAMN05509839) | bioreactor metagenome | biome: bioreactor; material: wastewater | place: South Africa: University of Cape Town | collected 2014-04-22 ... | reverse complement strand
CGGCCTTCCCCCCTCGCGGGGGAAGGTGGCCCGAAGGGCCGGATGAGGGGGGGCTAGACGGAAAGCCGTCGGGATCCAGCGTCCGCCGGGCGAGCCTACTGCTAACGTCAACGGCGTTTGTGCTTGCCGTCCCCCTCATCTGACCGCTTCGCGGTCTGTCTTCCCCGCGAGGGGGGAAGATCGTTTGTATTCTTCCCAAATTCGCAACGGCGGACCCTGGAGCCCAAGCCCATGCGACGTCGCCTGATCCCGGCCGTCCTCGCCTTGCTCACCGTTCCGGCCCTAAGCGCGCCCGCCCTCGCGGGCGAGCGGGGGCCGAACGTCGTCTTCATTTTGGCCGACGACCTCGGCCGCGCCGAGGTGGGCGCCTACGGCCAGGAGAAGATCCGCACGCCGTCGATCGACAAGCTCGCCGCGGAGGGAATGAAGTTCACCCGGTTTTACGCCGGGTCGCCGGTCTGCGCGCCATCGCGTTGCGCGCTGATGACGGGGAAGCACTCCGGCCACGGCTTCGTCCGCGACAACCGCGAGATCAAGCCGGAGGGCCAGGCCCCGATCCCCGACTCGGAGGTGACCCTCGGCGAGATGTTCCAGGCCAACGGCTACGCCACCGCCGCCATCGGCAAGTGGGGCCTGGGCTTCCCCGGCTCCGAGGGCGACCCGATGAACCAGGGCTTCGACCACTTTTTCGGCTACAACTGCCAGCGCCTCGCCCATGACTACTACCCGAACCATCTCTGGAACGACCGCGAGAAGGTCGAGTTGCCGGGCAACCCCGGAGGACCGACGGGTGAACATTACTCGCACGACCTGATGGAGGCCGACGCCCTGAAGTGGCTCCGCGCCCACCGCGACGAGCCGTTCTTCCTCTTCCTGCCGTTCACCATCCCCCATCTGGCGCTTCAGGTCCCGGACGACTCGCTGGCCGAGTACGACGGCAAGCTCGGCGAGGAAGTCCCCTACGACGGCAAGAAAGGATACTTCGCGCAGGCGAAGCCCCACGCCGCTTACGCGGCGATGGTCACCCGGATGGATCGAACCGTCGGCCGGGTGATGGACCTGCTTCGGGAGTTGAAGCTCGACGACGAAACCATCGTGGTCTTCGCGTCCGACAACGGCCCGACGTTCGACGTCGGCGGGGCCGACAGCGGCTTCTTCAAGTCGGCCGGCGGTCTGCGCGGGCTGAAGGGCTCGGCCTACGAGGGCGGCGTCGCGGTCCCGCTGATCGTCCGCTGGCCGGGTCGAGTGGCGGCGGGTTCGACCAGCGACTTCCTCGGCTACTTCCCCGACGTCGCGCCGACGTTCATGGATTTGATCGGCGGCCGGGACGCGCTCCCCGCGGGGCTCGACGGCGTCAGCTTCGCCCCCGTCCTGCTGGGCGAGCCGGCCGAGCGGAAGGAACACGAGTTCCTCTACCGGGAGTTCCCCGGCTACGGCGGTCAGCAGGCCGTCCGCATGGGCCGGTGGAAAGGGGTCCGCCAGGACATGAGGAAGGGGAACCTCGCCATCGGCCTGTTCAACATCGACGCCGACCCGACCGAAAGCCGCGACGTCGCCGCGGACCATCCCGAGGTCGTCGCCGAGATCAAGGCCGTGATGGAGCGCGAGCACGTCCCGTCGGAGCTTTTCCCGTTGCCGGGGGTCGATCCGAAGTGATCGCCGTCAGTCGTGGAAGTCTTCCAGCCGGGGCGTCCTGGATCGGTCGGGCCTGGCGACGACGGGGGCGGCGGTTTCCTGGGGGACGAGTTCGTCGACGGCCACGTCCCAGGTGACGTGGCCGATGGCGACGGCCGCCGTCTTCTTGCGCGGGTCGATCTTCACGACCCGCCCCGGACGGTCGTAGCCCAGCCGCGGGACGACGACCTTGTCGCCGGGTTGGAGTCGGGCGCGGGCCTCGGCCAGATCGACCTCGCGGCGGCTTTCCATCTCCAGGGCCAGCAGGCGTTGGGCGGCGGCGTCGCGGGAGCGCTCGGCGTCGGCCGCCGCGGCGATCGCCTCCTGGCGAGCCGTCTCGGCCTCCTTGCGCATCCTGGCGATGAGTTCCCATTCGGGGATCGTGGAGCCCTGGGCCTGGTCGAGATAGCGTTGGGCGCGGGCGACGAGGTGCTCGGGCATGTCGAGCCGGCGGGCGATCTTCAGGGCGTTGGACTGGCCGACGTCGCCGATGTGGACCTGGTAGCGCGGCTGGAGCGTCTCGACGTCGAACTCGACCGCGGCGTTCTCGGCGCGGGGGTTGGATAGCGCGTAGGTCTTCAGGTCGCCGATGTGGGTGGTGACCATCGCCAGGCAGCCGACGGAGTCCAGCTCGTCGAGGATCGCGCGGCCCAGGGCGGCGCCCTCGGCGGGGTCGGTGCCGGCGCCGAGTTCGTCCAGAAGCACCAGCGAGCGCTCGTTGGCCTTGCCGAGGATCTCCGAGACGCGGCGGACGTGCGACGAGAAGGTGGAGAGCGACTGCTCCAGGCTTTGCTCGTCGCCGATGTCGGCGAGCACCTGATCGAGGATCGGCAGCCGCGAGCCCTCGGCGGCGGGGACGTGCAAGCCCATCTGGGTCATCACCGCCAACAATCCCACGGTCTTGAGCGCCACCGTCTTGCCGCCGGTGTTGGGCCCGGTGATGACGAGGATTCGGAACCGAAGGCCCAGATGCGCGTCGATGGGGACGACCTCGCGCTTCGGCTGGGGCGGCGGCGACGCGGTGGAGACGGGCTCGTCGGTTTCGACGGCCGCGGGGGAGGGGGGCTCGACCAGCAGCGCCGGGTCGCGGCGGAAGATGGCTTCCAGAAGCGGGTGACGGGCGCGGCGGAGGACCAGGCCGCCGTCGGCGGAAAGGTCGGCGGCGCGCATCCGGTAGTCGATCGCGTGGCGGGCCTTGGCGTGGATCAGGTCGAGTTCCCCGAGGTTGGCCAGCGTCCCCAGGAGCGAGTCGGCGACCTGGCCCACCTGGGCGCCGAGCCAGCGGAGGATCCGGCGGATCTCCTTCTGCTCGCGGCCGCGGAGGAAGGAGAGTTGGGCCGACTTGTCGGCGATGGCGGCGGGCTCGACGTAGACGGTCTCGTTGCTGGCGCTCGTGCGTTGGACGGAGCCGGGGATCTCGCCGCGATGGTCCTTGGCCACGGGGAGGACGTAGTGGTGGCCGACCATGGTGAAGTTGCCGTAGCGCAAGGCCCGCTTCACCTCCGCGGAGCGGAGCATGGAGCGAAGCTTCTCCTGGATCCTGGCCTCGACTTCCTCCATCTCGCGCCGGATGGTGGAGAGCCGCCTGCTGGCGGTGTCGAGCACCTTGGAGCGGGCGTCGAGGCAGCCCTCGATCGCGGTTCGGACCGAGCCGAACTCGCCGACGTCGGCGCGCATGCCGCCGAGCCTGGGGAAGTTGCCGCCGTGGCGCTCCAGCCAGTCGCCCAACGCGGCGACGGAGCGCAGGGTCTCGGCGACCTGGGAAAGCTCCTCCGCCTCCAGCATCGCGCCGATCCGGGCGCGGCGGACCAGGGGCCGGACGTCGTGAAGCCCCCCCAGCGGAGGGCGAAGGCCGGAGCGCAGGGCCTCGACCATCTCGGTCGTCACGGCCAGTCGCGCGGCGACCTCGGCGGGGTCGCGCGAGGGCTCCAGCGCGCGGGCGGCCTCCTTGCCCAGCGAGCAGGCGGCGCGGGCGGCGACCAGCTCCTTGATCTTGGAGACGCCTAGCAGTTCGAGCGTGTGACCGTCCATCTCGCCTCTCGGGTGCCGACGCGCGGCGGGGTCCTCGTCCGACGCGCGGGGACCGAGCGCGGTTCGCGTCGTCGCGTGATTATGACGCGCCCGAGCGTGGCGAGGCCATCCCAACAGCCGCGGCGGGTGGCTCAGCGATTGGGCGAGGTGATGCCGTTGGACTTCAGCCGCGCGTCGGTGTCGGCCCACTCCGACGCGGCGCGGGCGCGGGCGCGCTCGCGCTCGCGATCGGAGAGGGCCTTGCCGCGACGCAGGAAGAAGCTGATGAACGGCGGGGTGGCGTCCTCCTCCTCATCGTCCTCGCCCGCCTCGGCCTTGGCCGGCCTCCGCTTCGACTTCCCGGCCGCCGCGGTCTTGATCGGCTTCGTCGCGGCCTCGTCCTCGTCCGCCTCGGCCGCGGCGGTCCCGGCCGACTTCCCGCCCGCGGTCGCGACCGCCTTCGCCGGGGGCTCGCCCGGCTCGGCCGCGTCGGCCTCGGCCGGCTCGGGCAAGGAGGCGAACGGGCCGCGCGCGGCGGCCGATTTCGAGGCGGCCTCGTCGGCCGGCGAGCGCGCGTCGGAGGGGGCGGCCAGCTCGGCGGCGGCCAGGAGCGGCTCCAGATCCTTGCGCCAGGGGCCGACCTCCGTCCCCAGGTCCTTGCCGGTGATCTTCCGAAGCGCGTCGAGCGAGGCCAGGCGGATCGCCGGGTCGTCGTGCTCCATGGCGTCGAGCAGCACCTTGGTGATCCGCGGGTCGTCGCTCTTGAGGTCGGCCAGGCCGTCGATGGCGGCGACCCGCGCGTCCTCCAGGGGGTCGAGCGTCATGATCCGCGCGAGGACCGAGGCGTCCTCCGACTTGCCGACCTTGCCCAGGGCGCGGCAGGCCTCGATCTTGACCACCGCCTCGGGGTGGTTGACGGCTTTCAAGAGCACCTCGCGGGCCGCGGGATCGCCCAACTCGCCGAGCGTCCGACAGATCATCGCCCGGCTGGCCAGGGGCTCCTTCCCCTTCTTGTAGCGGTCGATCAGCACGGCGACGGCCGCGACCCGGTCCTGGGGGTCGTCGAAGAGGTCCTTGGACCCGAGCTTGGTGTAGGCGAGGTAGCGGACGTTGGGGTCGGGGTTGGTCCGGACGTGCTTCATGAAGCTCTTGGCCGTGGTGCCGATGTATGGGGCGCAACCCGAGGCCGAAAGCGCGACGAGGGCGACGAGGACGACCCCGCGGGCCGCGCCGCTCCAGACAGTTCGGTCGTCCATGGCCGAGGAACCACCCTTCGTGACGATGGAGATGGGACGTCGCGCCAGATCGCGACGCGAGCAAGACCGATCGACGTGGCCCGGGGATCATAACGGCCCCCGCCCAGGCCGCCAAGACCGGCTTCGCGTCGCGGCCGTCCCGCCGGGCGCATGAGAAAGGGCCGGCTCCCGGCGTGGACGCGGGACCGGCCCTGGCGGGTCGTCGCGGACGAGCGGGTCGTCGCGCTCAGGCGGGGTCGGCGGGGGCGGCGAGGCCGGCGAGGTGCTTCTCGCCCGCCTTGGAGACGTGGTACTTGAAGAACTCCCCCTCCTTCTTCCCCTTCTTGACGAGCTTCCTGTTCTGGAGGGCGTCGAGCGACTTCTGGATCTTCTTGGAGGCGACGACGCCCGCCTCGCCGGCGCCGCCGATCTCCCTCAGCAGGTTCTCCTGCGCGGCGGACAGCTTGATCGCCGGCGCCGCCTTCTTGACGGTCTTCTTGACGCCGGCCGCGGCCTTCTTGGGGGCCTTCTCGACCGGGGCCTTCTCGACCGGGGCCTTCGCGGCCGCGGCCTTCCTGGTGACGGCCTTCTTGGGGGCGGCCTTCACGGCGCTGCTCTTGGGTGTCGCTTTCTTCGCGGCCATCGGGCACCTCGTCTCGGACGTGATCTCACGGCGGACCATCTCTCATTGAGCGGCCCCTGCGCCAATTCATACCAAATCTTTGACCCAGTGGAAGAGGAAGACGCTTCGAAACCCTTGAATTTCTCGGGGATTTTCGGGTTTTTCGGCCGCGCCGCCGCCGCGCCGCCTCGAGGCTCGGAAGCGAATCGTCGCGCGAAACTTGAATATCCATATTCTATTGCCATTCTATCGATCCTCGTTCCGTCCGGAGTTTTCCAGGGTTTCCGTCGAACCGCGACCGCGCGACGCCGCGCGAAACGCCGCGCGAAGGCCGCGGCGCGGCGCTTCCCGACCCGTTCGCGGGGACGCTCGCGGGCGCCCTCGCGAACGTCGCCGCGCGAAGCCTCGCGCGCCTCCCGATCCGCCCGCCGCGAGCCGCGGCGAAGGACCGTGACGCGCAATCGCTTGCTCACCCGTTATCGACCGCCGCGGCGCCCGCCCGGTCGGCCGCGACGCGCCGGAATCCCGCTTGCGTAAGTCGGATTCGCGGTCTACAATCATCTGAACAAAAACACATGGCCGTTCAAGCGCGGGGGGCGACGGTGATCACTCGGATCAGGGGCGTGCTGGGGGCGGTGGAGGAGGAGTGCCTGACGCTGGTCGTCGAGCCCTTCGAGTTGGAGGTGCTGATCCCGGAGCATACCCGGCGGCAGGTCCAGGGGAAGGCCGGGGAGCCGATCACCCTGCATACCTCGTTCTACATCGAGGGCCAGGCGATGGGGGGGCGGATGACGCCCAGGCTCGTCGGCTTCCTCTCGACCATCGACCGCCAGTTCTTCGAGACCTTCTGCTCGGTCGACGGCGTGGGGGTGAAGAAGGCGCTTCGGGCGATGGTCCGCCCGGTGCGCGAGATCGCCCGCACGATCCAGGAGCAGGACGTGAAGACCCTCTCCACCTTCCCCGGCATCGGCGAGGCGACCGCCGAGCGGATCGTGGCGAAGCTGAGGCGCAAGGTCGGCATCTACGCCCTGATCGTCAACCCGGACGGCTCGACCTCCGAGCCCGCCCCCTCCAACGGCGAGCCCGCCCGCGCCGCGCCCGACGTCGTCAGCGACGCCTACGCCGCGCTGTTGGCGGTCGGCCACTCCGACGCCCAGGCCCGCGCGCTGATCGACCACGCGCTGGCCGGCCGGAAGAAGTTCAAGTCGGTCAACGATCTGATCGAAGCGATCTATCAAAGGGAGAAGCCCTGAGCCCAATACCGTCCGGCTCGACCCGCATACGCGGCGGCCAAGAGCGCCATGCCCCCTTCTCCCCTTGTGGGAGAAGGTGCCCCGAAGGGGCGGATGAGGGGTGGGCGCGACCGGAAGCCTCTGGAAACGTCACCCCTCATCCGGCCTTCGGCCACCTTCTCCCACAAGGGGAGAAGGGACATCCGGCGTCGGCTAGCGGGGGTGTCGATCTCACGCCGAACAGTATCACCCTGAGCCGCGGCCGAGGGAGGACCACGCCATGGCCCGAGAAGTGAAGATCACCGGAAAGAAGCCCGACGACGACCGCGAACGCGACCGCGAAGCCAGGGCCGGGGCCGACGCCAGGGCCGACGACCCCGCGCCGCCCGACCCGGTGGAGGAGAAGCTGCGCCCCCAGCGGCTCGCCGAGATCATCGGCCAGCGCGCCGTCGCCGAGCGGCTGGCGATCGCCCTGGCCGCGGCCAAGAAGCGCGGCGAGCCCCTGCCGCACATCCTCTTCGACGGCCCCCCGGGCCTGGGCAAGACCACCTTCGCCGGCGTGCTGCACAACGAGCTGGGGGTGGAGCTGAGCCTCACCAGCGGCGCGTCGCTGGACAAGAAGATGGACGTGATGCCCTACCTCACCAACGCGGCGGAGGGCTCGATCCTCTTCATCGACGAGATCCACCGCCTCCCCCGCGCCGTCGAGGAGTTCATCTACCCGGTGATGGAGGACTTCCGGGTCGACGTCGTCCTGGGCGAGGGAATGGCCGCGCGGACGATCAACCTCCCCTTGAAGAAGTTCACGATCATCGGGGCCACCACCCGTAGCGGGATGCTCTCCTCGCCGCTTCGCGAGCGGTTCCACATGCACGAGCACCTGGAGTTCTACGAGCCGGAGGACCTGGCGCGGATCATCACCGTCAACGCCGCCAAACTCCGGGTCGAGATCAGCCCGGAGGCCGCCTGGGAACTCGCCGGCCGCAGCCGCGGCACGCCTCGGATCGCCAACTCTCGGCTGCGATGGGTCCGCGACTACGCCATCGCCCGCGCCGACGGCAGGATCGACGTCGCCATCGCCGAGGACGCCCTGGCCATGCAGGAGATCGACTCCGAGGGGATGGACAAGCAGGACCGCCGCTACCTCGACACCCTGATCCGCGTCTTCAAGGGAGGCCCCACCGGCGCCGAGGCCCTGGCCGCGACGATGACCCTCTCGGTCGACACGATCCGCGACGAGGTCGAGCCTTACCTCCTGCGCCGGGAGTTCGTCGTCCGCACCCCGCGAGGTCGCCTGGCGACCGCCTCGGCCTATCGCCACCTCGGCCTGCCGGTCCCGGAGCGCGACCCCGAGGAAGACCTGCTCGACCCGCAGCGCCGGTTGTTCCCCTAACGATGCGGCGTCGTCGCGCGCCGCAGGCGGTCCCGCGGCGCGTCCCAGGCGGCGCCGGCGGGAGGCTCGACGGCGACGATGAGGTCGAGGCCCCTCGCGTCGAGGTCGTGGAGCGCCCGATACAACTCCCGCGCCGCGACGACCGGATCGGGCAACACGAACCGGACCACGCGATCGGGGATCGAGCCTTCCGGGAGCGGCTCGAACGCGATCAGCCCGGCGCGCTCGGGCCAGTCGACGGCGACAAGCTCGGCGACGGTCGGAACGCGAAGGGCGCGGGTCTTCGGCGCGTAGTGGACCGGGAGCATCCCCGGACTGGCGAGGCGGCCGGGGTCGGTGGCGACGGGGCCGGATTCCACCGCGACGCCCAGGGCCGCGCTCAGTTCGTCCGCCGTGATCGGCCCCGGCCGAAGCACGCGCGGAGGCTCGGCGGTCAGGTCCAGGACGGTCGATTCCAGGCCGACGGCGGTCGGGCCGCTGTCGAGGATCAGGTCGACGCGACCGTCCAGGTCGGCGGCGACGTGCTCGGCGAGGGTCGGCGAGATCCGGTTCGAGCGATTCGCGCTGGGGGCGGCCAGGGGAAGACCGACGCGCTCGATCAAGCGCCGCGCGACCGTCGGCGCGGGGACGCGAACGCCGACGGTCGGCCCTCCGGCGGCGACGACGTCGGGGATGCTCGCGGTCCTTGGAACGACCAGGGTGAGCGGGCCGGGCCAGAAGCGCCGGGCCAGGCTTTCGGCGCGATCGTCCCAGCGCGCGGCGTATCGGCGCGCGTGGTCGACGTCGGCGGCGTGGACGATCAGGGGGTTGTTCGAGGGTCGGCCCTTGGCCTGGAAGATCCCTCGGACGGCGTCGGCGTTCGTGGCGACGGCGCCAAGGCCGTAGACGGTCTCGGTGGCGAACGCGACGAGGCCGCCGCGCGAAAGGACGACGGCGGCCTCGGCGATGAGATCGGGCTCGGGTTCGTCGCGATCGACGATCAGCACCCGCGTGCGAGTCACGGCGGTCTCGTCGTTTCGATCAGGGGATCAGGACGGCGGCGGCGATGACGGTGGTCCAGTTGCCGTCCTTGTGGCCGACGGCGGTCTGGGTGACTTCCTTGGTCTTGTAGATGACGTCGGCGATCTTCCAGATCTCGCGCTTCTCGTCCCAGGAGCTGTTGGGGTTGAACTCCACGCCCAGGATGGTGGCGAGCATCTCCGCGGCCAGGTCCTCGGCGTAGTCGGCCGCGGTCTTGGCGGTCTGGCCGTAGGCGTGGTGCTCGGAGAGGTAGCCGAACTGGTCGCGGTCGCGCGGGATGGCCACGCCCACGCTGGAGGCCACCAGACGGTTGGGCTCGGCGGTGGCGCACTCGCTGATGACCACGTGGACGATCTGGCCGGGGCTGAGTTCCTTGAGCCCCTGCTCGATGGAGACCTCCTTGCAGCGCGGCGGGAAGATGCTGGAGACCCGCACCAGGTTGTAGCAGGCGATCCGGGCGTCCCGAAGCGCCAACTCGAAGCTGGTCAGTTTTTCGCGGTGGGTGCCGACTCCCTTGGTGAAGAACAACTTCGAAGGTACATACATCTCTGGCTTGTGTCCTCCCGGTTCGGCCGGTCCATGGTCTTGGACCGCGTCCTTCCCCGCTGCAATCCCCGATGCGCCCGCGCCGTCGTCGCGCGAACCGATGAAGTGGAAATTATCCCGTCGTCGCCGGTCGGTATCAAGGCCACAAGCGCCGAACCGGCGCGGCGGCCGACTCAACGGGCGTCGACCCCGCCGGCGATCGGCTCGCCGACGACCGGCCAGCCGTCGCGGCTCCAGGTCAAGTCGCGGATTTGCAAGGTCGACCGGCCGCCGCGGTCGGCGTCGTAGAAATGGTGGATCAGGTAGTCGCGGCCGTTCTCGCCCAGGACCGCGTTGTGCCCCGGCCCGCGGTAGCGGCCGCGGCCTTGAAGGACCACCGAGCCGCCGCCGTCGAGCATCCTCGCGCCGTCCCGGTCAACGTAGGGTCCGCCGAGCCCGCGCGACCGTCCCACCGCCACCTTGTATGTGCTGTCCACGCCTCGACAGCATCGGTCGATCGAGACGAACAGGTAGTAGTAAGGCTCGCGGCGGACGATGAACGGCGCCTCGACGCCGGCCTCCCGTCTGGCGAGGGCGAAGGGCTCGCCGACCGCCCGTCGCCCGTCGCGATCCAGCGCGACCAGTTGAATCCCGCTGAAGTACGAACCGAACGCCAGCCAGGGCCTGCCGCGCTCGTCGAGGACGAGGTTCGGATCGATGCAGTTGAAGTCGTCGCGCCCGGGTCGCGACTCGATGACGATTCCCTCGTCGCGCCACTGGAAATCCGGCGACGCGCGGTCGAGGGTCCTGTTCGCGGCCAGGCCGATCATCGATCGGTTCCGTCCCCAGGACGAGACCGAGTAGTAAAGGCGGTACTCGCCCTTGAAAAAGGCGACGTCCGGCGCCCAGGGGTCGTTGCGGTAGCCCGGAAGCCGCTCGACGGCCCAGGCGGGGGATTCCTCGAAGACGCGCCCGGCGCGGCGCCAGTGGAAGAGGTCGGGCGACTCGCGGACCTGGATCCCGCCGTGGGTCGAGAAGACGTGGAACGAATCGCCCGCCTTGACGATGCAGGGGTCGTGGACGCCGGCCACGTCGCCTTCCTGCGCGAAGGCGGCGGCGGTCGGAAACAGGACGACGAGGACCACCCGGACGGCGAGCATGAGGGGCTCCCGCCAATATGGGTCGCGTGTCGCGGAAGGGGAAGCGAGGATGACGGGGCTCGAACCCGCAACCTCCGGCGTGACAGGCCGGTGCTCTAACCAATTGAGCTACATCCCCAAGGACGGTACGTTCGCCGTTTGGGAATCGGCGTCCGTCGCATTGGTAGAGACAGGATAAGGGGCGGTACGGAGGAAGTCAAGGGGCCGGCGGCCGAGATCTCCGGGGGCGGACCCGACTTGCGGATCGCGGGCGTCGTATGGTCTTGTTGAGGGCGTCGGCGGCGGGGCGGCGGTGGGTTCTTCAGGTCGAGGGGGTCGCGACGTGGTTGTATCCAAGGCGGTCGTCACCGCGGCGGGAAGGGGGGCGGGGCGACAGGCCATGCTCCCGATCGTCGACCGGGACGGCCTGACCAAGCCCGTGCTTCAGATCATCGCCGAGGAGGCGCTGGAAAGCGGCGTGGAGCGGATCCACGTCGTGGTCGCGCCGGGGGACGAGGCGGTCTATCGCGCCCACTTTCGGAACCACGCCGAGGCGCTTCGAAGCGGCGGCGAGGCCGAGGGGGCGCTGGACCAGGCCCGTCGGCTGTCGGACCTGGCGCAACGGCTGACGTTCGTCGTCCAGGAGGAGCCCAGGGGCTACGGCCACGCCGTGTGGCTCGCCCGCGAGTTCGTCGGCGACGACCCCTTCCTGCTGCTTTTGAGCGACCACCTCTACCTCTCCGCCGAGCCCCGCCGATGCGCCCGGCAGGTGATGGACCTGGCCGCGGCCGAGGACTGCGCCGTCTCCGCGGTCCAGGCGACGCGCGAGCATCTGATCCACCAGTACGGCACGCTCTCGGGGCGTCGGCCGCCGGATCGGCCCGACGTCTACGCCGTCGAGGAGATCGTCGAGAAGCCCAACCCGACGCTCGCCGAGTTGAAGCTGCGCGTCCCCGGCCTCCGCGCCGGGCATTACCTCTGCTTCTTCGGCATCCACGTGCTGACCCCAGGCGTCTTCGAGCTTCTGGACGAGGCCGTGCGCGAGGACCGCCGCGAGCTGGGCTCGATCCAGCTCACCACGGCCTTAAGCGCCCTGGCGCGGCGGGAGAAGTACCTGGCCCTTGAGACCCGCGGCCGGCGCTTCAACCTCGGGGAGAAGTTCGGCGCCGTCGAGGCCCAGGTCGCGCTGGCGATGGCGGGCGTCGACCGCGACCGGATCCTCGCCGTGATGCTCGACGCCGCCGCCCGCGTCGACCAGGCCCCCCCGCGCTGAGACCTCGAACCGCCCCGCCCCCGGACCCCTCGACCGCCATGACCCCACTCGGCCAGGAACTGATCGCCACCGTCACGTCCCCGGACCCCGCGACGCGGGACCGCTCGGTTCGCGCGCTCGCCGCCGCCGCCGGCCCGGCCGACCGCCTGGCCGCCTGCGAGGACCTGGAGCGGTTCCGACGCGACTCCGACAACCTCTACCAGCGCGTCCGGGCCTCGCTGTTCCTGCATGCGATCCATCGCTACGACCTTCAAGAGCGCCCCGAAGTCCGCCGCGCCGGGCTGGTCCCGTTCGACGGCTACACGGACCTGATGAACCGCCGCTTCGAGCAGGCGCTGGCCTCGTTCCGCGCCGCGCTGAAGAAGGACGGGCCCAACGGCGCGATCCACTCGGCGCTGGCCCAGGCTTACGAGCAGATCGCGTTTCAGACGCTGGCCGACCAGGTGCGGCGGTCGGTCAGGAGCACGACGGGCAACCGCTGGATGTTCCGCGTCGGCGGCGTCGACGAGCACCCGCTGCGACTGGACCGGCGGCTGTTGGAGCGGGCCGCGGCCGACGACCCGTTCCCGATCCTGACGGAGCGCACCCCGGTGCGGCTGGACCTCTCGCACGCCGGCTGGTCGGACATCTTCTTCCTGGGGATGGACTTCCCCGAGGGCGCGCGGGTGATGAACGTCTCGGTGGACCTGGGCGTCCACGGCCGCGACGCCCTGCCGACCCCTCCCATCGAATGCCGCCTGCGCGTGATCGCCGAGCCGGTGCTTCGACTGACGAGCGTCGACCTGGGGGCGACCAAGGACGTCGACTCGCTCGCGGAGCTGTTCAACTTCGGCAACGACTACCTGGGACTGGTGAAGGCCGGCGTGGTCGCCTCGGGGCTCGCGCCGCCGTCGCTGGAGGGGACGCGGGAGAGCCTCGCCGACGTCCTGGCGCGGGTGGTCCGCCCCGGTCACGGGTTGGAGGTCGTCAGCCAGGTCAACGACATCCCCAAGGGCTCCCGGCTGGCGGTCTCCACGAACCTGCTGGCGTCGTTGATCGCGCTTCTGATGCGGGCGACCGGCCAGGCGCGGAGCCTGACCGGAGCGCTTCGGCCGGACGAGGCGCGCGTCGTCGTCGCGCGGGCGATCCTCGGCGAGTGGCTAGGGGGCTCCGGCGGCGGCTGGCAGGACTCCGGCGGGATCTTCCCCGGCGTGAAGCTGATCTCGGGCGTGCCGGCCGCGGCGGGCGACCCCGAGTGGGGCGTCAGCCGCGGCCGTCTCCTCCCCGACCACCGGCTCATCGACGTCTCCCCCAACGGCGACGCCCCCGCCGGCGGCTCCTTCGCCGAGGCCCTCGCCGACGGCATGGTGCTGGTCCACGGCGGCATGGCCCAGAACGTCGGCCCGATCCTCAACATGGTCACCGCCAAGTACCTCTTGCGCGACCAGGCCGAATGGCGGTGGCGCGGCGAGGCGCTTCGGATCTTCGACGGCGTCGTCGACGCCGTCGCCCGCGCCGACGTGAAGGCCCTCGGCGGCTGGACCACGGCCAACTGGGAAGGTCCCTTGAAGGGGATCATCCCCTGGGTCTCAAGCGCCTTCACCGAGACGATCATCCGCAAGGCCAGGGCCGCCATGGGGGACGACTTCCACGGCTTCCTGATGCTCGGCGGGATGTCCGGCGGCGGCATGGCGTTCCTGGTCGCCCCCCGTCGCCGCGAGGAGTTCCAAAAGCGGATCGCCGAGATCATGGCCCGGACCAAGGCCGCGCTCGACGACGCCTTGCCGTTCGCCATGGAGCCGGTGGTCTACGACTTCCGGATCAACCCCCGGGGCACCTGGGCGACGCTCGAGACCGGCGCCCCGCTGATGCCCTCGCGCTACTACGCGCTGCACGTCCCCAGGATGATCGCCGGCGGCGACTCGGCGACGCTCTCGCCGGATCGGATGGCCGACGTCGGCGGCTTCGCGCACCGTTGTCGGGACGTCGCCGCCCTGGTCGGCGTCTTCCGCGCGACGGTCGACAAGCTCTTCCCCGACGCCCGGGGCGCGGCCGACGCCTCCTCCTCGTCGCGATGGGACGAACGGGCCGAGGCGATCCGCCGCGACCACGGCTTCGACCCGGTCCAGCACGAGACGCTGCGGCAAGACCTGATCCGCGGCCGGATCGGCCTGGCCCGCAACCGCCTGCCGGTCGACGTCGAGATCCGCGACGTCGCCGACGCCGACCTGATCGACGCCTCCGGCGACGTCCCCGCGACCGCCCGCGCGCGGGGCGAGCGGCTGATCCGCGACGGCGCCGCCGCGGTCGTGACCCTGGCCGCGGGGGTCGGCAGCCGCTGGACCAGCGGCGCGGGAGTGGTCAAGGCGGTCAACCCGTTCGCGACCCTCCAGGGCCGACACCGCTCGTTCCTGGAGGTCCACCTCGCCAAGACCAACGCCGTCCGACGCGCCCTGGGGGCCGTCGTCCCCCACGTCGTCACCACCAGCTATCTGACTCACGAGGCCGTCGAGCGGCACCTGAGGACGACGTCCAACTACGGTTACGACGGCCCCGTCCTCCTCTCGCCCGGCCGGTCGATCGGCCAGCGGTTGATCCCGATGGCCCGCGACCTGACGTTCCTCTGGGAGGAGACGACCCACGAGACCCTCGACGAGAACAAGCAGAAGGTTCGCGACGCCTCCCGCCGCGCCATCCTCGAATGGGCGCGCTCGCAAGGGGAGGGGAGCGACTACACGGACAACGTCCCGCTTCAACGCTTCAACCCGCCGGGACACTTCCACGAGGTTCCCAACCTCCTGCTCAACGGCGTCCTGGCGGGATTGATCCGCGGCAACCCGAACCTCCAGTGGCTGATGGTCCACAACGTCGACACCCTGGGGGCGGCCGTCGACCCCGGCGCGTTGGGGCTGGCGGCCGAGTCGGGCGCGACGCTCTGCTTCGAGGTCGTCCCCCGTCGGATCGACGACCGCGGCGGCGGCCTCGCCCGCGTCGGCGGCCGACTCCGACTGCTGGAGGGCCTGGCCCAGCCCCGCGAGGATTCCGAGTTCGCCCTGCGCTACTACAACTCGATGACGACCTGGGTCCACGTCGACGGCTTCCTGGACGCGCTCCGCCTGACCCGCGACGACCTGGCGAACGCCCCGGCGAAGGTCGCCGCGGCCGTCCGCGCCCTGGCGGCCAGAGTGCCCACCTACGTCACGATCAAGGACGTGAAACGGCGCTGGGGTCACGGCCAGGAGGACGTCCTGCCCGTCGCCCAGTTCGAGAAGCTCTGGAGCGACCTGACCTCGCTGCCGGACCTGCCGTGTTCCTTCCTGCTGGTCGACCGTCGCCGCGGCCAGCAACTCAAGGACGCCGCCCAACTCGACGGCTGGGCCACCGACGGCACTCGGGATCACGTCGCCTCGCTCTGCCGGTTCCCGAGCTGACCGGGGACCGCGGCTTGTCGGATCCCTCTGGGCGGATGGGTTCGCCCGCGCGCCGCGCGAACGAAGCCGCGGGACGCAAGTCTTTGCGGCGCAACATGTTCAAATTCGTTTCGGCGGCTTCGTCCGTCGGGTTCGAGATGTGGATTTTCGAGGACCCGGCCCCGTCGACCGCGGTCGCGGATCTTCGGGCCAGGGACCGCCGAAGCCGCGCGGGGTGGAACGCTCGTCGGGTTTCCCGTGTCGCGTTCGTACATGCGAATTGCCAAAAAACGACGATCCACCTCGTATGATCGCGGCCAGGCTTCGCGAGATTTCAAGATTCCTTCAAGTTTTCCGGAAGTCCCGCGCCCGCTCGGCACGGGTCGACGAGGCCGGCGCTGACGACACGCATCCTTCTCCCCCTGGGGGGAAGACGAGAAACGGGGGCCGCGATTCGCCCGGCCGTCAGCCCTTGAGGGCGGGCTCGGCGGCGGAGTCGATGGGATGGCGGTCCGATTCGGCGGGCTTGTTGTAGCCGAAGAACCCGCGCTCCTTGATGAGGCTCGCCACCTCGGGGGGGACCATCCGCTCCCACGACGGATCCCGTTCGGCGATCTTGCGGAGGACGTCGCGAGAGAAGATTCGCAGGTAGTCGCGGTTGTAGAAGTCGATGCTTTCGATGTAGCCGTTCTTGCAAAGGTGTTCGTAAAGCCCCTGGAGCCGGGGGGCGACCTTGAGCCTTTGAACGGTCACCAACTGTCGGGTCGTCTCGTCGTAAAGCGGGTAGACGTAGAGCTTCAGATCGTTGCGGAAGAGCCGGCCGAACGACTCCAGCACGCCCCCCTCCAGATGGTCGTAGTAGTGCTCGTCGAACAGGTCGATCAGGCTGGGGACGCCCATCACGATGCCGATGGGCCGTTTGGTGTAGCGACGAAGGTAGGTGCCCAGGCGGTAATACTCGAAGTAGTCCGAGATCAGGATCGTGGCGCCGGTGGCCGCCAGCACGTCGGCCCTGGCGAGGAAGTCGTCGTAGTCGATCTCGCCGTCGACGGCGCAGGTCGAGCGCAGGTTGCGCATCGTCAGCTCCATGAGCGTGACGACGTCCGGCTCGGCGGCGGTCCCCTCCTTGCTGGAGACGTGGTTGAGGAACTGCTGGCGCGACGCCTGAAGCATGTCCACGTTGACGTTGGTGACCGGGCGGAACGACCCCCGCTCCACCAGGATCGGCTTCTTGTGCAACACTTCCGAGGGCTGCAACACCTCGCCGTCGGCGGAGAACATGGCGGCGTCGCTGAGGCTGAGCTGCACCAGCTTCAAGCTCATCAGCCGGTGGTCGACCGTCTCGAACTCCGGGCCGGAGAACTTGATCATGTCGACCTCGATCCGATCGGCGGTGAGGTCGTCCAGCAACGACCGCATCAAGGCGTCGGGGTCGTCGTGGTGATACAGCGCGCCGTGGACCAGGTTGACGCCGACGATCCCCAGCGCCTGCTGCTGGGAGACGTTGTCCTTGTCGAGCATCCGGACGTGGAGCACGATCTGGCTGGGGGCGAGTCCCGGCTTGGACTGGAAGCGGATGCCCATCCAGCCGTGGCACTCGTTGGTCCCCAGGAAGTTGCGGGCCGCGACGGTGTCGGCGAAGGCGAAGAAGTCGGTCTCCGTGCCGCGCGTCGCGCCCAGGCGTTCCTGGAGCAAGGCGTACTCATGGTCGAGCATCGCCACCAGGCGGTCGAGCGAGACGTATCGGATCGACGGCCCGTAGATGGCGTCGCTGACGGTCATGTCGTAGGCCGAGATGCTCTTGGCGATCGTCCCGGCCGCCGCGCCCGCCTGGAAGAACCACCGCACGACCTCCTGGCCGGCGCCGATCTCCGCGAACGTCCCGTATTTATGCTTGTCCAGATTGACCGCGAGCGCCTTCTCGTGGGTCGTCAGGCTCTCGCGCTTGATGTTCGATTCCAAGCTCACGCCCCTCCATTATGACGTGGTCGTCGCAACCGGCGCGATTGTACCAGCGTCGGCAAGAAGCCGCCCCTCCGATCACCCCGAAATCCCGCGGGGCGACCGCGGAACTCGCGTCGGCCCGCGGGCGTCGGTAGGATGACCGGGGATGCGTCGCGTCTCTGGGGATCACGTCGTGAATTCGGGGAGGGAGGCGTCGCAATGTCGGCCGCGATCCTGTTCTGTTTGGCGACTCTGGCCCAGGCGCCGGCCGACCGCGTCGACGTCCTCTCGGGAACGGTGACGGAACAGGCGACCGGACGGCCCGTCGTCGGCGCGACGGTCCACGTTCGCGCCTTTTATCCAAGCGGCGGGCCCGCCTCGAAAATCAAGCGGACGACGACCGACCGGAACGGACGGTATCGCTTCGAGTATCCGCCGCGGGGCATGACGTGGACGCTCGCGGTCCTGGTCGCGGTCGAGCATCGACCGCCGATCTTCGCCTTCGCGCCGCCGCCGGATCCCACGATCGATCCGGCCGACGTGAAGCCGGCGCGGCTGGACGTCGCCGTGGGGGCGAGGGGGAGCGGGGCCTCGCTGGCCGTCAAGGTCGTCCGGAACGGCCGCGGCGTCCCTGGAGCGGACGTCAATCTGGCGACGGTCGCGACCCGAGACCTTCGCCTGGGAGGCGACCTCGCGCTGCGAGGAAGCGCGATGTGGCGGATCGCCGCTCCCCAGGCCGTCACGGGCGGCGACGGCGTCGCCCGGTTTCACGACCTCCCCCCCGGCTCTTACGAGGCGACCGTTTACCCGGCCATCGACCCGAAGACGCCCTGGCGGCACGGGACGATTTCCGAGCGGAGGACCGGGGTCGGAATCGATCTGCCCCCCGGCGGCGAGGTCGAGACGACGATCGCCGTCCCGTCCGGCCCCGCCCCCACGCGGTTTCGGATTCTGAGTCCCGACGGCGCGCCTCTGGCCAATCGCTCCCTCGAGTTCGGCTTCGGCCTGGGCCGCGTGTCGTCCGACAAACGGTTCGAGACCGACGAACGTGGGGAAGGGGAGTACGACTTCGCCCCGGGCCTCTGGACGGTCGATTTTCGTTATCGGCAAGACGACCCGAACCCGAAATCCTCGGTCTTCCCGCTCCGGGGGGAGCCGTTCGACGGGGGCCGGGCCCTGGTGGCGGTCTCGCCGGCCCTCGCGCGCGCCGGGCCGATCGTCCTGCGGGCGGCTCGCCACGAGCCGGGGTCGATCAAGGCCCGGCTCCTGGGACCCGACGGCGCCCCGACGCGCGGCGGGGCCGAACTCATGAACCCGTACTACCCAGATCGCGCGTGGCGCGAGGGAACGACCGACGCGGACGGATGGATTCGATTCGCCAACGTCCAGTCCGGGAAATGGTGCTTGCGAGCGGACGTCGACGGAGCCGCCGTCCCCACGCCGCGATTCGGCCCGCTCCGCCTCTCCGACGAGGAGCTGACGGGGCGGTCGATGGTCCGCGATCTGGAAACGACCGTCGAGTCCGGCGCGGAGACCGTCGTGGAGCTTCGAGCCGAGCCGGCCGGCTACGTTCGCATCGCGATCCACGCCGCCGCCGGCCGCGCGCCGGCCGACTACCGCGCCTCGGCCGACGTCGCCGACGTCCGTCCCAGAGGGCTCGCGCCTTACGAATCGTCGGAGGACGGCGCCGCTTACCTCTTCGGGCCGTTCCCCGCAGGGCGGCGGTCGATCGTCGTCCAGGAGAAGAGTCCCGCGCCGGGCGCGGCGCGGGGTCGGATCGAGCGCGAGGTGATCGTGGATCCGGGTCGGGTCGTCCGTCTCCAGGTCGACGCCCCGCCGAGCCCGGGACGATCGCCCGTCGGCGATTGGTGGCGAACGTCGCGTCCAGGCGAGAGCAGGTACATCGCGGCGACCGCCGGCCTCGCCGAAATGGCGATCACGCTCGTCCTGCCCGACGGAACCACGCCAGCCCTCGGCGCCCAGGCGGCGTTCATCCCGGCCGGGTTTCGCGAGCCGCTCGCCGTGGGGACCGCCGACGCGGCCGGCCGCCTGTCCTGGACCGGAAACCCCGCCTATGAAATCGGCAAGCCGTCGAATGCGGCGCCTGCTCTGGCGGCGACCGTCGCGGCGTGGGCGCCGGGCGTCGCCGGCCCCGCCGCCGCGACGGTCAAGCCCGGCGAACCCCTGCGGCTGACGCTTCCCGCGTCGACCGCCCTCTCGGGCCGCGTCACGTTGGGAGGCGAGCCGGCCGCCGGCCGCGACGCTCGGATCCGAGTCGTCCTCGCCCCCGAGGGCGACTCCGCCGTCGACCTCGCCATGCGCCGCGAAACCACCGCCGACGCCGAGGGTCGTTTCCGTTTCGGCGGGATCGCGCCCGGTCGCCACGTCGTCCAGGCCGCGCGCGACGAGATCTGGACGTCGAGGCCCGTCGCGCTGACCGTCGAAGCCGGCAAGGACGCGACGGTCGAACTCGACATCCCCGCGCCGGGCGCGACGATCGCCCTGGAACTGGTGGACCGTCAAGGCGCGCCGATCGCCGCGAGGTTCTCGGTCAAGGACCGCGGCGGCCCGCTGGCCGGCCTGGCGACGATCGCCGGCCGTACCGACGCCCGAGGCGCGGCGGTCGTCGGCGGTCTGGCCGCGGGCGTCTTCGAGTTGATCGTCGCCGACGACCCCGAACCCCACCCCCTGGACGTCCCGCCGGCCAGCCCCGGCGCGGGACCGCTGGGCGTTCGCGTTCAAGTCTCCCGCCGAGGACCTTGAGAACAAGGAGGGACCGAATGGCCGTCCGTCGCATCGTTCCCAACATCCACGCCGAGGACCTGGAAGCGGCCCGAAGATTTTACGGCGAGATCCTGGACATGGAGATCGTCATGGATCATGGCTGGATCGTCACCTTCGCGACCGATCGGCCGACGACCCCGCAAATCAGCGTCGCCAGCGAGGGGGGCTCGGGAACGCCCGTCCCGGACCTCTCCATCGAGGTCGACGATCTCGACGAGGCGTACCGAAGGGTCCGCGACGCTCGCCTGACCGTCGAGTACGGCCCCGCCGCGGAGCCCTGGGGCGTCCGGCGCTTCTACGTCCGCGACCCCTTCGGCCGGCTGGTCAACGTCCTCGCCCACGATTGAGCGCCCGCCTCGCATGGGACGACGCGGCCGGGAGCAAGCGCGGGCGCCGACCCTTCGAGGCGTCCGCGCCCTTGCCCAGCCGCCGGCAAGGCCCGTCGGCTCGCCGTCAGGTCAGGTCCGAGAGCGGGCCGTCGCCGCAGAAGTCGGGGTTGCCGAACGAGTCGAGTTCCTCGTGGCCCATGCCGTGGGCGATCGACAACAGCAGGCGGTTGTGCGGGACCTTCTTGTAGTCCAGCGACCGCCCCATCTTGAAGTCCAACCCGTTGCCCACCAGGACGAACGGGACGTTGTCCAGGGTGTGCGAGTTCCCCTTGCCCAGTTCGTTGGTCCAGACGATCGTCGTGTTGTCCAACAGCGAGCCGGGGCCGCCGGGCTCCGGGGTCTCGGCCAGCCGCTTGGCCAGGTAGGCCATCTGCTCGCAGAACCACTTGTTGATCTTCGTGAGCTGGTCGACGGCCTTCGCGTCGTTGTCCGGCTTGTGGGAAAGCTCGTGGTGGCCGTCGGGGATCCCCAGCCAGTTCATCCGGGCCATGCCCACGGAGTTGGTGTACTGGAGCGTGGCGATCCGGGCGAAGTCGGCCGCGAAGCTCTGGACCATCAGGTCGATCTGGGTCTTGCTGATCCGGGGGATCTCGTCGTTGACCGTCTTGATCCCCGGCTCCAGTTCGGGGACCGCGTGGTCCAGCCCGGGGCCGCCGTCGTCGGGCGCCAACTCCCGTTCCATCTCGCGAACGAACGTGGCGTGCTCCTTGAGGATCTGGCGGTCCTCCTTGCTCACCACGCTCGCGATCGTCTTCAGGTCGGACTTCACGTCGTCCAACAGGCTCTTGAGGCTGGCCTGGTCCTTGGCCCGGCCGTAAAGCCGGTTGAACATCCGGTAGGGGTCGTTGATCGGCGCGATCGGCTTGTTGGGGCCGTCGTAGACCATCCGCGTCCAGGTGTCGGCCCGCTCCGGGACCATGACGCCGAACTCCAGCGAGCCGAACCGCGTGCGGGTCTCGTCGTCGACCTGGTACGCCTTCTTGATCTCCTGGTCGATCGACAGCCCGCTGGACCAGCCGGCCGGCGTGTCCGAGCCCCCCTGGATGTTCCCCGGGAACAACTCGATGCCGGTCAGCAAACAGCCGATCCCGCGCATGTGGTTGTCGCCGTCGCCGCGGACCCGGTCGCAGACGCCGCGGAGGATCAAGGTACGATCCTTGAACGGCTCAAGCGGCGTAAGGCTTTCCTTGAGCGTGAACTCCGAGCCCGTCTCGTCGGGCCAGAAGGCGCTCGGGATGACGCCGTTGGGGCTGAACATCACCACCAGCCGCTTCTTCCGCGTCCCGGTCCCGGCGAAGCCCAGGCTCGGCAGGTTGAGCACGAACGGCAACGCCGCCGCGCCCAGGCCGAGGTCGCGAATGAACTCGCGTCGCGAACGGTTTCGAATCATCTCCGGTCTCCTCGGGTTGGGTCGGCGACGCGGCGCCGGCGGCGGTGCGGGGGGGTTCGTCCGTCGCGCTCAGCGCGTCGCCGCGGCGGGCCCGCCGGCGGCCTGGCGGTCGTCCGGGCCCCGCCGCGGGGTCAACGCCGAGGCCGCGATCTCGTCGACCATCAGCCGACGAATGCTGAACCCCTGCTTGGCGAAGCCCGCCGACAACGTCTCGACCTGGTCCAGGCCGAAGGCGTTGATCGGCTGCTTCGTCAGATACTGGAACAACTGCTGGGTGAAGGCCGAGTGGGCCTCCTCCGATTCCGCGAGATACCGCGCCAGATCCAGCGCGCCGTCGAAAGACGTCTTCTCGCCGGTTCGCGACTGGTATTCGCCCGTCGCGTCGATCGGCTTGCCCTTCTCCTCCCCGCGGAACCGGCCGATGGCGTCGTAATTCTCCAGCGCGAACCCCACCGGGTTGATGATCGAATGGCAGACCTGGCACGACTTGTCACTGGTCTGAAGCGCGACCCGCTCGCGGGTGGTCATGCCGTCGTCCACGTCGGGCGCCGGGGCGACCGCCTCCGGCGGCGGCGCCAGGAGCCGGCCCAGCACGCCCCGGGAGAGGAAGACCCCGCGATGGATCGGCGAACTCGAACCCGCGTAGGCGAAGCTCGACATCAAGTACGGATGCGTCAGCAGCCCCGCCCGCGGCTCCCCCTCCAGCTTCACCTTCTGGAACGGCGCGTCCTCCGGCAGCGAGACGCCGTACACCTTCGCCAGCCTGCCGTTGAGGAACAGTTCGTCGGCTTGCAGGAACCGCCGGTAGTCCGAACCCTCGCCCCAGACGACGTCGTCCAGGAACATCTCCAACGACGTCCGCAGGTCGCTGGCGACCGCCTCGTCGAACTCGGGGTACGTCTTCGGATCCTTGGGGATCTCGGAGACCCGGTCGACCCGCAACCACTGAAGCAGGAAGTCGCGCAGCTTCGCCCGCGTCCGCAAGTCGTCCACCATCCGATCCGCCTGGGCCGCCACCTGCTCCCTCGTCTTCAACTCGCCCCGGGCCGCCGCCTCCAAAAGCGCGGCGTCGGGGAGCGAGTCCCAAAGCCCGAACGACGTCCGCGCGGCGACGTCGTAGTCGTCGAGCCCCTCGCCCAACTCCAGATACCAGAACCGCGGCGAGATCAACGCCCCCAGCACGACCCTCTTGACCGCCGCCTCCAACGCCACGCCCGGCTCGAACCGCTTCTCGACGTAAGTCGCCTTCTGCTCGTCGGTCAACGGCCGACGGAACGCCCGCTCCACGAACCTGGCCGCGAACTCCCGCGCCTTGGCCTCGCGATCGGAAGCGTCGGGCTTGACCCCCAGCAGTTGATCCAGGTGCTCGACGACGTAATCGGCCGTCTCCAGGGCCGCGTCGGTCGCCGACTCCTCCCACGCCTTGGAGACCGATGTCCCCCGCTCGTAGCCCATGCTCCGGTCGTCCGGCGGGAACGGCGTGACGGGCACGAACAACTCCGGCGTCCACTTCGGCGACAGATACCGCGCCGTGATCGTCTCAAGCGCCGCCTTGGGCCGCTTCCAAAGCAGGGCGATGGTCGCCGGGGTCGGCGGCGGCGTCACCTTCTTGCTGTCGTCGACCCCCTGCTTCCCCTTGGAAAGCTCCAACCGAATCGGATACACCCGACCGCCGATCAGCCGGATCGACTCGCGGAACTCCGTCTCGTCCCCCGACTTGACCCAACGGTCGATCAACGGCTTCTCGCCGTCGTTGACCCACAGCCGCACCGAATGCTCCGACCGGACCACGAACTCGTAATCCCCCGTGTCCGGCGCGAGAATCCCGCCGCTCCACTTGATGAAGAACCGATGCCCGACCTCCTCGGAGTCAGGCAGGTTCACCCCGAAATCGAACCGGACCTCCGGATCGTCCCGCTCGATGATCCGGTCCTCCTTCTTCCAATGCTGGTGCGACTTGTAATACTCGCCGTGCAGCCCCTTGGGCCCGTCCCACCCCGCCGACCCTCGAAACGAGCCGACCAGGTCCATGAGCGCGTTTTGGGACTGACGAACCGTCAGCCTCGACAGCTCGATCCGCGCCGGCTTGTTCCGCGCCTGCGCGATGCTCGAATAAAACGCCTCGTGGATGAACGTCGCGACCGCGAACGAATCCTCCTCGTCGAGCGTCCCGGGATCGTCGTCCGGCATCGTCTCGGCGATGTACGTCGACAACTCCCGCACCGATTTGTCCCCGACCAAGGCGTGGGGATACTCCTTGGTCCCCTCGCCGACCTTCCCATGGCACGACGCGCAACTCTCCCCATAGACCTCGCGCCCCCGAGGATCCACCTGCCCGCGCGCGACGGAAGCAAGAAAGACCACGCAAAAACCACAGGCTAAAAATCGCGTGGCGCCGCGCGCGCCCAGGTAGACCGAGATGTTCGTCATGTTCGGGCCGACCCTGCAAAGGCGTGACGATCCAGACTCCGACGCTCGCGGGAAAGCTCATCCCACGCGCCGATCTTCTGAAACCGCATGAGGTTCGAGGGCGGGAATCGGACGGCGGCCCCGCGCGTTAAACAAGCCTTCGACCTCTCCCTTTCTACGCGATGAAAACTCCATTGGCAAGCCCCGCGATGAGAGTGGCATCATCGCGCATCCTTGATATACAGCGTCATCGACGTAGCGTTGGGCCCGACCTCTCGACCAAAGCCGAGGCACGCCCGACGAGCCGAACGTCTTCACGGCATACAATGAAAAATCGGGAAATCCGACGCCATGTGTCGAGCGCAACTCTCTGACATACCGCCGGTTGCCAACAGACCGGGGAACGCCATCCGGATTTTTCACCGGCGGCCCGTTGACCTTCGGAGAGAGCCTGGTATCATCTCCCCTGTCGAGCGAAACGACGCCGAGACGAAACGGACGGCCGACCC
>ERZ778018.1157-NODE-1157-length-24945-cov-124.330213_pt1 | contig 24945 bp, 28 predicted proteins | sample MGYA00375748_ERZ778018 | MGnify/ENA primary metagenome ERZ778018 (study PRJEB29350, sample SAMN05509839) | bioreactor metagenome | biome: bioreactor; material: wastewater | place: South Africa: University of Cape Town | collected 2014-04-22 ... | reverse complement strand
AGCCGGTGGTAGTAATGCAGGTTGTGGATCGTGGCCAGCCGCGCGCCCAATATCTCGTTGGCGCGGATCAGATGGTGCACGTAGGCGCGGCTGAAATGGGTGCAGGTGTGGCAGCCGCATTCGTCGTCGATCGGCGCGGTGTCGGTTTTCCAGCGCGCGTTGCGGATGCGCATTTCGCCGTGCCGGGTGAACAGGATGCCGTGGCGCGCGTTGCGGGTCGGCAGCACGCAGTCGAACTGGTCGATTCCCTGGCCGACCGCGAACACCAGATCCGACGGCGTGCCGACGCCCATCAGGTAGCGCGGCTTGCCGGCCGGCAGCTGCGGCGCGGTGTGGGCGAGGATGCGCGCCATGTCGTCCTTGGGTTCGCCAACCGAGAGGCCGCCGATGGCGTAGCCGTCGAAGTCCATGCCGATCAGCTCGCGTGCCGACTCGTCGCGCAAATGCTCGTACATGCCGCCCTGCACGATGCCATACAGCGCGTTGGGGTTGCCGGCGTGCGCCGCTTTCGAGCGCGCCGCCCAGCGCAGCGAGAGCCGCATCGAGTCGGCGGCCTCGCCTTCGGTGGCGGGATAGGGCGTGCATTCGTCGAAGATCATCACGATGTCGGCGTTCAGCGTGCGCTGGATCTGCATCGAGATTTCCGGGGTGAGAAACAGCTTGTCGCCGTTGATCGGCGAGGCGAATTTCACCCCTTCTTCGGCGATCTTGCGCAACTTGCCGAGACTGAACACCTGGAACCCGCCTGAATCGGTGAGGATCGGCTTGTCCCAGCCCATGAAGGCATGCAGGCCGCCGAAGCGTTCGATCACCTCCAGCCCCGGCCGCAGCCACAGGTGGAAGGTGTTGGAGAGCACCATCTCGAAGCCGGTTTCGGTCAGCTCGGCCGGCGCCATCGCCTTCACCGTGCCGTAGGTGCCTACCGGCATGAAAACGGGCGTCTGCACGGTGCCGTGCGCGAGATGGAGCTGGCCGCGGCGGGCGCCGCCGTCGGTGGCGAGGAGGTCGAATTTCATGCGAGAGGGTGTTTTTCCAGGCTGTTCTTTTCCAGAAACATCGCGTCGCCGTAGCTGAAGAAGCGGTAGCGCTCCCTGACGGCATGGGCGTAGGCCGCGCGGATGGCGTCCAGGCCGGCAAACGCGGAGACCAGCATCAGCAGCGTGGATTTGGGGAGATGGAAGTTGGTGATGAGCGCATCGACCACCCGGAAACGATAACCCGGGGTGATGAAGATGTCGGTTTCGCCGGACCCTGCGTGCAGTTCGCCCGGCTGCGCCGCGGCTTCCAGCGCGGCTGCCTCCAATGCCCGCAGGCTGGTGGTGCCCACCGCCACCACGCGGCCGCCGCGCGCGCGCGTTTCGGCAATCGCCGCCACCGCCGCGTCCGGGATCGTGTACCGCTCGCTGTGCATCGTGTGGTCGGCAATGGCGTCCACCCGCACCGGCTGAAAGGTGCCGGCGCCCACGTGCAGCGTCACCTGCGCCGTGCGGACCCCCTGTGCGCGCAAGGCGTCCAGCATGGCGACATCGAAATGCAGTCCGGCGGTGGGGGCCGCCACCGCGCCGGGTGCGTTCGCGTACACGGTCTGGTAGCGCGCCTCGTCGTCGGCCGTCGGCGTATGTTCGATGTAGGGCGGCAGCGGCAACTGGCCGAACTGGTCCAGCACCTCCAGCACCGGGCGCGAAAAACGCAACTGCGTCAGATCGTCCTGTCGCGCCAGCACCTCCAGCGCCACATCATCGGCGAGACGAATCCACGCCCCCGGCCTGGGCGCGTGGCTGGCCCGGATGAACGCCAGTGCGTCGCGTTCGTCCAGCACCCGCTCCACCAGCAACTCGACCTTGCCTCCGCTTTCCTTGTGGCCGAACAGCCGCGCCTTGATTACGCGCGTATCGTTCATCACCAGCAGATCGTCAGGGCGCAGCAGGGCAGGCAAATCGCAAAACCGGCGGTCGTGCAGCGTGCCGGAGGCCTCGACGTGCAGCAGCCGGCTGCCGCCGCGCAGCGCGGAGGGGAATTGCGCAATCAGATCGGCGGGGAGGTCGAAATCGAAATCGGCAACACGCATGGGGCGCGATTATAACGGGCACCTGGACTGGCTGCCTTGCCATGTTTGGCGCGGTTCGGTGATAATGCGCGGCTTCTGCCGCCGCACACGCTCGTGTGTGGCGCCCTTGCCGGGATGGCGGAATCGGTAGACGCAGCGGATTCAAAATCCGCCGCTGGTAACAGTGTGGGGGTTCGAGTCCCCCTCCCGGCACCAAGAAACACGCGGGGTTAGCGGTTTTCCCGCTTTTCCGGACTTCTACAATTTTTCCGGCTTCGTGCCCACTGGCTTGGCGGTGTCGTCTATCCCCTCAACACAGGATTCGCCGCTTTGAGTGAAGGCTTATTGAGACCTCGTATTTTGATGGGTAGCAGTTTGGTCATCGCAGCCTTATTCGGTGCCTTTGCTCGCTTCGGAAAAATCCGCATCCGTGATGATAGGCAGTTCGAAGGCGGACATCATCATTGCCATGTCTTCCCGCAATTCTTCGGGGCTTTCACCCATCGGCCCGACCCCTCGTTCGGTGATGCCCGATGGTCTTCCTGATGCATCGTAATAGACTTCCCGGATGGTGATTTCTGTCACGTCGCCGAATTGCTCGCGGTACAGCCGGTAATTCCAATGACAGAGGTCGTCGCGGCGCTTCCGCGATGTTTTCATGGGCACTTCCTTGCCCGGTGCAACACGCGAAGGATTTGCACGATGCGACCCTTCTCGCGATAGACCAGCGTGAATGGAGTTCGCCGGCCGACGACGCGTTCGAAGGTGCCGGCGGTGCGTCCGGGCCTGCCGGGGGTGGGGAAGGGGTCGATCAGGGTAAGCGCGGCCTTGCAGATTTGGTCGCGCATCCGCTGGGCAGCCGCCGGGTTGAGGTCGGCATAGTAGGCGATGGCTTCGAGGAATTCGAGTCGCGCCGCCGGTCGCCACTCAAGCCGCTTTTTTGCGCTTGGCGGCATGGGCGTCGATGATGGCTTGGACTTCCTGCATCACGACTTCATGCGGGGTGCCGTCGCCTGAATCAGCTTCGGCGATGGCCTCGTTTACCTTGCGCACGAAGTCTTCGGTGTACTCGAAGCCGTCCTGCATGACGTAGGGCAGCATTTCGTCCGGGGTGCGGCCGGCGGCTGCCGCGAGCTTCGCCAGGCGGCGCTGCATGGCAGGGGTGAGTTCGGCTTTCATGGCGTCAAATCCTTCTACTATTCGAAACCGGCCCGCGTGTATACGGGCTTTTCCGGGCAGTGTCGATTGTCTGTTTGTAGAAGTTTAATCCTGTAGGCGGCTGTTTTCCAGAATGATGATTCTGGATTCAAAATCCGCCGCTGGTAACGGTGTGGGGGTTCGAGTCCCCCTCCCGGCACCAGTCGAAATCAATGAGGTGGAAGCTTGGGCCTGATCGAGGCGTGCCGCGCGGACGACAGGCGTCCAGGGCGCTGATTGTGTGTCGCTACTCGGCGACTCCCTCGTCCCCATGGCACGTGCACCCCGGTTCGGTGCTGGTCGTGTTGTCGCAGCATACGATCTTGCCGGCGCGGCAGCCGCAGACGCCCTTGTGTCCGGCGCAACAGTTGATCTGGGCCACGCGGTCGCCCCTGGCTTGCGCGAGGCAGGCCTGGGTGGCGGCCGCGTCGTGCCGGGCGGCGGCGAGCAGGGCGCTGGCGCTCGAATCGGCTGCGGCCGGAAGGGCGAAGAAGACAGGAGCGAAAGCCAATAGGGCGAGCAGGGGGCGGATGCGCATGAGGGTCTCCTCAGGGAAGTGGCTGCATCACTATAGCCGATCGGGTACGTCGCGCAGCAGCAGCCCGAACATGATCGCGGCTCCCACCAGGATCGCCGCCAGCAGGGTGAAGGCGCTGGCGTAGCCGGCGCTGCCGACCATCCAGCCGGTGAGCACCGGGCCGATCGACTGGCCAACGTCCATGACGGTACGCAGCACGCCCATCGACGAGCCGTAACGGCCGTCCCGGGTGAGATCGGCGACGAGCGCGGAGGTGGACGAGGTGACGGTGGCGAAGCCGATGCCGAAAACCAGACTCAGCACCGACAGCGCGAGGAAGCCGGAGGCCGCGGGCAGCAGCACGACGCTGGCCGCACCAATCAACAGACCGGGCAGGATGACGCGGCGGCGCCCCACGCGGTCGGACATCTTGCCCATCAGCGGCTTGGCGAACACGATGCTGACGAGCTGCACGCCAAGAATGACGCCAATCTCCCACGCGGGGAGGCCGAGCGAGGCGGCATACAGCGCGAGGAAGGCCTCGATGGCGCCGAATACCAGGTATTGTGCGGCCTCGGTGAGGCTCACCAGCATGATGTTGCGATCGCGCAGCACGGTGGCCAGGCTGGCCCAGAAATGCGGCAGTTCCCGCTTTTTCTTCGGCTGGGGGGTGTGGTCGCGCAGCAGCAGACCGACCCCCAGCGCCAGGACACCGCTGAGGGCGCAGGCGAGGTAGACGGCGTGGAAACTCGCCAGCGAGATCAGGCTGCCGCCGAGAAACGGCGCGATGGAACGCCCGACGATGGTGACCGAGGAATAGGTGGAGAGCCGGGCGGCACGGTCGGCAGCGTAGCGCTCGGCGATTGCCGCATTCGCCACCGTGCCGAAAATCGCGGTGGCGAAGCCGTGATAGAAACGCACTGCCATCAGTTGCACCGCCGTGTCGACCAGCAGATACAGGAAGGGCGCGGTGGCGAATACGATCAGCGAGGCCAGCAGCAGACGCCGTGTGCCGAGATAATCAGACAGCGCGCCGGCGGGGTAGCTGATGAGGATGCCGGGAATCGTCGAGGCCATGACGATCCAGCCGATTTCCGCCGGTGTGGCGTGGAGCGACTGGGCGAACAGCGGCAGGACCGGAGTCTTCGACAGCGTGGAGCTCAGGATGGCCAGTCCGCCGACGCAGGCGATCATGACGAAAAAGGATGGTTGGGCGGGTTTCATCGAGAGGGGATGGAGAGTCGGGGCTGCCTGGAATGTAATGTGAAATCCTCCGGACGGGAAACCCCCGGAGCGCGTGAAAAATTCCGGGTCGGACGTCGGCGGGCCAGTATCCGGACGGAGTGTGGACTATAGTGAAAACCGTCCATCAGCTTATGCAAGGAGACGATCATGAACGCACTGCACCGTATGGAACGTTTTCTTGACCGGCACATGATCCCGTTCGATATCGTTACGCACCCGCACTCGCAGACCAGCACCGAAACGGCTCGTGCGGCGGGGATTCCGCTCAACCGGGTGGCCAAGGGCGTACTGCTGGATGGCGCCGGCTGCCAGATGGTGGCGATGATTCCGGCCGACCGGGAGATTCATCTTGGCAAGCTGGGCCTGGACAATGGCATGGAATTCAGCCTGGCCGACGAAGCCAGCGTGAGCCAGTTGTTCGACGCATGCGAGCCGGGCGTGGTGCCGGGCCTGCCGACTGCCTGGGGCGTGGAAATGGTGTGGGACGACGATCTGCTGGCGCAGCCGGACATTTATCTGGAAGGTGGCGATCACGAGCGTCTGCTGCACATCCAGACCCGCTATCTGCGCGACCTCTTTGGCGAAGCGCCGCACTGCCATTTCAGCCAGCCACGCATGCAGCACGTTGCCTGACTGCGTCCGGCGTCGAGATGGCTGGCATGCCGGCGGATGAACGGGGACACACCGACCGGTGACTTCTTTTGTGCGCGTGGTTTGAATCAGACTGGTTCTGCATGGCGCTTTTGCACTGAACGATGGTCCACCCGAGTGGTCTCAATGCCGTGAATTCGAGAGCCCCCGACCCCGCAGACAATCCCCACCGCTCGCTCGGACGCGGCATGGCGTTCGTCGCCAGCCTGCTGGTGCTGGGCATGTTCTATCTCTATTTCGAGAACAGCCTGCAGGCACGCAATCATCCCAACCGTGACCTGCAAATCGCTCCGGGCGCCGAGTGGGTCCTGAAGCGTAGCGGAGACGGGCACTATGTGTTTCCGGGCATGATCAATGGCCGGCCGGTCAGCTTCCTGCTCGACACCGGCGCCACGCTGGTGTCGGTGCCGGCGCATCGGGCGGATGAACTCGGACTCAAGGCGGGCGCGTATCAGCAGTCGATCACCGCCAACGGGACCGTCGTCACCCGCACCACCCGGATCGACGCGCTGGCGTTCGGGCCATTCGTGCTGCGCAATGTGCCTGCCAGTCTCAATCCCGGCATGGCGGGCAATCAGGTGTTGCTGGGCATGAGCGTGTTGAAGCATCTGGAGTTCACCCAGCGCAGCGATACGCTGGTGCTGCGCCCGCTGGCCGGGGGATAAAAAAAACTTTGACATCCGTATCTTCTGTGATATCAATACGCCATCTGTTGGATTCAAGCTTTAAATTGCGGTACCTCTGGTAAGCCTTTTTCCTTGAAATTCGATTGATGGAGCATGTCGCTCACTTTATTTAGATAGATAGGAAACAAGATGGAAACGGGTACTGTCAAGTGGTTTAACGATGCAAAAGGTTTTGGCTTCATCACCCCGGATAACGGCGGCGAGGATCTCTTTGCACATTTCTCCGCAATCAACGCCAGCGGCTTCAAGTCCCTGCAGGAAAACCAGAAAGTCAGCTTTGAAGTGACGACTGGCCCCAAGGGCAAGCAAGCCTCGAACATCCAGATCGTGTCGTAATCATTCCGGTCTGATGTGAAAAACCCCGGTTCGCCGGGGTTTTTTTATGGCGCTTTTCCGCTATCGATACTTTTCGAATGTGAACGTCCATGGCGCTCAAAGCCACCCTCTACAAAGCCGACCTGCAGATTGCCGACATGGATCGCCACGTCTACGGCAACCATGCGCTGACCATTGCGCGCCATCCTTCGGAAACGGACGAGCGCATGATGACGCGGGTACTGGCCTATGCCGTGTATGCACAGGAAGGTATTGCCTTCACCAGGGGCTTGTTCGATGTCGACGAGCCGGAGGTGTGGGTGAAGGACCTGACGGGCGAGATCAGATTGTGGATCGATCTCGGCCAGCCCGACGAGGCGCGCATCCGTCGTGCGTGCAGCCGTGCCGATCAGGTTGTGGTGCTGTGTTACAGCAGCGGTTGCGAAGTGTGGTGGAAGCAGATCGCCGGCAAGCTCACGCGTTTTGCCAATCTGACCGTGCTGCGCCTGCCTGCCGGAACCAGTCAGGCGCTGGCGACGCTGGCCGAGCGCAACATGCGTTTGCAATGTCTGGTTCAGGACAGCGAAATCTGGATCAATACCGACACGGCCAGTGTGGCCGTGAAACTGCGTGTCCTGCAATCGGCGTCTTGAACCAGGGTTATTTTGCCGGCGGGCAGTTCTTGATGCACACCGTTTCGGTCACGCGCTGTCCGCCGCAGCCGACGAAACAGGTATCGTAAGCCGGTAGGCAGCCGCAGTCGGCCTTGCACGCTGATTTCTCCAGTTGCGCCCGTACCCCCTCGCGCGTCGGCATCACGGGCTCGCGGTAGAGGGGTGGCGAGTAATAGGGGCCCGGCCATGGATCCCACCAGTAGGGGTAGAAGGGATAGCGGTTCATCCAGTCGAACTGCATCTGCATCTCATAGTGCCGCAGCGCCGCCGCATACTGCCTCAATTCGAGTTCGTACTTTTTCAGCGCATCGAGATAGCGCGCTTCCACCTGGGGCTCGATCGCCTTCGCACAAGCCTGGTAACGGGCCTGGCAATCGCTTTGGCATGCCGCTTTCCTGGCATCGCAGGCCTGCGCGCACGCGCGGCCCGGCGCGTCGGCCGGCGGGATCAGCCGGACGGTGGTCTGGTATTGCGGCGTGGCGCAGCCCGCTAGCGCTACGAGCAATGCCATGGTGGAAAAGCGACGGGACAGGATGGTCGGATGCACGATTCAATCCGCAAGGAAACAATGCCATTCCAGCATAGGATGGTTTGCAGCTTATGGGGTTCCCAGGAAACGCGCGTCGAGTTCCTGCAGATTGAGCTCGATCAGAATCTGCTGCAGGCGTTCGCGCGCGTTCCGTCGTGGCGTGCCTGAGCGGGTGGCGATGATGAGCTCGTTCTTCAGCGAGTGCTCCCAGCCGACCAGTTCGGTGACGGTGACCGCGTAGCCGTGCGATTCGAGCTGCAGGCAGCGCAGCACGTTGGTGAGCTGGGCGCCGAATTCACGGGTGTGGATCGGATGGCGCCAGATTTCCGACAACGGTGTCTTGCCGAAGGATTCGTTCTTGTGGCGGCGCAGCACCGCCGCGACCTCGGCCTGGCAACAGGGTACCAGCACAATGTGATGCGCCTGTTTGGCAAGCGCAAACTGAATGGCGTCGTCGGTGGCCGTGTTGCAGGCATGCAGTGCGGTGACGATATCGATGCGCGCGGGTAGCGTGACGGCGTCGATCGATTCCGCCACCGTCGCATTGAGGAAGGTCATGCGCTCGAAGCCCAGCCGCACCGCCAGTTCGCGCGACTTCTCCACCAGATTGTCGCGTGTTTCGATGCCGAAGATGTGCGCGCCGGACTGTGTCTTCAGGAACAGGTCGTACAGGATGAAACCGAGATACGACTTGCCGGCGCCGTGATCGACGAGCGTCAGCGTATCCTGCCGCGCCAGCCTCTCGTTCAGCAGTGGCTCGATGAAATTGCACAGATGGTAGACCTGTTTCAGTTTGCGCCGGCTGTCCTGGTTGAGCTTGCCGTCGCGTGTCAGGATATGGAGTTCTTTCAGCAGTTCGATCGACTGGCCGGGGCGCAACATCCCGGCAAGCGGATCGCTGTAGCCCGCCTTGGGCGCGGGCGCGGCGCCGGCGCGTTTCATGTCGTGCCCAGCAGGCGCACTTCGCGCTGCGGCAGGGGGATGACGATGCCGTGTGCGCGGAAACTTTCCAGCACCGCCTGGGTGACGTCGCTCGATGCCGCATTGAAATCGGCGACGGCGGCCCATGGACAGATGGCGATGCGGATACTGGAATCGGCCAGCGTCAGCACACGGACCACCGGCTCGGGTTCCTGCAGGATTTTCGGGTGCGTGCGCAGCAGGTCCTGGATGGTGGCGAGCGCAAGTTTGACGTCGGTGTCGTAGGCCACGTTGACGACCACGTCGAGTTGCCGCAGGGCGCCGAAGTTGTGCAGGATCTCGCCGACGATCTTGCGGTTGGGGATGACGACGCGTGAGCGGTCGGGATGGCTCAGCACGGTATTGAACAGCTTGATCTCATCGACCGTCCCTTCCTCGCCGGCGATGGAAATATATTCGCCCACGTGGAACGGCCGGGTGAAGAGAATCGTCAGGCCGGCCGCCAGGTTGCCGAGCACGCCCTGCATGGCCAGCGCAACGCCGGCGCCCGCCACGCCCAGCCCGGCGATCAGCGGCAACAGCTGCACGCCCAGGTTCTGCAGCGCCATGATGAGGAACAGGCCCAGCACCAGGATGCGCACGATGCGAACCAGCAGCACGCGCAGAGGCTCGTCGAGCCCGAGTTTCGCCAGCATCGAGTCGGCCAGCCTGCCCACCCAGCGCCCGACGTAATAGCCCGCCGCCAGGATCAGCAACGCCACCAGCAGCTTGGGGCCGAACTGGATGGCCAGTTCGATCGCGGTCTTCCGGGCGTATGTCAGTGTTTGCAGTGGTTCGTCCATGATCCGGCAAAGGTGGGGAAGAAAGACCAAAGGGTATCAAAACCCCCCGCCGGGCAGAACTGCTGCGCATTTTTACGGCAGCGCGGTTTCCGGGATAATGCGGGCCGGCTGAAAGGGGTTTACCGTGTCCATCGTCAATATTTCCTGTTACAAATTCGTCACGCTCGCCGACCGCGAGGCCTTGAAGGCCGATCTCGCCGCGCGCTGCCTCGCGCTCGGTCTCAAGGGCACCATCCTGCTCGCGCCGGAAGGCATCAACGTGTTCCTGGCCGGCTCGCGCCAGGCGATCGACGCCATCGTCGCCCATCTGCGCGCCGATCCGCGCTTCGGCGATCTCGCGCCCAAGGAAAGCCTGTCGGCCGAACCGCCGTTCAGGCGCATGCGGGTGCGGCTGAAGAAGGAAATTATCACCATGAAGCATCCGCTGATCCGTCCGGAAGCGGGCCGCGCGCCGTCGGTGGCCGCCGCGACGCTGAAGCAGTGGCTCGATCGCGGCTGCGACGACGCAGGCCGCCCGCTGGTGATGCTCGACACCCGCAACGACTACGAGGTGGCGGCCGGCACCTTCGAACACGCCGTCGACTACGACATCGGCGTCTTCAGCGAATTTCCGCCGCGGCTGGCCGCGCATCTGCCCGACTATACCGGCAAGACGGTGGTGTCGTTCTGCACCGGCGGCATCCGCTGCGAAAAGGCCGCGATCCACATGAAGGCGGTCGGTATCGAACACGTGTATCAGCTCGAAGGCGGCATTCTCAAGTATTTCGAGGAAGTCGGCGGCGCGCATTATCGCGGCGACTGTTTCGTGTTCGACGAACGCGAGGCGCTGAGCGCGGATCTGCAGCCGGCGGCGGGACGGCTGCATCGCTGAAATAGACACCGGGTGCCCGGATTGACTGAAGCGCTCAAAAGCCCCTACAGTGATACTGGCTATTAGGGGTGAATGCTTCTTCAATCCGTTCGGGGAGATTCTTCGTGGACAGACTCCGTTTTTTCGTGTGGTTTCTGGCAGCGCTGATGTTCGCACTATCGCCATCGCCCGGGCATGCGGAGATAGCCCCGGCAGCGACGACAAGGCTGGACACCGCAAACGCCGTGAACCTGGCCGGGCGTCAGCGCATGCTTTCCCAGCGCATGGTGAAGGCCTACCTCATGCTGGGACAGGACATCGCGGCCGACGACGCCCGGCGCATGCTGCAGGAATCGATCGGGCAGTTCGACTCCCAGCTCGTGGCGCTGAAAGCGTTTCAGCCCACCTCGACGGTACGGCATGCGATCGCCAACCTGGAGGAGGTCTGGACGAAATGGAAGGGACTGCTGGCGGCAGCCCCAGGCAAGGCAGGGGCTGCCGAACTCTACGACGCCAACGAAGAACTGCAGCAGGCGGCGCACAGCGCGACATTGGCTTACGAGAGTGTCACGCTCGCGCCTATCGATCACCTGATCGGCATCGCGGGGCGCCAGCGCATGCTGTCGCAGCGCATGGCCAAGTTCTATTTCTATCGCACATGGGAACTCTATGACGGTGCGGCCGATATGGAATTGCATCTCAGCCGTGCGCATTTCACCGCCGTGCTGATCCAGATTGACAAATCGCCCATCGCATCAGCAGGAGTGAAGGCAGGCGTGGCGCGCGTCCGGCAGGAATGGGAGCCGTATCAGCAGGCCCTGTTCGCGAACCGCGAGCCCGCGAAGATGCGCAGGGATGCCCCTCGTGTGGCCGAGCTGAGCGAGCGAGTGCTCGCGGCGACGGAGGAACTGGTTGGGCAGATGTTGGCCCAGACGCGGGCGGTACCGGATTGATGGGTGCGCGTGCTTCCCGGCCAGGCAAAGCGGGCCGGGACGGCCATTCACACACCCGTCATCGTTCAATTCAGGGCGCGTATCGCCTGCATCGGCGGCACCCGCGTGATGTGCCGGGTGGTGAGCCAGCCGCTCATCCCGACCAGCAGGGCGCCGGCCAGTGGCAGCACCAGCCATAGCCAGGGGTGCAGGCGGGCGGGCAGTTCGAACAGACGGTCCGCGATCAGCGCCATGGCGATTTCGGCGCAGGCACTGGCGAGCAGGCCCGCGAGCAGTCCCAGGGCAAGAAACTCGCTCCACAGACTTTTGGCCAGGTAGGCGCGCTGCGCACCCAGGGTGCGCAGCAGGACGGCTTCCTGCTGGCGCGCGTCGAGGCTGGCCAGCAGCGTGGCGACGACGACGGCCATCCCGGCGGCAAGCAGGAAACCCAGCAGCAGCTGGATCGCACCGATGATCTGATCGAACACGGCTTCGATATTGGCAATCAGTTTGTCGAGGGCGAGCACGGTAATGCCGGGAAAGGCCTTGACGAAGCCGGGCAGCGCCCCGACGGCGGCAGGCGGGACGTAGACGCTGGCGATGAAACTCGCGGGCAGATGGTCGAGCTGGCCCGGTGCAAAGATGACGAAGAAATTGGGCTGCATCGAATCCCATTTCACGCTGCGCAGGCTGGTGATGCGCGCGGTGAGCGTCTGGTCGCCGACCTGGAAGCCGAGCTGGTCGCCGATCGCAAGATGCAGGCGTGTGGCCATGCCCGATTCGACCGAGATTTCTGCGGAAGGGTCGCTGCGCAGCAGCGGGGCTGCGCCAGGACCGCCCGAAGGGCGAGTGTCAGGCGGCGTCCCCCTTGCGGGGGCACCCACCGGCGTGCCCTTTACGGGTGCTGCGACGCGGCGGTCGCCGCCCCCTGAAGGGGATGAATGCCAGTGTCCGGCGAGCACGACGTTGTTGGCGGGCAGGGTGGCGGTCCAGGTGAGGTTGAGCTCACGCCGCAGGCTGTTGTTGTCGCGCGCGTCCGGCGGCAGGGTGGAGGCGATGGGTGCCCCGTTCTTAGTGATGAGGCGGCCGCGTACCATGGGATAGAGCGCCGAAGCCTTGAGGCGATGCTGCGACAGATACGCCGCCACCGCCTGCTGCTGTCCGGGTGCAATGTTCACCAGAAAATAGTTGGGTGCTTGCGGCGGCAGCTGCTGGCGCCAGCTGGCGATGAGGTCGCTGCGCACCAGCGCAAGCAGGGCTACCAGGAACAGTGCCAGGGTGAAGGCGCCGAGCTGCAGGGTACTGTCGAAACGGTGGCGCAACAGTTGGGCGAGTCCGAAGCGCAGCGGGCCGTGGCTCATTTTCTGGATGCTTCGGCCAGCGGCCAGTGCCAGGCGGGCCAGCAGGACGAGCACCAGGACGAGCCCCGCGAGGGCGCCGACAAATACACCGACCAGCCTGACATCGTCCGCATACCAGGCAATCAACAGCAGCAGCGCCGAGCCGCTGACCACGGTGCTGATCCACGCGCCCAACGGCAGTGGAGGCAGGTCGCGCCGCAGCACGCGCAGCGGCGACACGCGGATGAGGCGCATCAATGCGGGCAGGCTGGCGCCCGCCAAGGCCAGCAGGCCGCTGGCAATGGCGACGCCGACCGGCGCGAAGCCGAGTGTGGGCAGACGGGCGACGGTGTCGGGCAGAACCAGGCTTGCCAGCGCCTGCTGCATCAGGGCGCCGATCACTATCCCGGCCAGACTGCCCAGCAGGCCCAGCGTCAGCAACTGGACGGCATACAGGGTACGCAACTGCGTCGTGGTGGCGCCGAGGCAGCGTAGCAGCGCCGCCTGGTCGTAATGCCGCAGCGCATGGCGATGGGCGGCAATGGCGATGGCGACCACCGACAGCAGCAGGCTGATCAGCGCGGTGAGCTGGATGTAGCGGTCGGTGTTGGCGAACGCGCCGTGCAGGGTTTCGACGCCTTCGCGCGAACCGATGAGACGCTGGGTGCTGTCGAGCCGGGGTTTCAGCGCGGCGCCGAACGCGGCAATCTGCGCCGCGTCGCCGGCGAACTGGTACAGGTAGGTCACGCGGCTGCCGGGCTGCAGGACGCGGGTTTTTGCCACGTCGTCGGCGCGCATGAACACCCGCGGCGCGAGACCGAATACGCCGCCGAGCTGGCCCGGTTCCTCGGTCACGATCCCGGCGATGGTGAAAGGCGCTTCGCCGATCTGCACCCGATCGCCCACCTTGGCGGACAGCAGCGGCAACAGGTCGGGGGCGACATAGATCGTGCCGGGTGGCGGCTGCGCGGGGCGCACGGTGTCGGCGGCGAAAGGGCGGTCGGCAATGCGTACGTTGCCGCGCAAAGGGTAGGTCGCCTCGACGGCGCGCAGGGTGACGAGCTGGAAGGCATCGCCCCTGGCGAGCATGCTGGGAAATTCGAGCGCATGGCTGGTTGTCAGCGCAGTGGCGGCAGGCCAGGCATCGATCGGGCGCGGGCTGGTGACCAGCAGGTCGGCGCCGAGAAAACCGGCGCCTTGTTCGCTCATCGCCCGCTCCAGGCGGTCGCCGAGAAAGCCGGTGGTGCTGACGCTGCCGACGCCGATGATCAGCGCCAGCAGCAGCACGCGCCACTCGCCGCTCGTACGTTCGCGCCGCAGCAGCCACAGGGCGAGCCGGGCAATCTTCATGCAATGGCCTCTTCGCGCACGCGACCCGCGACCAGGTGCAGCCGGCGCTGGCAGCGCGACGCCAGCACATCGTCGTGAGTGACCAGGATCAGCGTGGTATGGGCCGACGCGTTGAGCCCGAACAGCAGCTCGATGATGTGTGCGCCGGTGTCGGCGTCGAGATTGCCGGTGGGCTCGTCGGCGAACACGATTTCCGGGTCGGTGGCGAAGGCGCGCGCGATGGCGACGCGCTGCTGTTCGCCGCCGGACAGCTGATTCGGCGTATGGGTGGCGCGCGTGGCGAGGCCGACACGGTCGAGCCAGTAGCTGGCGCGTTCGTGTGCATCGGGGCGGCCGGCCAGTTCCAGCGGCAGCAGGATGTTTTCCCGTGCGGTGAGCGCGGGCAGCAGCTGGAACGACTGGAAGACGAAACCGATGCGACCCGCGCGCAGACGGGCGCGGGCGTCTTCGTCGAGCGTATCGAGGCGTTGTCCGAGCAGTTCGACGGTTCCCGATGAGGGTTGATCGAGTCCGGCCAGCAGACCCAGCAAGGTCGATTTTCCGGAGCCGGACGCCCCCGTGATGGCGAGCGTCTCGCCCGCTTTGACGGCGAGCCCGACTTCGCTGAGGATGTCGAGCATGCCGTCGGCGGTCGGGACACGCTGGGACAGGTTGTGTGCCAGGACGACGGTATCGGGGAACAAGGCGTTGCCGGGTGGCGTCATTGAAGTAGGTCGACTCAAGGAAAGTGGATGAATTATCGCGTATGGCTGTGGGTGTTGCTGTGGATTCCGGGCTGGGCGGCGGCGAATTCCTGTTCCCTGTTGATTGTCGGCGACAGCCTGAGTTCCGGCTATGGCCTCGCCACCGGATCGGGCTGGGTGGACAAGCTGAGTATCCGTCTCGGGAAAACGGCGCCGGAATGGCGTGTGGTGAACGCCAGCGTGAGCGGCGACACCACGCAGAACGGCCTGCAGCGCCTGCAGCCTGCGCTCGATCGGCATCGTCCGCAGGGCGTACTGATCGAACTCGGCGGCAACGACGCGCTGCGCGGCACGCCGCCCGGGACGATCCGGCAGAACCTGGTGACGATGATCCGGCAGGCGAAAGCGGCAGGCGCCTGGGTGGCCTTGCTGGAGGCTCCGGTGCTGCCGAATTACGGCAAACCGTATGCCGAGGCGCTGACCAGGCTGTATATCGACGTGGCACGCGAGGAGAAGATCGTCCGCGTGCCGTGTTTCGTCTGCAAGGTTGCGCTCGTACCGGGCATGATGCAGGCCGACGGCATTCATCCGAACGAGAAGGCCCAGGATGCGATGCTCGATGCCGTGTGGCCGTACATCAAACCGAAATTGCGCTGCCCGGCGAACAAGCCATGAACGCCGCATGCCCGTGCGGCTCGGGACGCCCGCTGGCAGACTGCTGCGGACGGTTTCATGCGGGCGATCCGGCGCCTGACGCCGCAAGCCTGATGCGTTCGCGCTACAGCGCCTATGTGCTGGGCCTGGAAGAGTATTTGCGCGCGACCTGGCATCCCGCAACCTGCCCGGCCGTGCTGGACCTCGATGCCGCGCCGCGCCCGCAATGGCTGGGGCTGGCGGTGAAGGCGCACATGCCGCTGGACGACGCGCATGCGACGGTCGAATTCATCGCGCGCTACAAGCTCAACGGCCGTGCCTTCAGGCTGCACGAGATCAGCCGGTTCGAGCGGGTGGATGGGCGCTAGCTGTATGTCGACGGCGCGATCCGGGAATAATGCGGGGTTCTTCCAGCCGGGAAGCCGGCTCTCCCGCATGGCTAGGGCCTGGCCTGCTGGCCATCCATCCTGTTCGTGCCGGATGGCGCTGGATCGACCAGTGCGGCGGCGGCGCTCAGGGACAGGGCGAACACGAGCGTGAGGAGTGCGGTGCTTTTCATGGTGCGTCCTGTCGTTGCAGGGGAGTGGAGGCCGACCGCGGGCGACCGGGGAGGCGGCGTCCGCGAATGAGCAGGTAGGCGGCGGGAATCACGAACATCGACAGCAACGGCGCGGTGATCATGCCGCCGACCATGGGGGCGGCGATGCGGCTCATGATCTCGCTGCCGGTCCCGCTGTCCAGCAGGATCGGCAGCAGGCCGGCGATGATGACCGCCAGGGTCATGGCCTTGGGGCGCACGCGCAGCACGGCGCCTTCGCGGATGGCGTCGACCAGCGCCGGCCAGTTCTCCTCGCCGCTATCGAGCCGTTTCTGCCAGGCCTGCTGCAGGTAGACCAGCATGATGACGCCGAACTCGGCCGCCACTCCGGCCAGTGCGATGAAGCCGACGCCGGTGGCGACCGAGAAATTGAACCCCATCCAGTACAGGAACCATACCCCGCCGGTGAGCGCGAACGGCAGCGTCGCCATGATGAGCGCGGCGTCGGCGACGCGATGGAACGTGAGATACAGCAGCAGGAAAATAATCAGCAGCGTCGCCGGCACCACGAGCTTCAGCCGGGCGTTGGCGCGCTCCATGAATTCGAACTGGCCCGAATAGGCGAGGCTCATGCCGGGCTCGAGTGTCACTTCGTGGGCGACGGCACGGCGCAGATCCCCGACCACCGCGGCGAGATCGCGCCCGCGCACGTCCACGTACACCCAGCCGCTGGGGCGTGCGTTCTCGCTTTTCAGCATCGACGGGCCGTCGCGCACGACCACGCGCGCCACCATGCCCAGCGTGATCTGGCTGCCCGTCGGGGTGGCGATGGGCAGTTGCGTGAGGCGCTGCACGGTGTCGCGCCATTCGCGCGGGTAGCGTACGCTGATCGGAAAGCGTGCCAGCCCCTCGACGGTCTCGCCGACGTTCGCGCCGCCGATGAGGCCACTCACCACCTCCTGCACGTCGGCGATATTGAGGCCGTAGCGCGCGGCCGCGGCGCGGTCGATGTCGACGTCGACGTAGCGCCCCTCGCCGAGTCGTTCGGCGAGCGCCGACGCTACCCCCGGAATGGTGTGCGCGAGGCGTTCGACCTGTCGCGCGACGCGGTCGATGTCGGCCAGGTTCGCGCCGGCGATCTTCACCCCGATCGGACTCTTGATGCCGGTGGCGAGCATGTCGATGCGGTTGCGGATCGGCGGAATCCAGATATTGGAGAGCCCCGGCACCCTGACGGTGCGGTCCAGTTCCTCGACGAGCTTTGCAGGCGTCATGCCAGGGCGCCACTGGTCGCGCGGCTTGAACTGGATCGTGGTTTCGAACATCTCGAGCGGCGCCGGGTCGGTGGCGGTTTCGGCGCGGCCCGCCTTGCCGAAGACGCGCGCCACCTCGGGCAGCGTCTTGATCAGGCGGTCGGTCTGCTGCAGCAGTTCGCTCGCCTTCTGCGCCGACAGGCCCGGCAGCGCGCTCGGCATGTAGAGCAGATCGCCTTCGTCGAGCGGCGGCAGGAACTCGCCGCCGAGACGGCTCGCCGGCCACGCGGCGGTGAGGAACACCAGCGCGGCGGCGAGCAGGGTCAGTCCGGGGCGCGCGAGTACCGCATCGAGCAGCGGCCGGTAGAGGCGGATCAGCCCGCGGCTGAGGGGGTTGCGCGACTCCGCCGGCAGCCTGCCGCGTATCCAGTAGCCCATCAGCACCGGAACCAGCGTGACCGAGAGACCGGCCGCGGCCGCCATGGCGTAGGTCTTGGTGAAGGCGAGCGGGCCGAACAGGCGGCCTTCCTGCGCCTGCAGCGTGAACACCGGGATGAAGGACAGCGTGATGACGAGCAGCGAGAAGAACAGCGCCGGACCGACCTCGACCGCGGCGTCGGTCACCACGCGCCAGTGGGGTTCGCCGGCCAGGCGCTCGCCGGGATGGGCTTGATGCCAGGCCTCGATTTTCTTGTGCGCATTCTCGATCATGACTACGGCGGCATCGACCATCGCGCCGATGGCGATGGCGATACCGCCGAGCGACATGATGTTGGCGTTGATTCCCTGCTGGCGCAGCACGATGAAAGCGACCAGCACGCCGAGCGGCAGCGACACGATGGCGACCAGCGACGAGCGCAGGTGCCACAGGAAGATAAGGCAGACCAGCGCGACGACGACAAACTCCTCGATGAGCTTGCGGCTGAGATTCTCGACTGCGCGGTCGATCAGCTGGCTGCGGTCGTAGGTGGGCACGATCTCCACGCCCTGCGGCAGGCTCGTCCGCAGCGCATCGAGCCTGGTGTGCACGGCCGTGAGCGTTGCGCGGGCGTTCTTGCCCGAGCGCAGGATGATCACGCCGCCGACCGTCTCGCCCTGGCCGTCGAGTTCGGCAATGCCGCGCCGCATTTCCGGCCCCAACTGGATCCGGGCCACGTCGCCGAGCGTGACCGGCACGCCGCCGGCGAGCTTGAGCGGGATCGCACGAAAATCGTCCAGCGACGCGAGGTAACCGTTCGCGCGCACCATGAGTTCCGCTTCGCCCTGCTCCAGCACGCCGCCGCCGGTTTCCTGGTTGGCGGCCTGGATCGCTTCGCGCACCCTGGCCTGGGTGATGCCCAGGGCTGCGAGCTTCACGGGATCGAGGACCACCTGATACTGCCTGACCATGCCGCCGACGGTGGCGACCTCGGCCACGTTGGGCAGGGTCTTGAGCTCGTATTTCAGGAACCAGTCCTGCAGCGCGCGCAGTTGGGACAGGTCGTGCCGCCCGCTGCGGTCCACCAGCGCGTATTCGTAGATCCAGCCGAGCCCGGTGGCGTCGGGTCCCAGACTGGTCCTGGCCGAGGCCGGCAGCCGGCCCTGCACCTGGTTGAGGTATTCCAGCACGCGCGAACGTGCCCAGTAGAGATCGGTGCCGTCCTCGAACAGCACGTAGACATAGCTGTCGCCGAAGAAGGAAAAGCCGCGCACGGTCTTCGCCCCCGGCACCGACAGCATCGTCGTGGCGAGCGGATAGGTGACCTGGTTCTCGACGATGCGCGGCGCCTGTCCGGGGTAACTGGTGCGGATGATGACCTGCACGTCGGACAGGTCCGGCAGCGCGTCGACCGGCGTGGTTTTGACCGCCCAGATTCCCCAGGCGGTCGCGAACAGCGTCGCCAGCAGGACCAGGAGGCGGTTGGCGACCGACCAGCGGATGAGTCCTGCGATCATGGCCGGGCTCCGGTCTTGTCCAGGCGTTCGACGACGAGGCCCTGGTCGGTCTGGCGAACGAAAACCGTGACCCGGTCACCCACCTTCAGGCCTTTCGTCAGATCCGGTCTGGCGAGCGGAAAGACCATGGTCATGCCGGACATCGACAGGGTCTTGAACGGTCCGTGGGACAGGGTGATGTCATCGGCGCCGATCTCGTCGATCTCCGCTTCGGCGGAATGGAGGGTGACGCCTGCGGGCGCGCGCGTGGCGTCGCCTTCCGCGCCGGTTGCGACGCCGCTGAGGCTGGCTTCGGAGTCGAGCAGGAACTGGCCGCTGGCGACGATCTTCTGACCCTCCTCCAATCCGGATTCGATGACCGTGCGTTCGCCGACCTCGATGCCGGATGTGACCTCGACCGGTGTGAAGCGGCCGTTCTCGCCGGCCAGCATGACCAGCGCACGCTTGCCGGTGCGGATCACTGCCTCGGTCGGGACTGCCAGCGCGCTGCCGTGCGTGTCGGAAACCAGTTGCACCTGGGCCGAGAGCCCCGGGCGCAGCCGGCCATCCGTGTTCGGCAGTTCGACGCGCACCTGCAGGCTGCGCGCTGCCGCGTCAAGGACAGGCAGGATCGCGCTGACGCGGCCGCTGATGATTTTGTCCGGGAAGCCGGCCAGCCGGGCCTCGGCGCGCACACCGGGATGCACCCAGGCGGCGTAGGCTTGCGGCACTGCGACATCGAGCCAGACTGTGCTCAAGCCGTTCACGCGCGCGAGCGTCTGGCCGGACGCGATCGTCATGCCGGCGCGTACCTCGAGCGATTGCAGCAGGCCACCGCGCGGCAGGTTCACGGTGAAGCGCGGTTGCGGCTCGCCGCGCTGCTCGACGCGGCGGATCAGTTCATCCGGCATGCCCAGCAGGCGCAGGCGCTCGCGCGCCGCCGCCAGCAACGCGGGATCGCCCGCCGCGCGGATCGCCAGCAGCTCGTGCTGTGCCGCGGCCCATTCCGGCACCAGCAGGCTGACCAGCGGCTGCCCGGCGCGGACCACATCACCGGGCGCCAGCGGCCACACCCGTTCGACGAATCCGCCGCTGCGGGCCTGTACGATGGCGACGTCACGTTCGTTGAATCCGATCAGCCCGCTCGCGTCAACCCGTGTCGCCAGCGCAATGCGCTCGACGCTCGCCAGGCGCATGCCGAGGTTCTGCACGACGCCCGGATCGATCCTGACGCCGTTGTCGCCAGCCGCCTCGTCGGCGTATCGGGGCACCAGCGCCATGTCCATGAAGGGCGACTTCCCCGGTTTGTCGAAGTGCTGCTGCGGCATCATGGGGTCGTACCAGTACAGTACGCGGCGACTGTCTTGCGACGCGGCAGATTGCGGGCCGGCGACCGGCTTGCCTGCCGCGGTGCGCTGGGCCCACCACCAGCCGCCGCCCGCGCCCAGCGCCAGCAGTGCGCCGGCCACCATGCCGGCGGTCAGGACTTTCATCATCGGTTTCATGGGTGTTCTCCCGTGTGCGGGTCGGCGCCATCACCATCGCCGTAGGCATAGTGCAGGCGCGTGGCGGTTTGCTGCTGTTCGCCTTCCAGCGCGATGGCCTTGAGCTCGGCGTCGATGCGTTCGCGGCGCGCGGCGACCAGTTCGGTCAGGCGGCCCTTGCCGCCGCGCCAGGCGGCCATGGCGAGATCGACCTTTTCCTGCGCCAGCGGCAGCAGGATCTCGCGCTGCCGTTCGACGGCGGCAGTGAGGCGCTGGTAATCGGCGAAATCGCTCGCCAGCATCGCGGCGTGCTCGCGCAACGTGGCCTCGCGCTCCGCATCGAGGCGTGCGCGTTCGGCGCGCGCGGCGGCGATTTTCGGGTTCTGGCGCGTGCCTGGAAAAACCGGCAGGTCGAAACTGACCTGCAACGACACCATATCGCCGTACTGTCGGGCACGATGCTGATAGTCCATTTCCAGCGCCCAGTCGGGCCGCTTCGCCGCCTGCGCTTTGGCGACGCCCGCGTCCAGCACGCGTGCCCGGGAATCGAACGCCAGCAGTTCCGGATGGTGATGCAGGCGATGTTCCAGGGTGTCGCGCTGGAGCGGCCACGCCGGAGCGCCGCCTTCGAGCGGGGCATCGGCCGCCGCACCGATCCAGCGCCGCAGCGCCGCGGTCGCCTGTGCCTGCTGCGCGCGCAATACGTCGCGCCGTTCGTCGATGAGGGCCGCCTCCTGGCGCGGGGCGACGATGTCCGCCGGCGATCCCTGGCCGCCGGCGAGTTCGGCGCGAACCGCGGACGCGAGCAGCCGGTTTTCCGCCGTCAGGGCATCGATGCGTGCCAGTTGGCGCTCGACGCTGTGGCGTGCGATCCAGGCGACGGCGGTCTCGCGCAGCACGGTCAGCCGCGCGATGCGGGCCTCGGCTTCGCTCAGGGCGACCTGGCCCTGAGCCGCCGCGACGCGCGCCTCCCGCTTGGCTGCGTTGGGAAACTCCTGCATGAGCCCGATGCGCTGCATGGTCATGGCGTCACGGGTCAGGCTGTAGCGGTCGGTGCCTTCGATCGGCAGGTTGTCGACGCCCAGCACCAGCCGGGGATCGGGGAGGGCGCCTGCAGGCACCTGCAGGGAACGGGCGGCGGCGAGGCTTTCCTCGCTGGCCTTCAACTGGGGGGCATGCGTTTCGGCGAGGCGCAGCGCCCCGTCGAACGTCAGCGCATGGCCGGCCGGACTCAGCCCGGCAAGCAGCACGGCCAGCGCTGCGCGCCCGCGCGCGAAGCAACGGATGAATGTGAACACGATGGTCTTCCTTCGGTTGAACAAGTCAGCATGCCGCGACGGCACGCGCTCGACGACCGGAAAGCGCTAAATGCGGAAGACCTGGTAGCGGATGCGAAGCGGCGGAGAGGCATCCGCCAGCCATGCCGAACGGATGGGGTGGATGCGGGTAGCGGTCGCGGCTTGCGCCGTGCGGTCGATCAGCACGGCGGGCGCTGCGCTGATCAGGATCAGCGGCGGAATATCGGGGGACACCCGGTGGCCGGCCTCCTGGGCAGAGGCGTCGCAGTGCGCCTTGCACAGAGGCGATGGCTTGGCGCCCATGTCCATGTCACCGGCGTCGTCAGCGGTCATGTCGTGCATGGCGACAGCGGAGGACACTGCGGCAGGAACGTCTTGCGGGCAGGCATAGGCCGCGACCGCAAGCTGGCTCCAGAGCAGCGTTGCGGTACACAGAAATGCGATCAGGCGGCGTATCTGCTTGCGAGGCATACAGGGGAGCCTAGGGGCAGTCAGCGTGCAAGTCAATGGTTGGGCTGCACCATGACTGTCACGTTTATTACGCAGGCAGGGGCGGCGACAAGAAAGTGGTGGCACAAGCCATGCGGCACCGCCCTGATTCGTCCGGCGGCAAGTGAGGGGCGACAGAGGGAAGTCTGAGGACTATTCGATGAGGGCCGATGTCCGTGCGCGGCGGAATTACGAGGCGGACTGTGCCGCGCGTGGCGATGAGCCGGTGCCGGGGTTCATGGAGGATTTGCATTTTCATGATCTACGGCACGAAGCCACGAACCGGCTCGCCGAGCGTTTGCAACTCCACGAGTGGATGCGCGTCACGGGTCACAAAGACATGAGGATGCTGGCGAGGTACTACCACCCGCGAGCTGAAGATTTGGCGAAGAAGCTGGGGTAAAAATACTGGACAATACCGGTCGTCGGATGCGCCGAAACCATTTAACTGCTTCATTTAAGTGTGTATGATACACATCATGAATAGCGCAGACATCATCAAGAAGTTGGAAAAAGCCGGTTGGGTGTTGCGAGGCGTGAAAGGCTCACACCACGTCTACACCCACCCACAGCGGGGCGGCCATATCAGCGTCCCACACCCCAAGAAAGACCTCGGGGTCGGGCTGGCGAACAAACTATTGAAGCAGGCTGGGCTGAAATGAAAGGAGTAAGGAAATGAGGTATCCCATCGCAATCGAGCCGGGAGACAAGAAGCACGCCTTTGGTGTGGTAGTGCCCGATCTGCCCGGCTGCTTTTCTGCCGGCGACACGCTGGACGAGGCCATGGACAACGCCCGCGAGGCCATCGAGCTGTGGCTCGAAACCGTGATCGACGATGGCGGCGCCGTGCCCGAACATGGATCGATCACCGAGCATCAGGCCAATCCGGAATACAAGGGCTGGGTCTGGGCTGTGGTCGATATCGACCTGGCCGATCTGTCCGACAAGGCCGAGCGCATCAACATCACGCTCCCCGCGCGTGTGCTGCGCCGCATCGATGCTGCTGCGAAGGCGGCCGGAGAGTCGCGCTCGGGGTTCATCGCGCGCCAGGCGCTGAGGGCGTAAGAAACCGATCTATGCGTACATCACGCGTATATTGTCGGGGACAAAACGGGGACAAAAAGCCCCGTTTCCGAGGCTTATGTTAGTGGTTACTATCGATGAAGTGCTTGTAAAATGGGGTGGATGATGGGACTCGAACCCACGACAACAGGAATCACAATCCTGGACTCTACCAACTGAGCTACATCCACCATTGTGTTGCCAGCAAGGCTGGCAACGAGGAAATCTTGGCCTGCCCGACAGGAATCGAACCTGTAACCCCCAGCTTAGAAGGCTGGTGCTCTATCCAGTTGAGCTACGGGCAGAGACTCGCTTCTCGGGCAACGCTCTTACTTGCCGGACAAGGGGTGGTCGGGGTGAGAGGATTCGAACCTCCGACATCCTGCTCCCAAAGCAGGCGCGCTACCGGGCTGCGCTACACCCCGAAATCCTGTCGGCGTCCGGTATTCCGGGCGCATTTCGGAGAGGCGAGACTATACCTTGACGAATCGGCCGGGTCAATTTTCACTTGAGCCGGGAGGGGGATTTCCGGGAAAATCACGCTTTTGCTTCAGGGTTTTCAGATGAGCGCACGTATTCTAGACGGCAAGTCCATGGCCGACACCATTCTCGCAGTAGTCCACGACAAGGTGGCCGAACGCGAGGCGCAAGGCAAGCGCCGCCCCGGCCTGGCGGTCGTGCTGGTCGGCGACGATGCCGCGTCGGCGGTGTACGTGCGCAACAAGAAGCGCGCGTGCGAGCGGGCCGCCGTCAACAGCGTGTCGCACGATCTGCCCAGCGCGACGACACAGGACGAATTGCTGACGCTGATCGACACACTGAACGCCGACCCGGCCATCGACGGCATTCTGGTGCAACTGCCGCTGCCTGCGCACATCGACGCCGAGACGGTGATCGAGCGCATCCGCCCGGACAAGGATGTTGATGGCTTTCACCCCTACAACATCGGCCGCCTGGCGGTGAAGATGCCGACGTTACGCCCGTCCACCCCGCGCGGCATCATGACGTTGCTGCGCGCTACCGGCGAGGAACTGCGCGGCAAGAACGCGGTCATGGTTGGCGCCTCCAACATCGTCGGCCGGCCGATGAGTCTGGAACTGCTGCTGGCCGGCTGCACGATTACCGTGTGCCACAGTGCCACGCGCGACCTGGAAAGCTTCGTGCGATCGGCCGAAATCCTGGTGGTAGGGGTGGGGCGGCCGCGCATGATTCCGGGCGACTGGATTCGCGAAGGTGCGATCGTGATCGATGTCGGCATCAACCGACTGCCCGACGGCAAACTGATCGGCGATGTCGATTTTGATTCGGCCGTCGAACGCGCCAGCTGGATCACCCCGGTGCCGGGCGGAGTGGGGCCGATGACCGTGGCGACGTTGCTGGAAAACACGCTCGAGGCGGCGCTGATGCACAATCCCTAGGGGCTAGGGGCTAGGGGCTAGGGGCTAGGGGCTAGGGGCTAGGGGCTAGGGGCTAG
>ERZ778018.1156-NODE-1156-length-24965-cov-9.761943_pt1 | contig 24965 bp, 12 predicted proteins | sample MGYA00375748_ERZ778018 | MGnify/ENA primary metagenome ERZ778018 (study PRJEB29350, sample SAMN05509839) | bioreactor metagenome | biome: bioreactor; material: wastewater | place: South Africa: University of Cape Town | collected 2014-04-22 ... | reverse complement strand
ACATTTTAACCTTTTTTACCTTCTTTATCAACCTTTTTCGCAGCAGGTCTAATGAAGCAAACCAAGCTGCTCGCGCTGCGTATAGTGCTACTATTGCCACTTACAAGTATTTCGAATCTGTTTTCGATATTTATGAAATAAGAAAAAGAGAAGCCCCCGCCGATTACTATGACATTAGCTTAAAATATATAAAAGATACTATCCAAACCCTTTCGGAGATAAGCAATGAATATTCCAATTCAAAAGACTTGAATGAATAGGTCATCTCGTATCCGTTCAGGGGTCTACACCCTTTAAGTTTAGCTAAAAACATATATTTTATTTATCAACCAAGTATAAAAGTTACATTTTACAGTTGATATATGGTTAGTTTTATAGTTGCTTCGTATTTTATTCTTAGCAAGCAAGTGCTTTTTTTATACTTAATTAAGGCATTTATAGCATTGGCAGACCTCTGAACGGGTATGGTCATCTCTGTTCAATAAAGTCGCTAGTAGCAATGCTGTATTAAGAATAATTAATATAGTAGCTCTTATACAGCACCTTCACTAGCTATTAAAAGGCTATGATGCCAAATACTTATTAGTTAAGTATTCTAAGAAAATATTAGGATTAATTTTATCAAACCCTGTTGCAGTTTTAAGCAATTCAGTAGAATCTTTTAGAGAGCCTAAATTTCTTAAGTGCTGATTGAGATAATTATTTAAATCTTGAAAATTGCCTTCGCTTAATTGGCTTTTAATAGCAGGGTACTTTTCTTGTGCAGCCTTCATTAGCATACTAGCAATAATTGCCCCATTAGTATAGCAAGGAAAATAACCTAATAAGCCAGCTGGCCAGTGTACATCTTGCATACAACCTTCTCTATCATTAGCAGGAACAATACCCAAATATTCCTGCATTTTAGTGTTCCATAGGTCTGGCAGATCCTCTGCTTGTACTCCATCTTTAATGATGGCTTGTTCAATTTCAAATCTCAGTATGACATGGAGAGGATAAGTAACCTCATCGGCATCTACACGAATAAAGCTAGGCTGGACCCTGGTTACTAGTTTATATAAGTTTTCTGCAGAATATGCGCGGCCTTTTAACTTAAAATCATCATGTAAAAGCTTTGCTAAGTACTGTATAAATTCTAAAGAAGTGCCTGCTTGGCATTCCATAATCAAAGATTGGCTTTCATGAAAAGACATTCCTTTATAATGGCCAACTGGCTGGTTTCTATATGCTTCTGGGAGATTCTGCTGGTATAAACCATGCCCTGCCTCATGTATAATACCAAATAAACCTGTTATAAAATTGAGTTCATTATATCTGGTGGTAAGCCTTACGTCATCATTAGACCCACTACAAAAAGGATGTGCAGAAATATCTAAACGTCCTTTATCCATATCAAATCCCATTCTTTCCATAATGTGCAAGCCAATAGCTTTTTGTGTATTTATATCTATTTTCTCAGACAGTGGGATGATTTTTTCATTTTGTTGTTTGGCTGTGATCTTCTCAATAAGCTTAGGTAATTCACGCTTAAGTACATCAAATACTTCTTGAATTTCTTTTGCGCTGCTATCTGCTTCATAAGTATCCATGAGCATGTCATAAGCATCTTTTTGGAAGTGCTTAGCTTTACAATCTGCTATAGTACGGGAAATCTCAAAAACCCGGTTCAAGTGTGGAACCAACTGTTTGAAATTATTGTTTTTGCGTGCATCTCGCCAAATATATTCACATTCACTAATAGCCATAGTATATGAGTGTTGTAACTCAGGGCTAATGCATTGTGCATGCTCATAAGTTCTTCTAATGAGTGCTAGGTTAGCCTTTTGCCACTCATTCAACTCGCTCATCTCTTGAGTTGCGGCTTCAATTAAATCACCTAATTCTTTGGCAACCGACATTTGGTGAATAATTTCTGCTAGCGTGGCTAGTTCTTGATGTCGGTTGGCTGTAGAAGCTTTAGGTAGATTAATTTCTGCATCCCAATGAGCAAGTGAAGCAATATTCTTTAAGTGCGTAATTTGTTTTAACCTATTTTCAAGTTTTAAATAATTGTTTGTTTTATTTGACATAATGTTATAGTATTTATTTGTAGTTAGGTAATTCTATGGCTATTGTATTTGCTATGCAGTTGTCCTATAAATTAAGTTAATATTGCTTTTTGCCTTTTAAAGCTGTCTTTTTCCATTTTAAAGTAACTGGCTTTTTATTTTGTATACCTTCTAAAAAGAGCTTAATAGTTAAACTATTAGCATTAGCACTTTCTATTTCTATTGCAATTTCTTCTGGCCAATTTTTTTTAAGTGGTTTCTTTAATAATTCTCCTAAGCTTACTCCATCTGTAATTATTAATTTCCCTTTTTTTAACTTTACATTTGAAAGATCTTCCTTTCCTTCTTTAATGGTATAACGAAATTGTATATTTTTAACTTCCTTCTTACTTATTCTTTCTCCAAGATTTTCTAATGAAATTACAAATTTGGGTTCATTTATTTCCCTTGGCTCAATGCCCATCTGAATATTAGGTAATAGAGTAGGTTGATTTGATTTTTTCTCTTTTTCCCATTTTACAATAACTGGTTTTTTACTTTGTACATTTTCTAGAAAAAGGTTAATAGTTAAACTATCTGCATTTCCGTTCTCTATTATTAATTCAAAGCTCTTTTCTTGGCCTGCCTTTAAGCCTGAATCTAAAAGATCTCCCATTCCTACCTCATTTACATCAGCTCTTCCTCCTCTTTTGAGTCTTGCATTGGTTAAGTCTCCTGTACCTTCAAGTATGTTATATTTTAATTTTATATTATTAAGTGCTTCCTTCTTTACTTTTCTGCCTTTATTTTCTACCCAGAATTTAAGATTTCTCTTAGTTTCATCGGTTCGTGGTTTAATATTTAGTTGAATATTAGGTGGTGTGGTATAATCTTTCTTGACTTTTTCTTTGGATTCTTGTTTCTGTAGCGCTGTTTCCTTCTGTTGAGACGTTGTGGGATACTTAGGTTTTAGTTTATTAACATTCTTTTTAGGGGTAGTATGGTTTAGTTCTTTTTCAGGAGAACTTTCTTTGGACGTGCTAATCGATTTGTGACTATTCTTCCTACTGGTCGCTTGCTTAACCTTTTTACATGTTTGTGTATTTTCTTGTTTTGTAAGTTCAACTGTCAAGTTTTTTTTGACCTGGGTGGTTCCTGAATCAGGGGTTGAGGTAGATTCTATAATAGGTTGCTCCTTACTGTCTTTTTGTTTTTCTTGGTGTGATGTTGTACGCTCCTTAGTTTCAATAAGAACATTAGGTGTATTAATATTGTTTGATTGACTCTGTCTGGCTTCTTCTTTTTTTATTGGTTTAAATTCTTGATTATCTGTATATATACTGTCTTTTTGTTGATCTTTTGTGTTAGCCGCACGAATTTCTTCTCGTTTTTGGGAATTGCTTGGTGCTTTTTCTTGTCTCTTGAATCCTGTTTTTTTTGTTCTTTTTTCGGAGGAAGAAGACTTAGTATTTTGTATCCAATGTATGATATGTATAGGTAACCATCTTACTTTACTATTCTCTTGAGTAATTGTAAGCGTAATTTTTGAGGTTTCTTTCTTTTCAGGATTGCCAATTACTTGTAATGCTATAGGCTCAGTTTCTGTATCTGGTGCTAATGCTTGATTATTAACACTCAATACTTGCCTTAAGGTCGCTTTACTAGAATTGGTCTTTACAAACTGACATACTACTTTATTCGTAGCTGTTAACTCTAATTTAATTTTGTCAGGATCGAGTGGAATGTTGGTTGTGTTCTTCAGGGTAAAATTGCCTATGATTTCTCCTATCAATTCATCTAAATTACATACTAGTAGTTTCCCTTTCCTCCATACTACTTCTTGTCTCTGTATGAGATTGTCTTGATTGTCTAATAGTTCTATCCCAAGCCTGAGTTTTGTAGCTTGTTTATCTTGAAGTAAATTTAATTTAATAGGTATACTTCGGCTTTTATTTGGTGAGGCAGTGCCTATAACTATAAGCTCTGTAAATTCAGTTAAAGGTTTATTAATACATTTTACAATTTGGCTTTGTTTGGCTGCATTCTCATAATTTATATAACTTTCAAACGTTGGTTCTTCTAAAAATTCGACTTTAAGTCTAAAATCCTCTAATCTAATTTCTGAATTTTTACCCTCTACTTTTATAATTACATTTATTGTCTTTTGGTTGCCTTGTAAAGGGCTTCCTTTCACCGACATCTTTAAATGTACGGATTCTTCATTCTCATTTTCATGTAACGTTTCAGATTTATATGCGGTTGTTTTGTGAGATTTGCAAGCTGTAAAATTTATTATAACCGATATATTTACAAATAAGTATAGTAGCCTATGTAAATAGCTCGCTCTATAATTCTGTAATCTATACGCCAACTTGTAGTATATATCATTAATCATAATTATAAACTTATAAGCGGATTTGTATTGTAGGAAATGTTTTTGAAAAATACAAGTAATAATTTTCTTAATGTAATATTCAAACTATTATAAGGGGTTAGCTAGCTTTTCTAAAACGAATGTAGTTTCTCCTTTCATGTGTCTATACGCTAATTGTTTATGTAAGGTTTAGTAAAAATTGTTGGTAAAAAGAGACAAAGCATAGATTTTCTTATAGGGATTAAAATTACTTTTCTTTATGAATGAAAGTTTTATATTATTGGTTGATTTTCAATAATTTTTGTATGACGCTGTATGTATAATTACAAGGTTTTTATATATTTTTACAAAATTATTTTGCTTTACTATACAATTTTTTTATGCATACTATCCTTACCACCCAAAATCTTAAAAAGAGGTTTCCTGTTAAAAATGGATTTCACGAAGCAGTACGTGGGGTTGATCTACAAGTATTTGAAGGAGAAATTTTTGGTTTCCTAGGTCCTAATGGTGCTGGAAAAACTACTACACTGCGTATGCTAACAACGTTACTCCCTATTGATGAGGGAGAGGCTCATGTAGCTGGATATAATGTTAAAACACAACCACAAGAAGTGAGAAAAAGAATTGGCTATGTAAGCCAGCAAGGTGGGGCAGATAGGAATGCTACAGGACGCGAAAATTTGGTATTACAAGGGAGGTTGTATGGTATGAATCAAGCAGAAACAATGCAAGCAGCCAATTGTTTAATTGAAGTTTTCTCTTTGGGTGAGTGTATTAATAGATTGGTCTCTACTTATTCAGGAGGACAACAGCGTAGATTAGATGTAGCTTTAGGTATGATACATAAGCCAAGTATTCTCTTTTTGGATGAACCAACAACAGGGCTTGATCCTCAAAATCGTGCTAATTTATGGAATCAGATTAAATTGTTAAAGCAAGAGGGTATAGCTATATTTTTAACTTCCCATTATCTAGATGAAGTTGACTTCTTGGCTGATCGGTTAGCCATTATGGATCAAGGGAAAATTGTGGAGGTGGGTTCTCCTAAAGATTTAAAAAGGCAAATTTCAGGAGATATTATTAATATTGGTGTACATACAGAACAATATGAACATACTTTGAAAATTCTAAAAAGTCAGACTTTTATTAAAGAAATTGTTCAAGACACACAATATTTACGCCTCTATGTAGAACAAGGTGATTTAGCTCTAGTCCAAATACTACGCTTGCTAGATACAGAAAAAATTACACTTGCAAGTATTAGTTTATCGGTGCCAACTCTTGATGATGTGTTCTTAAAGAAGACAGGACACGCTCTACGCGAAGAAACAATTATATAAATATAAATGTACGTAACATGTTACAAGATATAAAATTATTATTCATGCGTAAATTAATGGAAACGCGCAGGAATCCAGTTTTTATGTTTATGAGTCTTACAACGCCTTTGCTCTATTTAGGCCTGTTTGCTCCACTTTTAAAAAGTTTATCTTTTAGCCAAGCTTTTCCTACTGGGAATATTTTAACTGTGTTTGTACCTGGTATGCTTACCTTGGTTGCATTTGGAGGAGGGCTTTTTGTTGGGTTTGGAATTATAGATGAACTTAGGAGTGGTGTTATTGAAAGATTTAGAGTAACTCCAGTTAGCCGTTTTTCAATTTTAGCTGGTATGGTACTCCAAGATGTCGTGGTTACATTAGCTAGCGCTATGTTTTTTGTACTTATTGCTTTGCCTTTTGGGTTCCGTATAAATATTGCAGGTTTGGCTTTGTTAATTGTGCTTCTAGGCTTATTAGTTGCTACTACTTCTTCTTTTAGCTATGCTGTAGGGCTTATAACAAAGAGTGAAGATAAATTAGCACCTATTACACATGGAATCAATATGCCCCTTACTTTGCTATCAGGGATGATGCTGCCCATGAGCCTTGCTCCAACATGGCTTAAAACAATAGCTCATTTCAACCCAGTGTATTATGTGGTTGAGGCTGCACGTCATTTAACAGTAGGAGAATTAACAGACATAAATGTAGGCTATGCTTTCTTGTTTATGATTCCTGTTACTTGTTTTGTTATGTGGTGGGCTACTAGGGTGTTTTCTAAGGCAGTCATGTAAAGTTAAAACATTGTTCATTTTATTTAATATAAGAGTATTCTTCCTAGCAGAAATCTTATAAATAATAGAATTAGTTTCTTATATATAAAATATATAAATTTTAGGAGAGTATAGTTTATGCTCTCCTAATTTCTAAGAACACGTTGAGTAGGAGGTAAGTGTAAATTTCTTATGCTTATTTGTTGAGCTAATGTGCTAGCTAGTCCATTAAATAAATTATTTAATTTTCCAGAATCTGTAGCTGCTGGTATACCTTGATCGCCCTTCTCTCGAATGGCTGTTATCAATGGTATCTCTCCTAAAAAGGGTACCTGATATTTATCTGCTAACTGTTTGCCTCCTCCTTGTCCAAATGGATAATAGCGTTGCTGATCATTAGCTGAATCTTCTGGTATAAAGTAAGCCATGTTTTCTATAATACCCAATATCGGTACTTCAATACCTGACTTTTGAAACATAGCAATACTTTTTGTTACATCTGATAGTGCCACCTTTTGTGGTGTAGTTACAATAACTGTTCCAGTTACAGGTACAGCTTGCACCAAAGTAAGTTGTATATCGCTGGTGCCAGGGGGTAAATCTATGAGCAAATAATCCAAATCTTCCCAAGCTGTATCATATAAAAGCTGGCGTAATGCAGAGCTAGCCATAGGCCCTCGCCAAATAACAGCACCTTCTTGTGGTGTTAAAAAGCCTATAGAATTTAATTTAATACCATACTTTATCAATGGGAGCATATACTTCTTCTCATTATGCTGGTGTACGAGTGGTTTTTCATTTTCGCAACCAAACATAATAGGAATAGAAGGACCAAATATGTCAGCATCTAGTAACCCCACTGATGCTCCCTGTTGGGCTAACCCAACAGCTAAATTAGCTGCTATGGTTGATTTACCTACTCCTCCTTTGCCAGCAGCAATAGCAATAATATTCTTGATATGTGGTAAGGTGCCTGTATTGGATTTAGTAGTTGTTACTTGTGCTGTAAGCTGTATGTTTACTGTAAGATGTTCGCTTACTTGTGTATGTATAGCTTCTATACAAGCTTTTTTTAGAAACTCTTGTAATGGGCAGGCTGGTGTGGTAAGGACAAGCGTAAAGTTTACTTCTTTAACGGTTACTTGTAGGGATTGGATCATCCCTAAGCTAATTAAGTCTTGTTTAAGATCAGGGTCATATACGCTACTGAGTGCTTGTAGAATTGAGGTTTTAAGAGTTTCTTCCATAATCTTAAGTTAGGATATCCTTGAAAAATAGCATACTATATCAAAGTTAAGTATTTATTTTTCAACTCTTAAAAGACGTACGCACACATATGTTAGTAATTAAAATATCTTATACAGTTATAATTAAGTATAGTTGAATTTAGCAGCAATTCAGAACATAATCATTCAAAAATAAAATCAGTAGGAAATAAAATATTTACAAAAGGTTAGGAGCGAAGCAATCATAAATACTCATGGTAGATGCAAGTGTTTAGGGTATGCTTCAACTTCTTCTTAAACCTATATTTTAACTTCTTTACATCTAACAAGGCAGCAAAAGAAGCTCCTACAATAAGGCGTATCAAGTAAAATCAATGGAAACGATGATGGAAATATATATATCGGTAGATAAAAGTGCCTGAAATATTCTGGCGTAGTGTTGGGAGATAACTGCCGAAACTATGAGACATTATGATAGTTGTTTGAGTTTAAAATTTTATTAAAAATTTATGATGAATTAGTGAGCTACTTATTAAGCCTTATAATTTTAAGTGTATGCGGGCAACAACGCTTCTAGCTGCTTGATCTATGAAAACCTTCATTATCTTATAGTCTTGGCTGATATCTCCTATTCGTTGATGGTATAAATTAATCAGTTTAAAGCTAAAAAATATTTAACTGCAAGGCTTTCCTGCCCTACCAAAGAGTAGAATTTTGATAAACATGCATCTGGTAGAACTTATCCGCTAGTGTCAATCACTAAAAGCCATTTTTGCACATAAGAAAACTAGTTGTCACACTTAGCTTCTGGAGCTAGAAAGTGAGCAAAAGAGTGTAAAATGCAGTAAGTGGTGCAAGCCATGGAAGCATTTAAGCTAGTTTGTTGTTATCATAGAGACCCTATGGGAAATCCTTGACATCTACTGATATACGCTTAACCTGCATTTAGAATTAAGAATAAACTTAAATTTATATATTATTCCTCTAACAGTTCAGTTAATTCTTTAACTTTCTCTTTTGCGTATGCATGTCCTTGGTCGGCTGCTTGTTGATACCATTCAACTGCTTTTACTTCATCTTTAGATATGCCATATCCATGGGTATACATGGCTCCTAGATTATTTTGTGCAGCTGCCTCACCTTGGTCTGCTGCTTTTTGGTACCATTCAACTGCTTTTACTTCATCTTTAGGTACGCCACGTCCCTGTGCATACATGATTCCTAGATTATTTTGTGCAGCTGCCTCCCCTTGGTCTGCTGCTTTTTGATACCATTCGACTGCTTTTACCTCATCTTTAGCTGTACCATCTCCAGCTGCATACATGGTCCCTAAATTGTATTGTGCCTTTGCATATCCTTGGTCTGCTGCTTTCTGAAACCATTTTACTGCTTTTACTTCATCCTGAAGGACTCCATAGCCATTTGCATACATCCGGCCCAAATTATATTGCGCAACTATATGTCCTTGGTCTGCTGCTTTCTGATACCATTCTACAGCTTTTGTATCATCCTTAGGTACTCCATGGCTATTTTCATACATACCCCCTAAGTTGTATTGTGCAGCTATATGTCCTTGGTCTGCTGCTTGCTGGTACCATTCCACCGCTTTTGCATCATCCTTAGGTACTCCACAACCACTCTCATACATCAAACCCAGATTATATTGTGCCACTACATGTCCTTGGTCTGCCGCTCTCTGAAACCATTCTGCAGCTTTTGCATCATCCTGTGCTACTCCATTGCCTTTCTGATACACCAATCCCAGATTAGTTTGTGCAGGTGCATATCCTTGCGCTGCTGCTTTGACATACCACTCTACCGCTTTTTCCTTGTCTGGAAAGTCTCCAATTCCATTCTGATAGATCCAACCCAGATTAGTTTGTGCAACTACATCGCCTTGATCAGCTGCTTGCTGATCCCGTTTTATTGTTTCTTTATCATTCTCAGAAACTTTAAGGTTATTTCGATGGTTCCACCCTAAATTAGCTTGTGCAGCTGGATGGCCTTGATTGGCTGCCTGTTGAAACCATTTTATGGCTTCTTGGTCATTCTTAGACACCCCATGCCCACTTTCGAGCATCAAACCCAAACTAAATTGTGCCCCCGCATCTCCTTGTTCGGCTGCTTTTTGAAACCATTTTACTGCTTCTGTATTGCTGCCAGGCACTCCACGGCTATCTTTAAGCTGTTCGCCCAAATTATATTGCGCAGTCGCATCTCCTTGTTCGGCTGCTTTTCGATACCATTTTATGGCTTCTTCATTATTCTTAAGTACTCCATAACCATGGGAATACATATAGCCTAAATAATCTTGAGCATACATATTTCCCTGCTCTGCTGCTTGTTTGTACCACTTCACAGCTTCCACTTCATTCTTATGTACTCCAAAGCCTCTGTGATACATACGCCCCAGATTTCTTTGTGCATCCGCATTTCCTTGATAGGCTGCTTTTTGATACCACTTTACAGCTGCCTCTTCATTTTTATCTACCCCGCGTCCATTTTCATACATACGGCCCAGACTATTCTGTGCCCTCGTATCCCCCTGCTCAGCAGCTTCTTGATACCATTTTATGGCTTCTTGATCACTCTTAAGCACTCCACGTCCATTCTGACACATATATCCTAGGTTATATTGTGCCTTCGCATTCTTCTGAGCTGCTGCTTTCTTAAAGCATTCGAATGCTTTTTTTTCATCTTTATCTACTCCTTTCCCATAATAATACATCTCACCCAAATCTAGTTCTGCCTCTGCATATCCCTGGTTGGCAGCTTCTTGATACCATTTAAATGCTTTCTTTTCATCTTTCTCTACCCCTTGCCCATTTTTATACATTTTTGCTAAATTATATTGAGCTTTCACATGTCCTTGTTTTGTTGCTTTCTGATACCATTCTGCAGCTTTTTCATCATCTTTAGCTACAACCTGCCCTTCTGCATACATTACGCCTAGCTTAAATTGTGCCTCCATATCCCCTTGGTTAGCTGCTTGTTGGGCCGCCTCAAATGCCTTCTTAGCTTCTTGTGCTGCTCTAGGCGGGTTATTCTTTTTTGGTTTAGAGCCACCACCAGGGCCTTTTTTAGGTTGGCTAGATTTACGAGGTGTTTGAGGTTTTCGAGAATTATTACAGCCACAGGAAATAGTATTCAATATTATTATTATTCCTATAAGTAGTGTTAGCACTTGAAATAAGAAGCCTTTGATACTACATTTTTGAGTAAGCATGATAACAGGTGATTATGTTTGATCGGGTAAATTTAAGAAAAGGTTAAGTAGGGTTTATAAAAAGTGTGTATAAAGTTAGAATGAAATTGGAAATGTGTAGGACATTAGATATATTAAATAGTTGGTATACATTCTACTTTTATAATTGATCTGTTGTCTGGTCAAAGGTAGTACAGTCAGATTGATATATTCACGGTTAAGTATTTCAACAGATTATCATAAGTGAGCTGACCATAAACTTTCTTAAACTGAATCGCTTGTTATCTTGTTATAAAGAAACTAGTCTATTAACTACTATAAAAATCTTACTGCTAAAAGTTTAGTGCTGGCAAGGTCTATAAATTCTAAAAGCTATTAACTAAAACTTTTATCTATATCTAATTGTATATACTTAAGCATTTTTCTGTAATAATGCTTATACATTTTGTCTATAGCTTTAAGGCCTACTCTAATTATATGTCCAAGTACCAATTGAGCTGAGTTTTTTAAATTGCTGCTTGTATCAACAGGCAGCATCAGTACTCTACTCAACTAACCTAAATAGTGTTTTATTAATGTATAAAGAAGCATTAATATACCCACCATAGCAGGTAGTGAATTACCCCACCGTACAAACCGATTTCCAGCAATACGATCCAAAATATTTATATTACGGGCACTCATATAAAATCTTATATATCTCCTATAAAGATTATAATTAGCAGCTAACATATAAGTAATTACAGGAAAAAATAAGATTGCGGTAGGATGAAGCATACAAGCAATTAAAAATAAATATGCTAATCCTAGTAATGTTATATAAGTAAATGCAATGTCCGATGGTGTTGGGCGATGTTCTATTAATTGCTGAGCAGTGTATCCCCCAGTAGGGTCTATTGCATTTATATCAGCCCCTTGTTCTTGTAAGGTTTTTATTGCTTCCATTTGGGCTCTCCCACTAGCAAGATGCAGTGGTGTATAGCCATCTTGGTCCCTAACATCTATATTTGCACCTTCTTCTTTTAATTGCTTGATTAGTTCTGTATGACCTTGTAAAGCAGCCCAATGTAAGGGTGTGCGATCTTCATCATCTACCGTATCTATATTTGCCCCCTTCTTTTTTAAGAAATTGATTACTGCTGCATGGCGATTTTCAACAGCCAAACTTAATGGATTATAACCATGCTTATTCTGACTGTCTATAGTAATTCCCTTTTTTATTAGAAATCGCACTACTGTCACGTGGCCTTTTTTAGCAGCATGATGTAATGCAGACTCATTATTATTGTTTTTAGCATTTACATTGCCGCTCCACTCTTTTATCAGTAATTTAATTACTTTTAGCTGTCCTGCTTCGGCAGCATAATGTATCGGAGAATTACCAGACTTATCTTTAGTTTCTACATTAGTGCCTTGTCTTATTAAGAGATCAACTACTTCTAGATGTCCTCCTTTAGCAGCCCAGTGTAATGCTGTCTCGTTATTGCTATTCTTAATATTGACTATATCATGCCCCCAGTGCGCTATCAATAGCTTAGCCACTTCTAGCTGTCCTGTTTCAGCAGCATAATGTAGTGGAGAGTTGCCATATATATCCTTAACCATAATATTAGCCCCTTGTTCGCTTAACAGCTTTATTGCTTCTTCACTGCTTGCTTGTACAGCTGTATGCAAAGGTGTTTCGCCTTGCTTATTGCTAGCATTGATATCCGCTCCCAGCTCTAGCAATCGTCTAACTATTGCTTCTATATAACTTTTTTTAATAGCTGCTAAGCAATGGTGTGTAAGACTAGTACGATCGATACTTTTAAAGTTAGAAGTAGTATATGTTTCTGATAAAGGTTGTAAATGATGGTTTAGAAATGTGTCAATATGTTTGATTGCCAGATGTAAAGTGGTATTCCCATTTATATCTTGAAAATTAACTATAGGCCCTGCCTCTAGTAATTCTTGTATCCGTTCTATATCCATGCTTTCAATGGCGTCGTGTAAAGGATAAATAGTTTTTTTATTTTGCCTAGCTACCTTTCTTATGCTTTTATTTGGAGTTTCTATACCATTACCATGATTGTTACTCGTGCTAGTTATAAAATTTTCTTCTGTTACTTTCTCTTTTCCTTTTTTTCTTCTATTCCTTAAGCCTGCTTCCATGATATTATCTCTATCAGACTGTTGAGATACTTGTAAGGCTGTTTGCTCAGTCGTTGTAGATGCAATTACTAATGCTTGAGATTCGATGCTTGCTGTAACGTGTGTAGCACTATTCGTCATTAATGCGGAGCTTTGCTCATTGCCCGTTTGTCTAGTGAGATTCTGTATAGCACTTCCTTGGTTCCCTGTGGTAGGAGCAGCTGGTAAAGAGTCTCCGCAGCTTTGTAGAAATAAGCTGACAAGCAAAATGTAAATTATAAATTGTTGCGTTAAATTATATTTTTTATGCATAGACTTTCACTTTTCAAAAGGATTAGGTTCTTTTGAAATAAATTTTAAATAAAGTTCCTTTTGAATTATTGTGGTTATTTTTAAAATGTTGTTGCTATAATAGTTTACATCCTGTCTTTATCCAAATTACAAGCGTATTTTGAAGCTATTCTACTAGATTTTATACTGTATAGTATGTTTTTTATATAAATTTGAGCTAATAGCTTACAAAACCTTATTAAGATTAAACAAAGGAATATATACTTGGTTATATATCTTTATTTGTCATAAAAATGAATTATAGTAATTGGTTAGAGAGATATCCTGTATTACAAAAAATTGGAAATACGGCAGATCGCCTTGGGGTGGAAGCTTGTGTAGTGGGTGGGTTTGTTCGTGATTTATTTTTACAGCGTCCTTCTAAAGATATTGATATTGTATGTGTAGGTAATGGTATTGAATTAGCACAAGCAGTTGCGCAAGAATTAGGAGAAGATATAGTTGTACATATATTTAAAACTTTTGGTACGGCTATGTTACGCTGGCAAGATAATGAAATAGAGTTTGTAGGCGCTAGGAAGGAATCTTATAGTCGTGATTCTAGAAATCCTGTAGTGACACAAGGCACCCTTGTTGATGATCAGCTGAGAAGAGACTTTACAATTAATACACTTGCCATCCGAATAAATGAATCTCAGTGGGGAGAGTTGATTGATGACTTAGGTGGCCTATCAGATTTACAACAGAAAATTATTAAGACTCCTTTAGACCCAGGTGTAACTTTTTCTGATGATCCGCTCCGTATGATGCGTGCTATTCGTTTTGCTACTCAACTACGCTTTACTATAGATGAGGTTACGTTGATGTCTATTCAGCAGCATGCAGAACGTATTAAAATCATTTCTCAAGAAAGAATTACCGAGGAATTAAACAAGATTATATTAGCTGATATCCCTTCTAAAGGGCTCAAATTGTTATTTGATACTGGCTTGCTCAAACTCTTCTTTCCGGCACTAGTAAACCTACAAGGTAAAGAGACAATTCAAGGACATAGCCATAAAGATAATTTTTATCATACATTACAAGTTTTAGATAATATAGCCAAGCATACTAATAATTTGTGGCTACGGTGGGCTGCCATTTTACATGATATTGCTAAGCCACTAACCAAAAATTTTAGCCCAGAAATCGGCTTTTCTTTTCATGGACACGAAGATCTAGGAGCTAAGCTAGTTCCAAAAATTTTCAGGCAGTTGAAGTTGCCACTTTCTGAGAAAATGGAGTATGTACAGAAATTAGTTCGTTTACATTTAAGGCCTATTGCAATAGCACAGGAGGTAGTAACAGATTCGGCTGTTAGAAGATTGATCTATGAAGCAGGAGATGATTTAGAAGATTTGATGTTATTGTGTAGAGCAGATATTACTTCCAATAACCCTACAAAAGTAAAGCAATATCTTGGAAACTTTGATAAGGTAGAAAGAAAGGTAGTAGAAGTAGAAGAAAGAGATCAGGTTAGAAATTTGCAGCCTGTTATTACAGGAGATATTATTATGCAAACTTTTCAGCTTAAGCCTTCTAGGGTTATAGGAGAAATAAAAGCTGTTATTAAAGAAGCTATTTTAGAAGGAGAGATTCGTAATGAATATAAGGAAGCTTTCACATATATGCTGCAGGTTGGCAAGTCTTATGGATTGGTTCCAATTCTTCCCATTAAAAGATTAGGTGGCACCTTAAATAATAAGCTTTAGTAGAAGAGGAAGCTTTGATATTACCTTATAGGCGAGCTTTGTTGACTTATTCTTACTGTTGTATGTAATATAATCAAGTTAACTTGATTGTACTGTATAAAGTATGTTAATTAACACTGAGGCAGATCACAATAATTTTGTTGATTTAATCTTACAAATAAGCTAATAGCTATAAATACTTGAGACATATTGTATGGCAGATTTATTGAAGCTTAAATCCGATACTCAAGAGTACATAAGTGTAAAATATGAAGGGGGAAAGATTTTATTGAATATTTTAAAGAAAAGTAAAATTCAGCAGGGGAACAATTTTTAACAAGTTATATAGAGGTAGCTGAGTATACGCTTGAGCTTATACAAATGTATAGTAAGAATAGTCCTTTTGTTAATCTATGGTGATGGTGCCCATTCTTAAATTTTGTAATGTAGTAGATAATAAACTTAGAAGCTAATCCTACTTCAGATTTACAGAAAGAGCTTGCTGCTGCTTTAAATAACATTTCTTCTATTAAGGGCGGTTGTTCTGGCGAGCTTTGTCCACTATAGATGAAGCAGAGGTAGAGCCTGAGACAAAAAAATACAAAGGCTACTTGAAGGCATAGACAAAGTACTTCCTACAATTAAGACGAAAAATGAACGAGCCTATGCAATAGGACAAGAGGCTGTTAAAATAGGAGTGAATGCAATTCGTATATTCCAAGAGAGAACAAATGATTTTGGCTAGAAGATGCTTGGTGCAGAACGAACTAATATTATGTATGGATATGTAAGGTCAGCAGCACTTTTTACAATAACTTTGAAAGTATTATCGGGGAATAGCACATTCGTTATTAAATAGTTGTTAAGTTATTGGTAGCTATACTTATAATAGTATAATAATTGATATGGAAATTTTACATGAATCTAGCTTAGCTTACCACCAGCCTGTGTTGTTGGAAGAAAGTTTACAAGGACTTTCTATACAACCTAATGGCATTTACGTAGATACAACGTTTGGAGGGGGGGGGCATGCTAAAGCTATTTTAGCCCGGCTAAAAGGAAGTAAACTATTTGCTTTTGATCAAGATGAAGATGCTGAGTTAATAGCCAACAATTGGCATGATCCTAATTTTACTTTTATAAGAGCAAATTCTAGGTTTATACAGCGTTTTCTAGCATATCACCAAATAGAAAAAGTAGATGGTTTGATAGCTGATTTGGGTGTTTCTTCTCACCAGATTGATACGGCTCATCGGGGGTTTTCTACTCGTTCGGAAGGGCCATTAGATATGCGTATGGATCGTGCAAGCAGCCTTACAGCTAGCCAAATAGTCAATACCTATTCTTTTGAGGCGCTAACGCAGCTATTTAGAACATATGGAGAGTTGCATTCGGCACCTGCATTAGCTAAAGCTTTAATAGCTGCCAGGACCAAGTATCCTATAGAAACTACTCAGTCGCTCAAAGAGATTGCATTGCCTTTTGCCCCTCCTCGTAAAAGTGCCAAATTCTTAGCACAAGTATTTCAAGCTTTACGCATTGAGGTAAACGATGAATTAGGTGCTCTAAAATCTTTGCTTGAGCAGAGTTTGCAATTGCTTAAACCAGGTGGTAGATTAGTGGTTATATCTTATCACTCTTTAGAGGATAGGCTAGTAAAAAGGTTTATTAAAACAGGGAATTTTGAAGGTGAGTTAAACAAAGATATGTATGGTAACCCACTACAGCCATTCATTCCTATTTCTAAAAAGGCTATAGTTCCTACCGAGGAAGAATTAATAATAAATCCTAGGGCGCGTAGTGCTAAGCTTAGGGTAGGGGAGCGTACTAATTTATAAGCGTTCTCAAATATATTTTTTAAACTTATATAAGTGTCAAGAGTTAATGATTAAGGAAGATAAATTGTTCTTAATGATAAATATAATATATTTATTTATAGGTATATTATAGGATATATGTATAAAATTATCTGTTTGTTAAATTCTTTTGTATACAATAATCTTTATTTAATACTATTTTTATTTTTTTAACGCTTTATAATCGTTGTAGTAATTATAATGTGGATATAGTAAATGTTTTAATATCCTATTCATAACAGTTTTAAACTAAATTTTTCTATCAAATAAACACATTATATTCATTATTTATGCTTGGTAAATATTTAAATACTACGAAGCTTAGCCTTCAAGCTTTGCTAATGATGACTATCTTATTGATATCTCTCAATGCTTCTTCTTGTAGGTGTACGCCACCAGTAAATCCGCACGCGGTAGCTTCACAACTAAAGTTTGCTAAGTTAGAATGCGATGCAGCTAAGGGTATAGTTATTTATAATATAAAAAATGATGCAAAAGAAGCGGCTACAGGTATTCAATTGCGTTATACTAATAATAGTTCCAAAGATGTTTCTAAAACAGTTGTGATTAATAATAAACTCACAGATACTGTTAACATTAAAACAATCCCTGCAGGAGGTTCTACAGGTGATCAAGCTTTACCTATAGACTTTAAGCTAGCTGATGAAGCTAAATTTAATTTCGAAATTTTATGCGACGGTATTCTTCATGTTACTCCAGGACTAAAAACCTTTTATGATAAGTTACCTCAGTTAAAGCTAGTAACAGTTGGGCCTACTTCTTTAGTTGGTTATGATAGCGAAATAGAATTTAAAATACAAAAAGAAGTAAATAGTGGGAATATAGATTTAAGTAAATTAAGTTTAAAAGTACTTTGTAAAAGTAAAGAGTTGTTCATAGTTAATACAAGTTTAATGGATATGAGTGGTGAGAAACTACGAAGTGCCGTAGAAGGGGGTAATATTAAATTTCCTCTTAGTCATCTGAAGCCATTGAAAGTGGTACAAGCATTACTTGTTATACAACTCGAATATGGAAGTAATCAGTTAGATAAAGCTGAGTTTAGTTGGAGGATGCCCCTAAATGATCCTATTACAGAAATTTTTATGGCTGTTATACAGCAAAATGAAGAGTGGATGAAGGAACTTTTAAAAACACCAGGCATAGATATTAATATTGAAAATGAGCAAGGAGAAACAGTCCTTCATAAGGCTGTTGAGTTAGGCAGTCAAGAACAAGTTGACTTTTTACTTAAATTTGAAAATATTAATGTTAATTGTAAGAATAAAGAATATAAGCAGACACCTCTTCATAAAGCTGTTAAGCAAGGTAACCAAGAAATAATTGATAGTTTACTTGCTAAAGGGGCAGATATAAATGCTAAGGATTATCTAGAAAACACGCCTTTACATATAGCTGCTATTGAAGGTAATGAGGAAACTATTCAAAAATTATTAAGTAATAGCAATATTGATATCAATGCTAAAAACCAAGATGGTCACACTCCTTTAGGTCTTGCAGCTAGGAATGGTGATGTAGCTATCATGAATATATTACTAAATAATCATGCAGCTATAAGAATAGACAAAAATGGGAATACTCTTTTACATAAGGCTGTTCGATCAGGTGTAAAAGATGCTATACAGCTATTGCTTGATACAAAAAAAATTGATATAAATGCTGAAAATGTATATCGAGAGACACTCTTATCTATAGCTATAAAAGAGGCTAACTTAGAAATAATTAAATTTTTACTGAATCAGCCAGAAATACTTATCAATAATTATATTAATGACGCTGGTACTACGACTTTACATATGTTGGCTGCTAGAGCATATTTGTTTAATAAGGTTGGAGAAGCTGCTGCTGCTATGGAAGCATTAATCAATAAAGGTGCAGATGTAAATGCTAAGACCAGCGGAGGTAATTCACCTTTACACCTAGCTGCTAAGGAAGGTGGCCAAGCAGACATAAATATTTTATTAAATTATGGAGCAGAAATAAATGATAAAAATAAGCGTGGTGTCACACCTTTACATATAGCTATTGATTCACGTAATGAAGCAGCTGTAAAAGCATTATTATCTAGTCCTAAAATAGACTTAAATATACAAGATATAGACGGCTTTACTCCTTTGTACACAGCTGTATTGAATTTGCAGGAGGGAGAAGATCTTGCTCGTGAGAAAAGTATTATCGAAATGTTGCTTAAAAAAGGTGCTAGAACGGATATAAAGAATAAAGTGGGAGAAACTGTATTGGATCTCGTTAAAGAATTAAAAGATCCTGAAACAGAACAGTTGTTTGGTATAGCGTCTTAGTATTAATATATACAAGTGCTACTATCAATTAAAAATGAGTCATATATGAATATTTGAAGAATATCTTTCCTACTGAAAGAAGTGGCCAAGGTATTCTTCAATTTTTCTCATCAGTTATTAATGAGAGTTTTATATTTTATATATAAATCTATATTCACTGAATTTTAATAAAAATTTTATTTTTTAGCAACCAGTTGATTAAGTTGTAATTTAGAGTGGTAATGTAGATTCTTGTATGGCTGACAGTTAGCCCATTTCTAATACATAAACATTTTCTTCATCCAAAAACAATAATTGTATTTTTGATAAACTTTTAGCCTAATACTGAAAAAGATTTTGGAAGGTAATTAAGTGTACTCTTTTGATTTTTAAAAGCCTCCAATTAACAAATATTCTTTGGTAATGGATGTAGCGAGTAAAGAGTAAAAATACTTACATTTATGCTTCTAAATAATATAAATATTGACTTTTCTGCTTGTAAGCTACACTTAAGGTAATTCTACTTTATTATAGGTATAAAATGTTTAATAATTGTTGTAAATGTTTGTTGGATAATGCTTTTTATATACATACAAATGTTGTATAATATACTATTAAGCCCCACTATCCCTTATGTTTTTCAAAGAATTGTCTATTGAAAGGCCCTTATTCGTATTTTTAAAATTACTTATCGGCTTACTTGTATTTCCTAGTATCACATCCTGTGGCTGTGGCAATTCTCGTGAGCACAATAAAACTAAAAAAAATGAACGAAGCGAAGATATATCTTCTAATAATCAAGCACGTAATGGGGGCTTAAATATGGAAGTATTTCCTATAAGGTTAGATGGGAATAATAAACAAGTCACAGCTACATTTATACTAACAGACAATAATAAGGTAGCAGATCTAAAACAATATAAATTAAGAGTAAAGTTAGTAGAAAGCGGCAGTACCATACACTACAAAGATGGCAGCAATACACTAAGGATTATAACTGATAAAGTAGAAAAAAACTTAACTCATTTTTTTTCAATAACCGAACTTACACCTAATGAACCACCCTTAGAACTTCCTTTTGATATTATTCCTAATACAGAATCTACTTCTGTAAGTATAGTATTTGAATTGTTTGATAAGGATAATGCTAAGCTAAAAGAATACCCTATTAGCTGGAACAGGGAAGCAGTAAAGTCTGTAGGATTAAAAATTAATAAGTTAGATTATGAGCAAGCTAACAGTAGGGTGATCTGTAGTATACAGAACAATAGCAAAGAATTGGTTGGGGATGTTCAATTGCGCTATACCAATATTAGCCAAGATACTATTGGCAAGAACGTTGTACTAAACAACCAACACTCAGGAGTTATTAACTTTGCAAGTATAGCTCCAGAGGGTTTGACAGAAGACCAAATTTTGCCTATAGACTTTAAATCAGCTATTAAAGCTACATTTAGGTTTGAAGTGTTACATCAAGGCAAAGTGGTAGAAAATGTAATGGAAGAAAAGGAATTTGATTATAAAGAAGTTCTGCTAAAGTTAGTAGCAGTTGGACCTACCTCATTAATTGGAAAAGATAAGGCAATTCAGTTAAGGATAGAAAAAGAAGCTAGCAGTGGTAATATAGACGCTAGCAAGCTAGAATTAAGGATCATACAGCATACAACAAGTGATGCGCACCTGGACTATAATGGACAAGCTAGTGTAGTAGTACCAGGTAGTGAGTTAAATATTACAGGCGATAATATAATGCTTGTTATCCAACCATCTACTGCTGTACAAGCATCATTTGAATTACACCTAGTGTACGCACAGCATGTATTAGATAAACAATCATTTACATGGCGAATAGATGGCGACCAAGCCAATAAGATGCTTTTGGAAGCTGCAGCAGCAGGTAACGAGAAAAAAATCGAGGAATTGTTACAAATTCTAGAGATTGATATAAATGTTAAAAATGAGAATGATGAAACTCCTTTGCATGAGGCTGCTAAAAGTAATAATTCAGCAGTTATTAAATTACTCTTAGGCCAAGAAAATATTCAAGTAAATGCCCAAGACAAGCAAGGGTATACACCATTGAGTATAGCTATTGAACAAAATAATACGGCGTCTATTTCATCTCTACTAGAGTCAACAAAAACTGATGTAAACATAAAAACTAAATGGGGTAGCAGTCCTCTTCACTTAGCAATTCAAAAAGATAACCAAGAATTAGTTGAAGATTTAATAGCTAAAGGAGCCAATGTAAATGCTACCGATAACCATGATATTAGCCCCTTACATATAGCTACTTTACTAGGTAGTACAAAAGTTATAGCATTGCTCTTAGCCAAAGGAGCTAATATAAATGCTATGGATGAAGATGGAAATACTCCTTTACATATAGCTGCTGAAGAAGGGAAAGAGTCAGTTATAGAGTTACTATTAACTATGAGAGCAGATGTAAAGATGATAGATAAACGTGGTCTTACACCACTACACAAAGCTGCTTTAGCAGGCAATAAACTTGCAATACAAGCATTATTGGCCAGAAAAGCAGATGTAAATGCTAAAGACAAGAATGGTAGTACCCCACTACATAAAGCCGCTGAAAAAGGAAATAAAGAAGCTATAGAGGCTTTATTAGCAGTAAAAGAGGCTAATCTATATGCAAAAGTTGATGATGGTAGTACTCCTCTACATATAGCTGTTTTATATGGAAATGAGGAAGCAGTTACAGCTCTATTAGATAAAGGTGTAAAGGTAGGTGTTAAAGATAACTATAATAATATGCCTTTGCATATAGCCGCACAAAAAGGCAATCTATCAATTACTACAAAACTCCTAGAAAAGAAGGATGGTATAAATGATAAAGCCTATATGGGCTACACTCCACTACATATAGCTATCTATTATGGCTATCCAGCAATTGTTAAATTGCTACTTGATACAGATGCTAAGCGAAATATAAAGGATGCACAAGAAGAGACAGCTGTTGATCTAGCTCGACAATCACCCAATGAGGAAATAAAAAAATTATTTACTAAAAAGGGTGAAGGTAAAAATGATAAAAATGCTGTGGGTTACACGCCAGCTACTTATCATGATCATCCAGCAATTAATAAATTGCTACCTAAAAAGCAAGTTGAGCGAAATATAAAGGATGAACGAGAAGAGATAGATGTTGATTTGGTTTTGCGATCTATCGATGAAGAAATGAAAAGACTATTTGGTATTACGACTCCTTAAAATAGTGTGGAAAGAGAATATAATGGGTTGTAAATAGGAGTATGTTTTCCTATATAGGTTTCTGCTAAATTAGATGCTTTTTACCCTAAAAATAACAGATGTCTTGCAGGACCTATGGTTTAGCAGTAATGTATTTATAACTTATTTTTCTTTACACTATATCCATATCCCTTTGCTAGCAGATAGAGAAATGTACTCGTTGTGTATGGACTACACGCAATAACATAATTCTGTAATGGTATGTAGATAACTCTTAAATTAAAGTGGTGGTTTATACGTACTTTAAAAAGCTTCTCAAATTTCTAAAGTTAAGTTTTGAAATTTATATAGCTAATTAGGTAGATATAAATTATTTTGGATATATTTATTAATGTACTTGTATAAGTAAGTATTTAACAAGACTTATTAGCTTTGCATTAGGCAGCAAATATATGTACTGCTTATCACTCATCTATTCTAAACTACACTATGTTGAATCAATTTATTCTTAAAAAGCATGCATACTGCTTTTCTGTATTTCTTATTGGGTTATTAGGGGTGTTAAATTTTGTTTCTTGTAGTTGTGGTAATGATGATCTTCCTTCTCAATCCAAAAAACGAATTCCAACCCAATCTAAAAGGGAACAGCAAGATGATGGGGAATTAATCATGGATGTTTCTCCAACAAGCCTAGAGGGAATCGACAAAATTACAACAATTACATTTAAATTAAAGGGGAAAAAAGCAATATTAGCAAATTATACAATAGCTATAACCTCTATATGCATAGCTAATTCCATAGAACAAAAGAAACTTTATGAAACAAAAACCGTTGCAGATTTTTGTTTAGCTACAGAACTCACACCTAGCCAAAACATATTAAAAATTCCATATAAAGTTGTTGAAGATGATAAAAAATTTGACTTTGTTACTGTAGAATTTAAATTGACAGATAACAAAGGTAGTATTCCTATCACACGCAATGTTACTTGGAAAAAGGGGGTGGTTCCAGAAGTTCATTTAAAGTTTACTAAGTTGTTTTACAACCAAGCTAGTGGCTCCATTGTATTTAATATTCAAAATAGTACTGCTGTGCCAGTAAAAGATGTCCAGTTACGTTATACAAATATTAGTACGGATGAGGTTGAAAAAGCTGCTGTGCTTAACGGCCAGCAGACAGGCACTATCAATGTTACTAGTATTAGTGTAGGAAGTTCAACAGAGGATTACGTTTTGCCTATCGATTTTAAATTAGCAACCAAGGCTAAATTTAAATTTGAAATTTTATATCGAGGTAACCCTGTGAAAGATGGGACAATAGAGCAATATTTTCATGATAAACCGCCTGTATTAAAGCTGGTACCATTAGATCGTACTGCATCCGATAAAACAATTCAATTCAAAATAGAAAAAGAGGCTAAAAGTGGTAATATAGATCCTAGTAAATTAAAATTGTTGATAAGTGAGGCCACAGGTAGCAGTTCGGAAGTTTATTATAATGGTGAAAAGGCAATAGAAATAATGGCTACTCGTTTAGGAAATATAGGAGATACTATAAAATTGATTGTACATTCTAAAAAAGCTATAGAAGCATCCTTTGCGCTACAGCTTGTATATGACGGTAGCAATATAGGCAGTGTACAAACATTTAAATGGATAATTGATAGTACTGAAGCTACCCATCTCCTTTTTGAAGCTATGGATACTATTGATAATTCAAATGATGTTGAAGCAACAATTGATCTATTGCTCGCGAAAGGTGCATCTTTAAATGCTAAGGATGCGCATGGTGATACCCTTCTTCATAAAGCTGTCGAAAAAGGAAATAGAGAAGTTGCCGAGCTGCTTATAACCAAAGGTGCATCTTTAAATGCTAAGAATAGGCATGGTAATACTCCTCTTCACCTTGCTATAAGAAAACGAGATAAGGAAATTATTGAAATATTTATAGAGAAAGGAGCAAATATATGTGCTGAAAATAATGATGGCGAATCACCACTTTCACAAGCCATTATATCAAATGATCAAGAAGTTCTTGATGAATTGTTAAAATCAAAAAAAGGCTATATAAATGACACTTGTTTTCATGCTCGTTTTACAGCCCTTCATTTAGCATCTTCAATAGATAATATAGATAATAAAGTGGTAATTGAGAAGCTATTAGCCAAAGGGGCAAATATAAATACTACTAATGAGAACAATGGGAATACACCCTTGCACCTAGCGGTTAACTCTAATAAGCAGGTAGCTATTGAGGTGCTATTAGAAGGAAAAGATATTGATGTAAATATTGGAAATTATTGGTTGGACACATCTCTTCATCTAGCAATTCGAAAAGGCAATAGGGACCTTATTAGATTACTGCTAGCAAGAAAGGATATTAATACCAATATTGGGAATGATAAACTTTATACACCCCTTCACCTAGCAGTTAAGGGTAATAATAAAGAGGCTGTTGAATTACTTCTCAGCAAAGGAGCAGATATAGATGCTGAAAATGAATTGAAGAATACCCCCTTAC
>ERZ778018.1153-NODE-1153-length-25032-cov-10.010009_pt1 | contig 25032 bp, 24 predicted proteins | sample MGYA00375748_ERZ778018 | MGnify/ENA primary metagenome ERZ778018 (study PRJEB29350, sample SAMN05509839) | bioreactor metagenome | biome: bioreactor; material: wastewater | place: South Africa: University of Cape Town | collected 2014-04-22 ... | reverse complement strand
TGTTCATCGAAACCTCGGGCTGCCTGCCGATGTGCGGCCACGGCACCATCGGCACTGTCACCATGGCGCTGGAGCGCGGGCTGGTGACGCCCAAAACCCCCGGCAAGCTGATGCTGGACACGCCGGCCGGCCTGGTCGAGGCGACATACAAGCAGTCCGGCCAGCATGTCGACAGCGTGCGGCTCGTCAACGTGCCGTCCTTCCTGCATGCCACGGACCTCACCGCCGAGGTCGAGGGGCTTGGCGAAATCACCGTCGATGTCGCCTATGGCGGTAATTTCTACGCCATTGTCGGGCCGCAGAAGAACTACACCGACCTTGCCGATATCCAGCCCTCGGACGTGCTGCGCTGGTCGCCGCTGCTGCGCCGTGCGCTTAACGCGAAATATCAGTTCGTCCACCCCGAGAACCCGACCATCAAGGGGCTCAGCCACGTCATGTGGACCGGGCGCCCGACCAGCAGCGAAACCACCCACCGCAACGCCGTCTTCTACGGCGACAAGGCGATCGACCGTTCGCCCTGCGGCACCGGCACCTCGGCCCGCATGGCGCATCTGCACGCCCGTGGCGAACTCAAGCCGGGCGACCGCTTCGTGCACGAATCGATCATCGGCTCGACCTTCAAGGGCGAGATCGTCGCTGAGATCACGCTGGCCGGCCGGCCAGCCATTATCCCGGCCATCGAGGGCTGGGCGCGCATGACCGGCTTCAACACCATCTTCGTCGATGAGCGCGACCCCTATGCGCACGGCTTCCAGCTGGCCGATCGATAGCTCTTCTAAATAGGCCGCATGAGTCCAAAGAATAAGTGGTCCGATCACCGCCGGGCGCGTGAAATCCGGGCCTTCGGCGGGGCGCGCGTCCATGAATTAGCGAATATCACGGGATTATTTCAATATTTTGAGATGATTCTCCAAGAATTGCCGACAATTCCGTTATTCACGCTTTTTAACACTCTGGCTCTCTGTCGAATTGCCGCCCGCAAAAGGCGCTGCTAACAATCTCTCACGAGCGATCGATGAAGGAACGTGACAAGTTCCACATCACGATGTGATCGACGGGGAGTGCGGCATCGATGGAAGTGTTCCTGCAGCAGCTGATCAATGGCGTCACGCTGGGCTCGATCTATGGCCTGATCGCCATCGGCTACACGATGGTGTTCGGCATTATCGGCATGGTGAACTTCGCCCATGGCGACCTGTTCATGGTCAGCGCCTTCGTTGCGCTGATCACCTTCCTGGTGGTCACCGCATTGTTCGGCGTCAGTTCCGGCGTCATCGTGGTGGCGCTGATCGCCTGCCTGATCGTCGGCATGTTCATCGCCTCGCTGTATAACTGGGCCATCGAGCGCATCGCCTACCGGCCGTTGCGCGGCTCGTTCCGCCTCGCGCCGCTGATCTCGGCCATCGGCATGTCGATCCTGCTGGTCAACTACGTGCAGATCGCGCAGGGCGCGCGCAACAAGCCGACGCCGCCCATGCTGCGCGGCGGGCTGACGCTGATGGAAAGCCCGACCGGCTTCACCGTCGAACTCGCCTACAAGCAGATCCTGATCTTCGTGGCGACGGCGATCCTGCTGGCGGTGTTCTGGTACATCGTCAGCCATACCTCGCTCGGCCGCGCGCAACGCGCCTGCGAGCAGGACCGCCGCATGGCGGCGCTGCTCGGCGTCGATGTCGATCGCACCATCTCGATCACCTTCATCATCGGCGCCGCCCTCGCCTCGGTCGCCGGCGTGATGTATCTCGTCTATTACGGCGTCGTTTCCTACAATGACGGCTTCATTCCGGGCGTGAAAGCCTTTACCGCCGCGGTGCTTGGCGGCATCGGCTCACTACCGGGCGCGGTAATCGGCGGCCTGCTGATCGGCGTCATCGAGACGATGTGGTCGGCCTATTTCTCGATCGACTACAAGGACGTCGCCGCCTTCGTCATCCTGATCGTCGTGCTGATCTTCATGCCGCAAGGCATTCTCGGCAAACCCGACGTGGAGAAGGTCTGATGCGCGACACCGCCGTCGTGAAGCCTCGCTTCGACGCCGTCGCCGCCCTGAAGGACGCCGGCTTCTGGACCCTGGTCGGTGTCGGCCTGTTCCTGCCGCTGATCTACTTCCAGGCCAACCAGGCGATGAACAACGAGATGGTGCTGGTCCAGCGCCCCGGCTTGTTCTTCGGCATGCTTGCCTTCATCTTCTTCGGCCGGCTGCTGATGCTGCTGCGCGCCGCAACCAGGAGGCCGGCCAAGCCGCGCACCGGCCCGAGCCTGCTCCAGCGCTTCGAGCCGTCGGTGCAGCCGGTGATGATCCTGCTGCTCGGCCTCTTCCCCGTCCTTTCACTGCTGCTGGCCGGACAGGCCGGCTCGCTGAAATGGGTCGATAATTTCGGCGTGCAGATCCTGATCTACATCATGCTCGGCTGGGGCCTGAACATCGTCGTCGGCCTCGCCGGCCTGCTCGATCTCGGCTATGTCGCCTTCTACGCCGTCGGCTCCTACACCTATGCGCTGCTCGCCCAGCATTTCGGGTTTTCGTTCTGGCTCTGCCTGCCCGTGGCCGGCGTGCTGGCAGCCTTCTGGGGCATCCTGCTCGGCTTCCCGGTGCTCAGGCTGCGCGGTGACTATCTCGCCATCGTCACGCTGGCTTTCGGCGAGATCATCTACATGGTCGCGCTGAACTGGACCGATTTCACTGGCGGCGGCGCCGGCATCTCGGCGCCGAAGATCGACTTCTTCGGCATCCCGTTCACCGCCAATGACGATGGTTTCGCCGCAGTGTTCGGGCTGGAGTTCACGCCGGTCTACCGCACGATCTTCCTGTATTACACAATCTTCTTCCTGGCGCTGTTCACCGCCTTCGTCACCATGCGGCTGAAACGCCTGCCGATCGGGCGCGCCTGGGAGGCGCTGCGCGAGGACGAGATCGCCTGCCAGTCGCTCGGCATCAACACGACCAACACCAAGCTGACCGCCTTCGCCATTGGCGCCATGTTCGGCGGTTTCGCCGGCTGCTTCTTCGGCGCGCGCCAGGGCTTCATCTCGCCGGAATCGTTCCGCTTCATCGAATCGGCGCTGATCCTCGCCATCGTCGTGCTCGGCGGCATGGGCTCGCTGCTCGGCGTCGTGCTGGCCTCGATCGCGCTGATCGGCGGCTCCGAACTGCTGCGCGAGTTCGAGTTTCTCAAGCCCTATATTGGCGACGATCCGGTCAAGTACCGCATGCTGATCGTCGGCCTCGGCATGGTGATGATGATGATCTGGCGGCCGCGCGGCCTGATCTCGACACGCGAGCCGACGATCTTCCTGAAGAAACGCAAATCGATCTCCGGCAGCCTCGTCAAGGAAGGACACGGCTGATGAGTGCGGGAACCACGCTGCTCAGCGTCGAGCACATGACGATGCGCTTCGGCGGCCTCGTCGCCATCAACGACCTGTCCTTCCTGGCGCGCGAAGGCGACATCACCGCGGTGATCGGCCCGAACGGCGCCGGCAAGACCACCGTGTTCAACTGCATCACCGGCTTCTACAAGCCGACCGAGGGGCGCATCGCGCTGCGCCATGGCGCGGCCGACATCGCGGCCAACCTCACCGCCGCGACCGATAGCAACACCGCCTCGCTCGTGGTCGAGGGCGGCACGCTGTTCCTGCTCGAGCGCATGGCGGGCTTTCGCATCGCGGCGCAGGCGCGCGTCGCCCGCACTTTCCAGAACATCCGGCTGTTCCAGGGCATGACGGTGCTCGAGAACCTGATGGTCGCCCAGCACAACCCGCTGATGGTCGCCTCGGACTTCACCATCGGCGGCCTGTTCGGCCGGTCGAAATACAAGCTCGCCGCGGCGGCAGCCGTCGACAAGGCGAAGTTCTGGCTCGACAGGATCGGCCTTATCGAGCGCGCCGACGATCCGGCCGGCGAATTGCCCTATGGCGACCAGCGCCGGCTCGAAATCGCCCGCGCCATGTGCACGGACCCGGTGCTGCTGTGCCTCGACGAACCAGCGGCCGGCCTGAATCCGCGTGAAAGCGGCCAGCTCAACACGTTGTTGCGCGCCATTCGCGACGAGCACGGCACCTCGGTCCTGTTGATCGAGCACGACATGAGCGTGGTGATGCAGGTCTCCGACCATGTCGTGGTGCTCGAATACGGCACCAAGATCGCCGACGGCACGCCGGCAGAGATCCAGAACGACCCCAAGGTGATCGCCGCCTATCTCGGCGTCGAGGACGAGGAAGTCGAAGCCGTCGAAGCGGAGGTTGGCCTATGAGCGTGGCGACGGAGAATGCCGGCCTCGTCCAGCCGGCGACCGCGCGGACGGTGCTGCAGATTCGCGGCGTCGAGACCTTCTACGGCCATATCCGCGCCCTGAAGGGCGTCGATCTCGACGTGCACGAGAACGAGATCGTCACCCTGATCGGCGCCAACGGCGCCGGCAAGTCGACGCTGATGATGACGATCTGCGGCGACCCGCGCGCCCGCAGCGGCTCGATCGTCTATTTCGGCCAGGACATCACCCAGTTGCCGACGCACAAAATTGCGCATCTGGGCATCGCGCAATCGCCGGAAGGCCGGCGCATCTTCGCGCGCATGACGATCCTCGAGAACCTGCAAATGGGCACCACGGTCAATGGCGGCGCCTATTTCCAGGACGACCTCGAGCGCGTCTGCACCATCTTCCCGCGCCTGAAGGAACGCCTGCAGCAGCGCGCCGGCACCCTGTCGGGCGGCGAACAGCAGATGCTGGCCATCGCCCGCGCGCTGATGTCGCGACCGAAGCTGCTGCTGCTCGATGAGCCCTCGCTCGGCCTCGCGCCGCTGGTCGTCAAGCAGATTTTCCAGGTCATCCGCGACATCAACCGCAGGGATGGCATGACGGTGTTCCTCGTCGAGCAGAACGCCTTCCACGCGCTGAAACTCGCGCATCGCGGCTACGTGATGGTCAATGGCGAGATCACCATGTCGGGCACCGGCAAGGAACTGCTCGCCGACCCGAAAGTGCGCGCCGCCTATCTCGAGGGAGGCCATCACTGATGCAAGGCCTGTTCTACGAAGCGGAATCGCCCTGGCTGTTCCTGTTCCTGACGGTGATCCTCGGCGGCGCCGCCGCCTTCCAGACCGGCCGCGCCGTGGCCCAGACCTGGCGCCCGCTCTGGCTTCTGCTGTTCTATTCGATGGTGATCGCCATCGCGGTGCGCTTCCTGCACTACGCGCTGTTTCAGGAAACGCTGATCTCGCTGCAATTCTACATCGTGGATACGCTGGTCTGCCTGATCGCGGCATCGATCGGCTACCGGCTCGCCCGGGCAAGCCAGATGGCGCGGCGCTATTGCTGGGCTTATGAGCGCCATGGCCCGTTCGGCTGGCGGGCCAGGATCGCGCCGGCACCCGCTCCGGAAACGGGCCCGTAAATTCGAGTGACAGTCGCTAAAAAAGCCGATTTGATCGCGCTTGTAAGGCGAGCGCGCAATCCGCCACGGGACGGAAATCCCGAAGGAATTCAAAGGGAGAGTGCTACATGAGAAAAGCTTTACTCACAGGAGTGGCTCTGGGGATCGGCCTGCTGTTCGCAGCCAGCGCCAATGCCCAGGTCAAGATCGGCCTCGGCGGCCCGATCACCGGCCCGAACGCCTCGTTCGGCAAGCAGTTGGTTGACGGCGCCGAGCAGGCCGTCGCCGACATCAACGCCGCCGGCGGCATCCTCGGCCAGAAGGTCGAGCTGCTGAAGGGCGACGACGTCTCCGACCCGAAACAGGGCGTCTCGGTCGCCAACAAATTCGTCGGCGACGGCGCCAAATTCGTCGTCGGCCACTTCAACTCGGGCGTGACCATTCCGGCCTCGGACGTCTATGCCGAGAACGGCGTGCTGGTGATCTCCCCGGCCGCGACCAATCCGAAATATACCGAGCGCAAGCTGTGGAACACGTTCCGCGTTTGCGGCCGCGATGACCAGCAGGGTGTCGTGGCGGCCGATTACATCGCCGCGAACTTCAAGGGCAAGAAGATCGCCATGGTGCACGACAAGACGCCTTACGGTCAGGGCCTTGCCGAGGAAACGCGTAAATCTTTGGCCAAGCACGGCATCAAGCCGGTGCTGTTCGAAGGTATCAATGTCGGCGAGAAGGACTTCTCGGCGCTTGTCACCAAGATCAAGACCACCGATGCCGATCTCGTGTACTGGGGCGGCCTGCAGACGGAAGCAGGCCTGATCGTGCGCCAGATGCGCGACCAGGGCGTGAAGGCGCCGATGATGGGTGCCGACGGCATCACCTCGGACGAGTTCGCCACGATCGGCGGCCCGGGCGTCATCGGTACGCTGATGACCTTCCCGCCGGACCCGCGCAAGCGCCCGGAAGCCAAGAAGGTGGTCGACGCCTATAACGCCAAGGGCATCAACCCGGAAGCCTATACGCTCTACACCTACGCCGCCTTCCAGGTGATCAAGGAAGCAGCCGAGAAGGCCAAGTCGCTTGATCCGAAGAAGGTCGCCGCTGAAATCCACAAGGGCGGCAAGTTCAATACGGTGATCGGCGAACTGTCCTTCGACAAGAAGGGCGACATCACCCGGCCGGACTATGTGATGTACACCTGGAAGAAGGTCGGCGATAAAATCACCTACGTGCAGAACGACTGATCCTTTTCCAACGACAAGCAAGGAAAGGCCCGCGTCCCGCACGCGGGCCTTTTTCTTTGGGGGTAATCCACGATGAACGCGTCGCCGCTCAACCTGCTGACCGATGTTCCGGGCCTCGCCGTCGGCCATGCCGACGATGCGGGTCTGGCCAGCGGCGTCACGGCCATCGTCTTCGATGCTCCGGCCGTCGCCTCGGTCTCGGTGCTCGGCGGCGCGCCCGGCACGCGCGAAACCGAATTGCTCGCGCCGGAGAGCACGGTGCCGGCGATCGATGCGATCCTGCTGTCCGGCGGCTCGGCCTTCGGGCTCGATGCGGCCGGCGGCGCGCAAGCCTGGCTGCGCGAGAACGGCCGCGGCCTCGCCATTGGCGATATCCGCGTGCCGCTGGTGCCGCAGGCGATCTGCTTCGACCTGCTCAACGGCGGCGACAAGCACTGGGGCCGGTTCTCGCCATATCGCGATCTCGGCTACGAGGCGTGCCGCGCGGCCCGGCCCGGCGCCTTCGCGCTCGGCACGGTCGGCGGCGGCTATGGCGCGACGACCGTCAACCTCAAGGGCGGGCTCGGCTCGGCCAGCGCCACGACAAGCAGCGGACATTCCGTCGGCGCGCTCGTCATCGTCAACGCACTCGGCTCGGCCATCATTGGCGATGGCCCGCATTTCTGGGCGGCCGGCCTCGAACGTGACGCCGAGTTCGGCGGCCTCGGCTTTCCGGCGCCGATCCCGGCGGGCGCACAGCAACTGACGTGGAAAGGTCAGGTGCAGGCCACCACCATCGCGCTCGTCGCCACCGATGCCGTGCTCGACAAGGCGCGCGCCAAGCGCCTCGCCGTCGCGGCGCATGGCGGCATCGCCCGCGCATTGCGGCTGTCGCACGCCGCCATGGACGGCGACACCGTGTTCGCCGCCGCGACGGCCAAGCGCCCGCTCACGGGGCCGGACGACTTGACCGAAATCGCGGCCACCGCAGCCGATTGCCTGTCACGCGCCATCGCGCGCGGCGTTCACGCGGCGACGGCCTTGCCCTTCGCCAGAGCCCTGCCCGCCTGGCGGGATCGGTTCGGGCGGCGGTGAAGCACTTCAAGAGCCCTGCCACTCTTGGCTGGCCTCAAGCACGGCCTGACCGAGCCGTTCTTCGCGTCGGGATGGGCTGGATAAACCGGCCCATGACGGCCGAGGAAAGGTGTAAAACATGTCAGCCGTCATCGGCCGGCTTGACCGGCCGATCCCGATCCGTGGGGCGCGGTTGTTCCTGGATACCGGGTCAAGCCCGGCAAAATACCACCCCCCTCGCCGTCTTGCCCCGGCCTCGAGCCTGTGGCCGTTCAGAACCGGTCGGCGCGGTACGGCGTCGGGTCGGTATAGGGCGTCTCGCCCGTGATCATCTCGGCGATCAGCCGGCCGGTCGAGCCCGCCAGCGTCAGCCCGTGATGGGCGTGGCCGAAGGCGAACCACAGGCCCTTGTGGCGCGGCGCCGGACCGATTACCGGCAGCATGTCGGGCAGGCACGGCCGGCAGCCCATCCACGGCTGTTTCTCGCGCGCCTCGCCGAGCGGATACAGCGTGCGCGCCCACGGCTCGCAGCGCGTCATCTGCACCGGCGTCGGCGGCGCATCGCGCAGCGCGAACTCGACCCCCGTGGTCAGGCGCACGCCCTGGCTCATCGGCACCAGCATGAAACCGCCATCGGCATCGAGCACCGGGCGGTTCAGCACCGCATTGCCCTGCGAGGTGAAATGCAGGTGATAGCCGCGCTTGACGAATAGCGGCATGCGATAGCCGAGCGGCCGGTAAATCTCATCCGACCACGGCCCCATCGCCAGCACGACATCAGCGGCATCGACCGCGCCGGAGGCCGTCGTCACGCTCCAGCGGCCATCGCTCCCAAGGTTCAGCTTGCGCGCATCGCCGCGCAAGAACTTGCCGCCGCGCGCCTCGAACAGCGCCTCATAGGCGAGCGTCAGCGCCAGCGGGTTGGCCAGCGTATAGGGCGCCTCGAAATGCAGGCCGCCAATGAGCCCGTCGCGCAGATGCGGTTCCTTGTCCGCGAGCGCCGCCTTGTCGAGGCTGATCGATTCGACGCCGTAGCGCCTGGCCTCCTCGAAGATCTTGAGAGCGGCATCCTGCGCGGCGGCGGTGCGGAACACCTTGATCCAGCCATCCTTGCGCAGGGCCGCGCTGACGCCGGCTGCCTGGGCCAGCGCCGCATGCTCGCTCAGGCAATGCTCGAAAAGCGGGATGTTGGCAGCGATCGTGCGCGCCACCGCCTCTGGCCGTCCGTTGCGCCAGTAGCGAAACAGCGCCGGCGCCAGCTTCGGCAGCGCCGAGAGATGGTAATGCGCATCGCGCCGGTTGTTCAGCGCATAGGACAGGATCGTGCTGAAATCCTGCGGAAACGCATATGGCGTCACCGCCTCGCGCTGGATCATGCCGGCATTGCCATATGAGGTGCCGCGTCCGGGGTCGCCCTTGTCGACCAGCACTACCGAACGGCCGCGTTGCTGCAGATTAAGCGCGGTGGCGACGCCGACGATACCCGCGCCAAGAACGATCACATCGCTACGCATATGCTTCGGCTTCCCCCTGCCCGCGCCGTGCTCTTGTGCCGGCCGTGCCGCCCCTGTCTTGCCGGGAATCGCCGCACCGATCAACCGCTTCGCCCGGAAAGTGACAGTGGAATAGCCATGCGCGGAGGAAAACCGCGCCAACCGGATGGCTCTCGGCGGCCGGACGTGGCACATGGAAGCTTCCGCCCGCCCGCACCGGGATACGATCATCCGCTCATGACCAGCCTTCTAGCACCGTTGAACCGCGCCCTGTCGTTCCTTGGCCGCAACGGCACCGTGTTTTTCGCGCTCAGCATCTTCATCGGGCTGGCGCTGCCGCAGCTCGCCCATATCATGCGGCCGGCCCTGGCGGTGAGCACCTTCATTTTCATCATGATGACCTTCGCCCGCACCGATGGCGACGACCTGCGCGCCACGCTGCAGCGGCCGCGCCGGTTCGCGCTCGCCCTGCTCTGGATCATGGCCGTGCCGCCGCTGGTCCTGCTCGGCTCGTTCCTGATCCTGCCGCGCCCGGAATGGAACCAGGAACTGCTGCTGGCCTTCGCGCTCTATGCCTCGGCGCCGATCCTGGTCGGCTGCCCGGCCTATGCCATGCTGCTCGGTTTCCGCAACGGCATGATCATCGCGTTGCTGTTCGTCACCACCGTGCTGTCGCCGCTGCTTGTGCCGCCGCTATTGACGTTCCTGACCGGCACGAACGTCCCGATCAGCACCGGCGTCCTCGGCCTGCGCCTGCTGCTGCTGGTCGGCGGCGCCATCGCCGCCGGGATGGTGATGCGCCGCTGGCTCGGCCCGCAAACCATGCGAAGCCTGAAGCACCAGTTCGATGGCGTCGGCGTGATCTGCTATCTGCTCTTCGCCATTGCCGCAATGGACGGCGTCATCGAGACTGCCCTCGCCGATCCGCTCTGGGTGCTGACATTGCTCGTCTTGAGTGTCGTCACCTGCGGGGCGATGCAGATTTTTGCGCTCGTCGTCATGAACTGGCTCGGCCCCAACGATGCTTTCACCACCAGCCTTGGCACCAGCCTGCGCAATGTCGGCCTGATCATCGCCGTGCTCGGCTATGCGACGCCGAAGGACACCTATCTGTTCTTCGCCATGACGCAATTCCCCGTCTACCTGACGCCGCTGCTGGTTTCACCATTGGCGCGGGCCTATCTCCGGCGTATGGAGCGGCTGGAATCCAACCGACCAGCCGGCCAAGCCGGCACAGCCTGATCGGAAAGGCCGTCATGAGCCGCTCGCTCGCCATTGCTCCCTCGATCCTGTCGGCCGATTTCTCGCGCCTTGGCGCCGAAGTCGCGGCCGCCGATCATGCCGGAGCCGACTGGATCCACTGCGACGTGATGGACGGGCATTTCGTGCCCAACATCACCTTCGGGCCGGCCATCCTACAGGCGATCCGGCCGCTGACGAAAAAGCCGCTCGACGTGCACCTGATGATCGCCCCGGCCGACGCTTATCTCGAGGCCTTCGCCAAAGCCGGCGCCGACATCATCACCGTGCATGCCGAGGCCGGCCCGCATCTGCACCGCTCGCTGCAGACCATCCGCGCGCTCGGCAAGCGGGCCGGCGTGGCGCTCAATCCCGGCACGCCGGAGAGCACTGTGGCGCAAGTGATCGACATGGTCGATCTCGTGCTGTGCATGACGGTCAATCCGGGCTTTGGCGGCCAGGCCTTCATCGCCTCGGTGATCGACAAGATCGCCCGCGTCAAGGCGCTCGTCGGCGCCCGCCCGATCGATATCGAGGTTGATGGCGGCATCACGCCGGACACCGCACCGCGCGTCATCGCCGCCGGCGCCAACGCGCTTGTCGCCGGCACCGCGGTTTTCAAGGGCGGCGAGACCGCCTACGCCGCCAATATCGCCGCCATCCGCCAAGCCGCGGGCGGCGCCTCGCGCATGGAGTAGATGCTGATGATCCCCCGTTATTCCCGGCCGGACATGGTCGCCATCTGGTCGCCGGAAACCCGCTTCCGCATCTGGTTCGAGATCGAGGCCCACGCCACGACCAAGCTCGCCGAACTCGGCGTCGTGCCGAGAGAAGCCGCCGAGGTGATCTGGGCGAAGGGCGACAAGGCGGTGTTCGACGTGGCGCGCATCGACGAGATCGAGCGCGAAACCAAGCATGACGTCATCGCCTTCCTGACGCATCTGTCCGAAATCGTCGGGCCGGAAGCGCGTTTCGTGCATCAGGGCATGACCTCCTCAGATGTGCTCGACACCACGCTCGCGGTGCAGCTCGCTCGCGCCAGCGACCTGCTGCTCGCCGATCTCGACGGGCTGCTCGCCGCCCTCAAGCGGCGCGCCTTCGAGCACAAGATGACGCCTGTGATCGGCCGCTCGCACGGCATCCATGCCGAGCCGGTGACCTTCGGCCTCAAGCTCGCGCTTGCCTATGCAGAATTCAGCCGCTGCCGCGACCGGCTCGTCGCCGCGCGCAAGGAGATTGCCACCTGCGCCATTTCGGGCGCCGTCGGCACCTTCGCCAATATCGATCCGGCGGTGGAGGAATACGTCGCCGAGAAGCTCGGCCTGACGCCTGAGCCGATCTCGACACAGGTCATTCCGCGCGACCGCCACGCCATGTTCTTCGCCACGCTCGGCGTCATCGCCTCCTGCGTCGAGCGGCTCGCCATCGAAATCCGTCACATGCAGCGCACCGAGGTTCTGGAGGCGGAGGAGTATTTCTCGCCCGGCCAGAAGGGTTCCTCCGCCATGCCGCACAAGCGCAACCCGGTGCTGACGGAAAACCTCACCGGCCTGTCGCGCATGGTGCGCGCCTTCGCCCTACCCGCCATGGAGAACGTGGCGCTGTGGCACGAGCGCGACATCTCGCACTCCTCCGTCGAGCGCATGATCGGCCCGGATGCGACCATCACCCTCGATTTCGCGCTGGCGCGCCTGACCGGCGTCATCGACAAGCTGCTGGTTTACCCTGAGAACATGCAGAAGAATCTCGACCGGCTCGGCGGCCTCGTGCACTCTCAGCGCGTGCTGCTGGCGCTCACCCAGAAGGGCGCAAGCCGCGAGGACGCCTATCGGCTCGTACAGCGCAACGCCATGCCGGTCTGGCGCGGCGAAGGCAATTTTCGCGAGCTTCTCAAGGCCGATGCCGAGGTCGGCAAATTCCTCTCAGCCGCTGATATCGACGAGAAATTCGACCTCGGCTACCACCTGAAGCAGGTCGATACCATCTTCCGGCGGGTTTTTGGACAAAGCTGACGCGAGCCGAACGGTCTACTCCGAAACCGGCTCCGCTGCGGGCGTCGCGGCCTTGCGCGTGCGCTTGCGCGCCTGCTTCGCCTTGTGCCTGGCCGGCGCCGGTTCGGCCGCCGGCTCCACGGCAGGCGTTTCGTTGAAGTGATAGGACATCTGCTGGGTCGCCTCGGCCCGGCCCGTGCTCCCGAACATGTTATCGGTCGCGCTGCCAACCTTGGCACAGCCGCCAACCGCCAGACAAATCACGCCAATCGCCCAAATACGTCCCATGCATATCCTCCTTCGACCCGTTGGCGCGGCGACGTTCACGCAAGCGTTGGCGCAGACGTGTCCGCTCGTGACGTGCCAATCTCGCCCGTTGAGGTTATTCTGACGGCGTCGTAACACGAAAACAACCTCGGCTTCATGCTCGTCCCTAGCTTTACGCCCGCCTGTCCTTGGCACGACCGTTCCGGTCGCCTGTCCCTTCTCAAGCTCGCGACCTTCGTCGCGCTGTTCCTGCCGGCCGCCTGGATTCTCTGGCAATGGTGGAACGGCGACCTGCTGCCCAAGCAGGTAACGGAGATGATCCACCAGACCGGCGACTGGGCGGTCCGCCTGCTGATGCTGTCGCTGTTCGTCACGCCGCTCAGGCGCATCGCCAACTGGAACAAGCTGATCACGGTGCGGCGGATGATCGGCATCGCGGCGCTGGCCTATGCCGTGACGCACCTGTCGCTCTATGTCGTCGACCAGCGTTTCGACCTCGTCCGCGTCGCCAGCGAGATCGCGCTGCGCATCTACCTGACCATCGGCTTCGTGACCCTGCTCGGGCTCGCGGCACTAGGCGTCACCTCGACCGACGCGATGATCCGCCGGCTCGGCGGCAAGCGCTGGAACCGCCTGCACAGCCTCGTCTACGGCCTCGGCGCGCTCGCCTGCCTGCATTACTTCATGCAATCGAAGATCGATGCCACGCAGGCGACTCTGATCGCTGGCTTTTTCCTGTATCTGATGTTGTTCCGGCTGCTGCTGAAATTCCGCCTGCCGATCACGGCATGGACACTCACCGGCCTCGCTCTCGCGAGCGGCTTCGGCACCGTGGCGCTCGAGGGCGCGTGGTACGCCTTCGGCACCAGCGCGCCGTGGCTGCGCATCATGCAGGCCAACCTCACGCCCGATATCATGATCCGCCCGGCCTGGTATGTGCTGGCAGCGGGCCTCGTTCTGGTGCTGGTCAGCTTCGTGCGGCAGGCGCCGCCGGAACGCGCCCCGCTGCGGCTGCGCGAGAAGGCGACCGCGCAGGGTTGACACGCTCGCGCCTCATGCGCCACCGCGCATGGCCGCGGCCAGCAGCACGAGATTGTGCCGCATCATGGCGAGATAGCTCACGGCCGGCCCGCCAGACCCCGACAGCGCGTCGGAAAACAGCGCCCCGCCGAGCTTTGCTCCCGTCTCGGCGGCGATACGCTGGATCAGGCGCGGATCGGTGATGTTCTCGACGAAGATTGCCTTGATGTTCTCCGCCTTGATCTGGCGGATCAGGCGCGCGACATCCTTGGCCGAGGCTTCCGTATCCGTGCTGGTGCCCTGCGGCGCCAGGAACGTGATGCCGTAAGCCGCGCCGTAATAGCCGAAGGCGTCATGCGTGGTGATCACGCGGCGCTGGCGCGCCGGGATGGCGCCATAGGCCGCGCGAATTTCCGCGTCGAGCGCCGCCAGCTTGGCGTCATAGGCGGCGGCGCGCGCATCGTAGCCGGCCTTGCCGCCCGGATCGACACGGCCGAGCGCGGCGGCGATGTTGGCGACATAGATTCGGACGTTGCGCACATCCTGCCAGGCATGGGGATCGAACGCGTCGTGGTGGCCGTGCCCCGCTGCGTGCCCGTCATCTCCCTCATCCGCCTTGCGTGGCACGATGCCGTCCGAAGCGGTGAGCAGCGGCCCCTTGTAGGCGGCGGCCTTGACCAGCCGCGCACTCCAGCCTTCGAGCCCCAATCCGTTGAAGACGACGAGCCGCGCTTCGGCGATCGCCTTGGAATCGGCTGGCGTCGGCTGGTAGACATGCACGTCGCCATTGACCGGCACCAGCACCGTCACCGCCACGCGGTCACCGCCGACCGCGCGCACCAGATCGGCGAGAATCGAGAAGCTCGCCACGACCTTGACCTCCCCCGCCGCACGAGCCGGGCCGCCCCCGGCGCCCGGCAGGACGAGCGCGCCGACGGCAAGCAGGGCGGCGGAATGCAGAACGGCGCGGCGTGAGGGCATGATGGCTCCGGGGCGAGGTCAAGATATGTTATGTTATACTATTGCATACCCTTGCATCCGCCCCGCCGTCAATACGGGAATGACCCGCCGGGCAAAAACGGATTTGTCAGGCGCCTGCCGCTACTCTAAGCGCTAGGGTTACCGTGGAAAGGAGCGGCCATGCGCACATCCGAGTGCGAAATCGTGATGGTGCCGGATCGGACCGCCGACGATCCGAACCACTGGCAGAACCGCTGGCAGGAAAAGCTCGCCGCGGCGCGACACCTGCCCGGCGAGCAGCCGATGCAATCGCTCCCGGACTGGGAGGCGTGCCTGCTGCAGGCCGTCGGCGCAGCGCAAAAGCCGGTCGTGCTGGTCGCGCATGGCGTCGGCGTCAACCTCACCGTGCTCAGCGCCGGCAAGCTCGATCCGGCCATCGTCAAGGGCGCTTTCCTGGTTGCGCCGACCGGCTCGCGGTTCGTGCTGGAGCAAGAGGATCTCGATAGCAGGCTCGCGCATCTCCCAACCGATCCGCTGCCCTTCGCGGCCACCGTGATCGCCAGCCGCAACGACCCGACCTGCCCGATCCTCGAAGCGGAGGAATGGGCCTTCGCCTGGGGCGCCGCCTTCGCCGATGCCGGCGATTCCGGCCACCTCGATCCCGAATCCGGCCACGGCCCCTGGCCCGAGGGGCTGATGCGTTTCGCGGGTTTCCTCAACAAGCTCTGAGTGGCGCGGTTTTCCGTATCGGGATGGGCCGGATGAACCGGCCCATGACGGTTAAGAACCAGGCGCCAATACCACCGCCGTCATCGCACGGCTTGCCCGGCCGATCCCGATTGGGGAGGCGCGACCGCGCGATCATGCGAGGCAAGACCACCCTACGTAGCCTCTGTCATTCCCAACACGCGTAGCATGATCGGGAATCCAGGAGTCGATTGCGCGGCGGTTCTGGATTCCCGCCTTCGCGGGAATGACACTGGCTATCTGCTGATTTTATTAGCCTAAACAACCACTTGCGCTACTTTTCAGAATCAACCTCCGAACGCCCACCAACAAAAAAGCCGCCCAAGGGCGGCTTTTCGGTCTTGCGACGCGCGGAACGGATCAGCGCGAATAGAACTCGACGACCAGGTTGGGTTCCATCTGCACCGGATACGGCACTTCGGACAGGCCCGGCACGCGGGTCATCTTGGCGGTCATCTTGCTGTGGTCGACGTCGAAATAATCCGGCACGTCGCGCTCGGCGAGTTGCACGGCCTCGAGCACCATCACCATCTGGCGCGAGGATTCCTTGACCTCGACGACATCGCCGACCTTGAGCATGTAGCTCGCGACATTGACGCGGCGGCCGTTGACCTTGACATGGCCATGGCTGACGAACTGGCGCGCCGCGAACACCGTCGGCACGAACTTAGCACGGTAGACGGCGGCATCGAGCCGGCACTCGAGCAGGCCGATCAGGTTCTCGCCCGAGTCGCCACGCATGCGCACGGCTTCGGCGTAATAGCGGCGGAACTGCTTCTCGGTGATCGAGCCGTAATAGCCCTTCAGCTTCTGCTTGGCCTTGAGCTGGGTGCCGAAATCAGACGTCTTGCCCTTGCGGCGCTGGCCGTGCTGGCCGGGGCCGTATTCACGCTTGTTGACCGGGCTCTTCGGACGACCCCAGATGTTCTGGCCCATGCGGCGGTCGATTTTATACTTTGACGTTGTGCGCTTTGACATCGCGGTTCCTCGTTTGGTTTGCGTTTTGAGGAACGCGCCCTCCTCCTCCGCCTTGTGGGCGGCGACAGGCAACGATGCGAACCGTTGCCGCGGGTGCGTAACTAAACAGCAACGCGGGCCGTTTGAGCCCGCGCTGATACGCGCCGGTTAATCGCAAGGCACACGAAATGTCAAGCGAACATCGGCCCGGCGCGGTCACACAGCGCCGTTTTTAGCGCGAGAACGCCATGCAGGAGCCAAGCACCGACACGCGCACCGTGGCGCCGGGCGCGGGAGCCGGCCCCGCCGCGATGCGGGCCGGCAGGCGCTTGCCGCCGGTCTCGACCGTCACCAGATGGTGATCGCCATAGAACGTGCTGCCGACCACCCGCGCCAAAACGCCGCCATCCCCGCCCTCATTTCCGCCAAGGCCCCCGCGCGTGATCGCCAGTTGCTCCGGGCGCAGCATCGCGATGGCAAAGCCGCTTTCGAGCGCCGCCTCCTCGCGCAACGCAATCTCGCCGAGCACCGTCGTCGCCATGCCGTCCGAGATCGTCGCCTCGAGCAGGATGGAGGGGCCGGTGAGCCGCGCCGCCTCGGCATCGATCGGCGTATGATAGAGCACGATCGGAGCGGCGCATTGCGCGATACGCCCCTGCCGCATCACCGCGACCAGATCGGCGCTGGCAAAGGCTTCCGCCGGATCGTGCGTCACCAGGATCGCGGTGGTGCGCGTGGCCCTGAGCGCCGCGATCACCTCGGAGCACACGGCGCGGCGCAGGTCGAGATCGAGCGCGTTGAACGGCTCGTCGAGCAGCACGATCGCCGGCTGCGGCGCCAGCGCCCGCGCCAACGCCGTGCGCTGCTGCTGCCCGCCCGACAATTGATGCGGATAGCGGCCTTCAAGGCCGGCGAGCCCGGTGATCTGCAAAAGCTCGTCGAGCCGGCCGCCCTGGCGCTCGGCGCGCGTCAGCCCGAAGCAAATATTCTCGGCGACGCTCAGATGCGGGAACAGCGCGCCTTCCTGCGGCACATAGCCGATGCGGCGCGCCTCCGGCGGCACCTTGGCGCCCTCGCCCGCCACGAGCCGGCCGCCGATCAGGATGCGCCCGGCATCGGGATAGGAGAAGCCGGCAACGAGCCTGAGCAGCGTCGTCTTGCCGCTGCCGGACGAGCCGAGCAACGCCACGATCCTGCTTTCGGGCACGTCGAGATCGATGCCGCGCAGCACCTTCGTCGTGCCGAAGCTCTTGTCCAGACCGGAAACCTGCAGATAGCTCATGGCTCGATGCATCGCCGCGCGCGGCTGTCCTTTCGGCGACCCGTCACACTTCCCCGGCGATCAGGTGATCCTGCGCGCGCGGCACGGCGGCCAGTGGTGGCCGCGCCGGGCCGATGCTGCGCAAGGTGAAGATGTAGACCGGCACACCCGATACCAGCACCAGCAGCAACGCGAAAGGGGCAGCCGCCGCATAGGAGCGATCATTGGTATAGGACCAGAACTCGGTGGCGAGCGTGGTGACGCCGGAGGGCGCCAGCAGCAGCGTCGCGGTCAGTTCGCGCATCAGTTCGAGCACGGTCAGCGCCAGTCCTGCTCCGATGCCCGGCATCAGGCTCGGCAGCGTCACGGCGATGAAGGCGGCGAGCGGCTTGCGCCCCAGCGTGCGCGCCACGTCCTCGATCTCGGGCGGCGCCAGTTCGGCTGAAGCCCTGATCGAGGATTGTGCTAGCGGCAGGAACAGCATGGCATAGGCGACGATGACCAGCACCGGGCTCTGATACAGCCACGGCGTGTAGCGGATGGCGAAGAACACCAGCGTCAGCGCGATCACCAGCCCGGGCAGGCCGTGGATGATGAACGGCATGCGCTCGGCGAAGGTCACCAGCGGCCCGCGCAGCCGGATCGAGGCCAGCACCAGCGGCAGCGCGAGCAGCGTCGTCACCAGCCCCCCCGGCAGCGCATAGCTCAGCGAGCCGACCAGCGCCGGCAAAACATGCTCCATGCCGAGCCCGAGCGAGGTGCCGCGCCCCAGCCAATAGGCCAGCGTCGCGAACGGCACGCCGACCGACAGAAGCGCGAACAGCCCGAATCCGGCGTGAACCGCATATTGCCAGCGGCCGATATCCAGCGGCGGCAGCGCGCGGGCATTGCCGCGCCCGACCCGCGAAAACCGCTTGCCGTGCCGCAGCGACATCTCGCCGAAGGCGAGCGGCACGCACAGCACCATCAGAACCGCGGAGAGCTGCGCCGCGGCGGCGTTGTCAAATTGCACGTCATATTGCGTGAAAATCGCGGTGGTGAAGGTCTCGACCTGCAGGAACGACAGCGCGCCGAACTCGGCCAGCATATGCGAGGACACCAGCAGCGCACCGCCGCCGAGCGCCGGTGCGATCTGCGGCAGGATGACCTCGTAAAACGTGCGCCAGCGCCCCCGGCCGAGGCTGCGCGACACTTCCTCGAAGCCGAGATCGACCCCGCGCAGCGCGGCGACGACCGGCAGATAGATCAGCGGCATGGTGGCGAAGGCGAGGATCACCACCGCGCCGGCCATGCCCTGGAAGGTCTCGCCGAGCGAGGCCCAGGCATAGCTCGACACAAAGGCCGGCATGGCGAGCGGCAGGCTGGCGACGACGCGCAGCACATCGCGCCCCGGCACGGCGAGCCGCTCGGTGCACCATGCGGCGGCAAGCGCCAGCGCGGCCGCGACCAGCGTCACGGACACCGCCAGCACCGTGGTGTTCCACAGCAGCCGCCCCGTCTCGGGCCGGAGCAGTTCGGCCACCGTGCCGGCCCAGCCGGCCTCGGCGCCGCGCATCACCACATAGGCCGCCGGCAGGAAGGCCAGCAGGGCCGGAATGATGACGAGCGCAAGCAGCGAGGGCGGGAAACTTCCCCGCCCTTCCCGAACCTTGACGTGGCTCACAAAAGTCCGGCTTGCTTCATCAGGTCGAGCGCCGCCTTGGCGCTGCCGATATCGGCAGGCGTGACGTCGCAGCCGATTTCAGACAGCGGCTTGAGCGGATATGGCGAGGCGACGCCCGGGCGCACCGGGTACTCGGCGTAGCTTGCGACCGCGACCTTCTGGCCCTCCTCGCTGATCAGATAGGCGAGGAATTTCTGTGCCGTCTCCTGGTTCTTGCTGGTCTTCAGCATTGCGGCCGGCGACAGGTTGATGAGCGAGCCGGCATCGCCCTTCTTGAAGTAATGCACGGCCGATTTCAGCTTGTCGGCGCCGTTTTCCTTGGCGAGCGCGAACCAGTAGTAGTTGTTGATCAGGGCCGACGCGACCTCGCCGGCTTCCACGGCGCGCATCGCGGCGCTGTTGCCGCTATACTTGCGGCCGTTTTCCTTCAGCCCCTTCAGCCAGTCGAGCGCCGCATCCTTGCCGTTGAGCTTGGCGATCGCCATCACCTGCTCCTCGAAGCCGTCGCGCGTCACGTAGCCGACCTTGTCCTTCCAGGGCGCGCCGGAGACACCGAGAATCGATGCCGGCAGGTCGCTCTCCTTGAGCATGTCCTTGTTATAGACCAGGACGCGAACACGCATGCTGGCCGCGATCCAGGTCTTGTTCGGCGACACATAGGCGGCCGGAATCTGCGCAAGGGTCTCGGCAGCGGTCGGTGCCAGCAAACCCTGCTCGTCGAGCGCGGCGATCGGCGGGCTCTGCTCGGAGAAGAAGATGTCGGCGGGCGAGTTGGCGCCCTCTTCCGTGATCTGGTTCGAGAGCTGCGAACTGCCGCCCTGGCGCACGGTGACCTTGATGCCGGTCGTCTTGGTGAAGGCCGCGACCACGGCGTCGGTCAGTTTGCGATGCTGGCCGTTATAGATCAGCAGGTTCTCTTCCGCCGCCTGCGCGGGAATGCCGGAAATCGCCACGCCCGCCCCAGCGGCAACGCCGGCACGCAGCAAGGCGCGCCTTGTCATGCTAAACATTAGAACAACTCCAGATTTATAAAGGCCATACCCATGCAACTGCAACCAGAGGCTATCGGCCGTCAAGTCTTGCTATGCTCAAAATGCTGTTTTGGGGTGCGGCGAAAACACATTCATCACTTTATAATTATTCTAAATTGATAAGTTAAAGGTATTCATCCGAATATCGCCAGGCGACATCGCGCTGTTTATTGTTAACGTGATCGAATAGACGCAACAGGAACGAGGCGGAAGATTCAGGCCTTCTCGAGAAGCGCCTTCAGCGCCGCCAGATCGCGCTCGACCCAGGCGATATCGCGCGCGAATACCGCGTCACTCATGCCGGGTTGCCGAAAGAGCGTGAACAGCACTTCGGCGCCCGCGCCATTGGCGATCACCCGCATCGGCACATAGACCTCTGCGCCATCCGGCAACAGCACGCGATGATCGCAAATACCGAAGGCGTTTTCCGGCGTAAACTGCAAGGTCACCTCGCCGGATGGGCCTTGCGCCCGCCAGACGCCTGCCTCATCCCGATGCAGCGTATCGGCGAGCCCCGCCGCCCAAAGCGCGAAATTGGCAGGTTCGGCGAGAAAACCGTAGACGGCCGCATAGTCCCGCGCGATCGAAACGCTGATCTGTTCGGCCGGCATGATGGCCATGGACGATGCCTCCCGATAAAAGCTCGGCCCGAATCTACTGCTGCTGCGGCGTGGTCTGGCACGCGCCGTTGCCATACCACGGCACCCAGTTGGCGCATTTGCTGCAACCGGACAGGCCAACGGCGATCAGGGCGACTGCGAACGAGGCAAGGACGAGGCGGCGCATGGGCGCTCCTGAAGGGCGGGACGGGCCACTCGTTCTAGAACAATGCCGATGCGCGTCAACCATCGCTCAATTCAGCTGGAGAGCCGCGATTTCACCGAAGCCGGCCCGCGCCAGTGCCGCGCGCAAGGGCGGTGCCGGCGGCCGATCGCCGGTGAACAGCGCCAGCCCCTCGCCTTTGGTGGCCCCCGGCGGCGGCACGCCGATCAGTTGCACCACGCGGCGCGCGATGGCCGGGCCCGGATCGATCCATGCGACCGGCCACGGCGCGAGCGCGCGAAACCGCTCGAGCAACAGCGGATAATGCGTGCAGGCCAGCACGATCGTATCGGTATGCTTGCCGTCGTGATCGACGAAGGCCGGCAGGATTTCCGCCCTGATCGCCTCATCCGAAACCGGCTCGCCGCGCAGATGCGCCTCCGCCAGCCCAGCCAGCCCCTCGGCGCCGATCAGCGTCACGCGGCTCTCCGCGGCGAATTTCAGGATCAGGTCGTAAGTATAGTCGCGCCGGACCGTGCCCGGCGTCGCCAGCACCGAGAACACACCGGTCTTCGATTGCGCCGCCGCCGGCTTGATCGCCGGCACCGTGCCGACAAACGGCACCTCGAAATGCGAGCGCAGATGCGGCAGCACCAGCGTCGAGGCGGTGTTGCAGGCGATCACGACAATGTCGGGCGCATAGCGCGGGATCAGCCGCTCCATCACCATCATCACACGCGCGACCAGCGCCTCGGGCGACAGCCGGCCATAGGGGAACACCGCGTCGTCGCCGCAATAGACGATGCGCGCATCCGGGCGCTGCCGGGTAATCTCCGCTTCGACGGTCAGGCCGCCGAGACCGGAATCGAACACGAGAATGGTGGGCTGCATGGCGGGGGCCGAATCACAACGGGACGAGCTTACCTCTCATAGTCCCCTCATTCCGCGCTTGTCGAAGGATGATCCGGCGAACACCCGAACCGCCGCGATTTTCCGAAGCGGGGGCGGCGGTCATTGGGTCCCGGCTCAAGGCCGGGACAAGACGGTTGTGATTCCCGCGCGTTTTGCCCCGGCCTTGAGCCGGGGCCCAGGGATGTCGAACTCTTCGCATCGGGATGGGCCGGTCAAGCCGGCCCATGACGGTGGAGGAGCGCGCGCAAAGCTTTCAGCCGTCATCGGCGGACTTGAACCCGCCCTTCCGGCCGCCCCTCACTTGCGCTCGACGTCCCTGGGTCCCGGCTCAAGGCCGGGACAAGATCGTCGCGGGAACCCAGCTCACTTACGCTCGACATTCTCGGCTGCCAGCAAGCCTGCGATCGCTTGTGCCGCTGCCTGCCCGGCCAGCACCGCGCCTCCCGCCGTCATCGCCGATGGACCGAGCACCGCTTCGCCAGCGAACCAGATGCGGTCGCCGACCGGCCGCGCCAACGCCTCGCGCGCCGCGAGATGGCCCGGTTTGGCAAGCGAATACGAGCCGGCCGAGAACGGCTCCTCGCTCCAGCCGGCAAGCCTGCCGCCGGCGATCTTCGGCCGCAGTTCCGCGCCGGTCAGCTTCAGCAGGCGCTCGGTGACGTGGTCGATCGCCCCTGCCTCGCCAAGCTTGGCGACGCCGCGCGCATAGTCGCCGCCGAACGTCGCCACGATCAGGTCCTGCTCGAACGGCCACAGCTCGAAATTGATCAGTTCGTGGCGCGAGGTGTCGTCGAAATATTGCGTGAACGCCGCCTGGCCGAGCCGGTCGCCCTCGACCTTGAGCGCGAGCTTGGTCATCGCGCCCATGCCGAGCCCATCGATCGCGGCGAGCGTTTCAGGCGGCAGCGCCGGCGTGAAGCGGATGCCTTCGCGCGCCAGCACGCCGACCGGAACGGTGACGATGGCCGCACGCGCCGCCAGCGTGCCATTGGCCGTGCTGAGCACCACGCCCTGCCCGCTCCAGTCGATGGCGGTCACCGGCGTCGACAGGCTGACCGGCAGACCCGCGCCATAGCGCTCGACCAGCTTGCCGTACCCGGTGGGCACCACCAGATCGGTGCCGGAATCGAGTTGCTCGTAATCGGCTGCCGAGACGCGCTGCGGGTCCTCGCCAAGCGACATCAGCGCAATCGCGGTCGCCACGTCGCTCAGCGCCGGCGGCTGGCCCTTCATCAGGTCGGCGAAGGATTGGTCGGTAGTGTGGTCATAGGTGCCAAGCACGGTATTGATGCGCCCGAAGGCCTCGCGATGCTGGCGGCGCGCATCGGTCGAAAGCCGCTCGCCATTGCGGAACGCCGCGAAACTACCACCGAGTGTGCGATCGTCGACGGTCTCGGCCGCCTGCGCCTTGGCGATCCCGGTCCACGGATTGCGCTCGGCCCAGTGGATGTAGAAGGCGCCGGTCTCGAAACGCGGACCGAGGCTCTCATCGGTGAACACGCGCCCGCCAATGCGGCCACGCGCCTCCATCACCAGCACGTTGCGCCGTGCGGCGCGCAAGGCATGCGCCGCGGCGAGCCCGGCCGCTCCCGCGCCGACGATCACCACGTCGAGATCGGCCGCGCGCGCGCGCGTGGCGGCCGTGGCGCCAAGCGCGGCGAGGAAGCTGCGGCGGGACAAGGCCATGGCTGGTTCCAGAACGGTGGCACGCGTTACGAAAGCTGCGCCATACGCCCCGAAAATACCGCCGGATTATGGCAATATGCCACTAACCTCGACGTTGGCGGGCATCAGCCAGCGAACGCACCACGCGCCTGAGCGTCCGCACATCCTGCTCGTGCAACTCGACACGGTGGAAGATATTGCGCAGGTTGCGCGCCATGACATGCCGTTTCTCGCCCTCGGGAAAATAACCCGCGCCATCGAGTTCCTGCTCGAGGAAGTCGAAAAACGACGTCACCGCCTCGCGACGGGCCGGCGGCGTCTCGAGATGGGCCGCAAACGGCAGGGCGGCGCCGGTCGCCGCCTTGTACCATTCGTAGCCGGTGAGCAATACGGCCTGCGCCAGATTGACCGAGGCGAAGCGCGGCGCGACCGGAAAGGTGATGATCGTATCGGCGAGCGATACATCGTCATTGTCGAGCCCGGTACGCTCCGGCCCGAACAGGATGCCGGTCCGCTCGCCCGCGTGCCCGCGCACCAGCATCTCGGCCGCCGCGCCGTCGGCGCCGAGCACCGGTTTCGCCTGCCCGCGCTCGCGCGCCGTGGTCGCATATACCCGGTTCAGGTCGCCGATCGCCGCCGCCACCGTCTCGAAGAGTTGCGCCCCATCGAGAATATGCGTCGCGCCCGATGCCGCCTGCCAGGCGCCCTTCTTCATGCGCGTCTTCTGCGGCCAGCCGTCGCGCGGCGCCACGAGACGCAGGTCGCTCAAGCCGAAATTGCCCATGGCGCGCGCGCACATGCCGATGTTCTCCGCCATTTGCGGGCGGACCAGAATGACGGCCGGCGCGATGACGGGCGCGTCCGGCTGCTGGGCAACGATCTCTGGCAAGGGCCACCTAATCGGAATCGGGCGCGGCCAACGCTGGCTTTGCCATGGAACATGTCGGTGCTATATGCCCTGCACCGCGACGGGTAAACCGCCGCTCCCACATCAGTTTTCTCCTACATTTTCCGATTTCAGGAAGGGTCACTGTCATGGCAAAAATCAAGGTCGCCAATCCGGTCGTCGATCTCGACGGCGACGAGATGACCCGGATCATCTGGCAGTTGATCAAGGACAAGCTGATCACTCCCTACCTCGATCTCGACATCAAATACTTCGATCTCAGCGTCGAACACCGTGACCAGACCAACGACAAGGTGACGGTCGATGCCGCCGAGGCGATCAAGAAATACGGCGTCGGCATCAAATGCGCCACGATCACGCCGGACGAGGCCCGCGTTGAGGAATTCAAGCTCAAGGAGATGTGGAAGAGCCCGAACGGCACCATCCGCAACATCCTCGGCGGCGTGATCTTCCGCGAGCCGATCATCTGCAAGAACGTGCCGCG